>OGDN01003047.1_pt1 | contig 19013 bp, 16 predicted proteins | sample 1570271 | NCBI WGS metagenome assembly OGDN01 (sample SAMEA4384481, study PRJEB24528) | human gut metagenome | reverse complement strand
AGGAGAACTAATCTCTGTATTTATAAGAAAGAGGGACATTTACTGAATATCCCTATATAAACAAAAAACGGGATTCATAAGAATCCCGTTTTTATATATCCTTGTATAGAGCATACCATAGAGTTACCTCATATTCAGAAATTACTTCTTAGTGCCAGAAAACTGAACTACTATTTTCAGTACAGAGAAAGGAATATCAATATCTAACTTAATATCATTTCCTGTTATTGTACCCTTCAAAGTTACAGGAATACCTGCTTCTGACAATCCTGGTCCCATCCATTGATCAATGCCTGCCTGATCACCAGCTTCAATTTTAAGTTTATCTACTTTTTTAGTAAACGTATAGTTACCATTACTGCCTACTAAATCAATATCAGTAATTTTAATATTTCCAATAGGCATAACCTGACCAGCTTCACCACTAGCACCTGCCTGAAGAATAAAGTTCTTCAATAAGAAATTAATCTTACCTTCAGCCGGACTAGTCAGTTCAATATTCTGCGATGAAGATATTGGCCCTTGACCGTTGATAGTAACTCCTAGATTTCCAGCATAAGTACCAGCTACATTTGCCTTGTTATCATCGTTTTCATCATCGTCACCACAAGAAGTAAACAAACTAACTGAACAAACCAGCATAAACAAATACAATAAATTCTTCTTCATAATTTTCAAACTTTTAGTAAATAAAAATCTTTCGACATCCAAAAACGCAGTAAAGTAACTGCATTATTTTCATATTAACAAGATTTAGTCTTTATATTATGCAATCTTTTCTCTCAGAATAACTTATTTACTCTAAGAGAAAAGATCTAAATATATTAAAAAGTAACTTCTAAATCATCTACATAAAGCACACTACCCGGAGCACCGCTAAACTTGTCTCCATCTTTACTTGAAGAGCAAACGATTGCAAGTTTATATTTTTTAGCAGGGTCAAAACTCTTGCCTTCTTTAAACTTAAAGTCCACACTAAAGTCAGTATATTCAGCCTGTTCTTTTCCATCTACTGAAGCTATTGCTACAATTTTATCAGAAGTCAACAGGTTTGTTCCATCCAAAAAGTCAAAGGCGTAAGTATCTACTTCAAATAATACAGCATTCATAGCCGGCAAGTCTTTTTGCGTAGCATCTACTTTTGCATCATGAGCTTTCGAGGGATCGGCGCAAACATAATATGTTTCTCCTGCAGTAAATTTATAAGAACCCGTAAAAGCGATAGGCTTCTTGAAGCAAGGATAACCAAACTTGGTACTTTTCAAAGTATTTTCATAAACTACTTCAAATTTACCGGTAAATACAGTACCAGATGTTACTTTAGGCACAGATATAAAACCAAAATCGACTCCACCTGTATCTAAAGTTTCTAAACGTGCAGCTTTTCCTGTTTTACTATCATCTGACGAATTCACCGCATTCGGTCCAGAATAAAGTCCAAAACCTTTTATATATGCAACTCCGCCATTTGAAGTAGACCATCCTGCTCCCGGCTCTTCATATGATGCCATTCCTCCCAGACTCTCCTGAACCCAATCTCCATTAAAGTTAGTCGCAAATGAGAAATTTTGCACCAATTCCTCTACCTTTACTGTATATGTTACTGAGGTCTGTCCACTTTCCGCTGTCACCTTAAATTTCTGTTCAACAGAAAAGTCTATAGCCGTACCTTTGACATAAGGTTCATTATTATAATATAAAGTAGCACCTGATGAAACTTCAAACTCCGGAACCAGTGATAATTGCTCATTGCTTATACCTGCTTTTTTATAGATAGCAATATTAGCTTTATTACTACTTACTGCACTAATCTCCGGTTGCATAACAAGGGCATCGCTATTGATTGTCATTTTTTCAATAACAGCATCAGTCCGCTTATATGATCCAGCAAACACATATTTCGCTGTATCAGTACCATCAGACATAGTCACATTTAAAATCAACTTATTATCTACTATAGTACCTGAAACTATAAAACTAACTTTCTTATCATACTTACTTACCGCTGTAGCCTCTAAAAGTTCAATGCCATTCTGTGTCTTCTGTATATCCATTGACTTTATTTCCAAATATTTTCCTTTATCACCAACAAAGTAAAATACTGTCGATGCTATGCCAATCTTATTATACCCTGCACGAACGATAGAAATACCTTTTACCGATGATTGTAGCAATTCAGGATCAATTTCAATACCAGTTAGTTTCAAATCTTCACGACTATACCAAGATGCAATTTCACCAGCAAAGTCTTTTGGTTCTGAGTTAATCTTATCACCAGTAAAAAGAACTTTTATATTCTTCTTCAATGTGGATGCATACACAGTAATATCCAGGTCTATTTTATTCGATACTTCTGTACCAACCAATGTAGCCTGTAATTCACCTAAAGTTGCATGATTAATAGTTACCTTTGTTTCCTTAAATTGAACGATTCCTTCAACATCCTCCACAGGTACATTAGAGAATGTGATATCTTCTACATTGAAAGGGTCTTTATCAACTTCCAACTGAATAGAAAAATCTTTTAATTCAACTGAAACAACATTTCCAGCATCTTTAACATATATATGCTGTTTAGAAGTTCCCAAATCAGTTCCATCCAAAGACACTTCTAAATTACCACTATATGTCCCTGCTATCTGCTGGGCTAATGGAGTCTCCTCTCCCTTGCCATTATCATCATCATCATTACAAGCTGTAAATAAACTCATTGAGCAAATGAGCATCAATAAAAACAGTAAATTTTTCTTCATAATTCTCTAATTTAGTTATTACTCCATTTTATCACAAAATCGGATGCAAAGTAACATCTTTATTTCAACTACTACAAGGTCCATTCTTTGTATTTTATGATCTATTTTTAAGATACCTGAAGCTCTTTCTCATATTTTAGAGGCTTTCTAAGTTTTAATATTCAGATTGAAGTATACAAATCAAATAGGCTGAACCCATCATTGAGTCCAGCCTATTCTATATTCTATACTATATCCTATTTTAAAGGAAGCTTATTTCATTATTCGCCAACGACCTCCAGTTCATCAACGGTCAACGTACTATTAGCAGCTCCTTTAAACTTATCACCCTCCTTGCTTGAAGAACAAATGATAGCCAGTTTATACTCTTTAGTACTATCATAAACTTTATCGGGGAAGTATTCAAAAGTTAGCTCAAAAGCAGTCCATGCTTCTTTGTCCGTACCATCTTTCAAACGAGCTTCTGCCACACGATATTCTGAAGTATTGATGTCTACTCCCGTGAGAGTCATCTCTTTGCCATTGGCATCTTTAGCCTCATACAATACCGCAGCAATAGAACACTCGTCTATAACATCAAGTCCATCCACTGGCGGTTTAACGGAACCATCGATATAATTAGTTCCGGCTTTATATTTATATACACCTTTAAATAATTTTGGCTCCTTGTCATAAGCAATACCAAACTTCGTAGATTTTAAAGGCGCAAGCATATTAAGACTGAATACTCCTGTAAATAAAGAACCGGAAGTGATAGGTGCCAAACTACCTAAAGCATGTCCTCTGGAATCTAATGTTACCAATTTGGCAGCTCCACCATTGAAACCTTCAGTTTCTTTCATCACAGGATAGCCAACTTTGACAGCTGAAGATGATCCATTCAGCATTTTAGCACCACCATTAGAAGTAGCTAAGAATCCGGCAGGTTCCGGAGTCCAATAGTTATCATAACTGCTGCCTGCATCAAATTCTGACCATTCATCCAAAGAATATCTCATGATATTCTGAACACCTTCGATAGAAACTGTATATTTTCTTAATGTCCCGTCTTCTGAAACCACTGTATAGACAACGCTTTTTCCACCGGAGAAATCCTGCGCAACACCACTTGCCGGAGTTACAGTAGCCTTTTCTGAAACAGTAACAACAGGCACTAATGCCTTCAAATCATCAGCAGTAGCTTCGTCATTTACCTTAAATGTAATAGCACTCTTTTCTTCGTCGATAATCGGTGCTACGGTCACAACCTCATTGTCGATAGTAAAACCTGTTATTTTTGCCTCTGAGTTTTCACTTCCTGACAGTTTAGTTCCTTTATAGTTAACCTTCACTTTTATTCCGCCTTCTACATCTACATCAATTACCATTTCAACAGCATTCTTACCAACTGTACCCGAAACGGATGTATTGCATGAGCCCACAACAAGACTCAATGTTTGATTACCAGCAAACTTATAAGTGTCACCGCTTTTTGTCAAAGCACAATTATCGACAGTAATATCACCAATGAGAAGTTCGGAACCCGCAACGGTAATAGTAAAGTTCTTCAATTCCAGCTTAACAGCAGTATCCGAAGCCTTTGAAATATAAACTTTCTGAACCATATCAGAAGCAATAGGAGTAGATACACCCACATAATATACATCCATTGTTCCCTTATATGCACCTGCAAGTTCACTGTCAACCGGATATTTCACGTCATCATCGTCGTCACCACAACTTGTGAATAGACTTACTGAACAAATAAGCATGAACAAATACAACAATCTTTTCTTCATAATCTTCATAGTTAATTATTAATTCTTTTTTATCACATAAAACCATGCAAAGTAAAAGATTTAAATTAACCACCACAAGTGCCATTCTTGGCATTATATGTTCTATTCTTAATATATTAAATAAAGATATTATAAATACGCAGAATTATTAGTTCCAATATTAATATTCCATTCATAAACAAGAAGAAGAAACGGAAGATGGGTACCACGCAAAAGAACATCCTTTTTTCATACAAAAGCCAAAGCATATTATAATTTGCAGGTCAACATAAGGCGCCCTTCTGACGTGCTGGAAAAGACATTATCATAATGTTTATTTTAAGCAGTTTACGCTTATAGATAAATCCAAACGAACTCCATATTCTACATCTAGTTCGGTGGCAATCCCGACACCCTTATCAAAGATTTCATCTTCCAATTCAAGCGCACGCACTCCCATAGAAATATCCAGTGAATCAGCTACCTTTGGGCTAGCAATCTGATGTCGTATAGCCAGTTGAGGATAGGCTAAACTAGTAAATACCAAAGATATAAACAAGAAAAATAATGACTTCTTCATGCCACAAACGTAGATAAAAAAGTCGAATTTTATATCTTATGCCAGGAAGATTCCCTCTAATCGGACAATATTATTCTTTTTTTGACCAATGAGGTTTCTCCCGTTAAACATACAATTTGTATCTTTACACCATCCTTTAAAAAAATGCCAAAATGAATATTGAAGAGTTCAGAGAATACTGCTTATCACTCAATGGCGTCCATGAGAAGATGCCGTTTACCGATGTACCCGACCCATATAGCCGCGACGTACTCTGTTTTTATGTAGCAGATAAATGGTTCTGCTTTGTAAATATCGAAATATTCGACTTCTGCTGTATTAAATGTAATCCGGCCGAATCACTGGAATTACAGGCTGCGTATCTGGGCATAAAGCCGGGATGGCACATGAATAAGAAGTATTGGATCAGTGCCTACTTCAATCAGGACGTTCCGGACGAGAAGATACGGGAACTGGTACGGAAATCTTATGATATCGTTGTGAAAGGCTTGCCAAAGAAAGTACGGGAAGAGATTGTCCCAGCCCGATGAAAGCAAGACACGTGTCAAGCAAGCCCGGCACAACCACATAAGATCATTTTTCCTCATACGCTTTCATATACTGCACCGGAGAAAGTCCGAATACTTTATAGAAAGCACGGTAAAAGGTTACATGACTATTGAAACTTGCCTCCTGAGCAATAGCATTGACAGAAAGATTAGGTTTCTCCTTCATCAACTTCACAGCATGCTCCACACGAAGACGGTTCAAATAATCATTGACATTGTTAGCATCAGCATACTTCTGCAACAGACGAGGTAAGTCATTCTTATTGATATTAGCGATGTGCAACAAGTCGTCACGACCAAATTTAGGTTGCAGGAAAAGACTTTTCTCTATCAAAATGCGCTCCATCCGCATAAAGAGAGTATACTCTACAGAAGTATCCTCTTCCGGACCAGCAGATGGCTGCGATAAAGGAGAGATATCATTTTCATCCTGAACTGAAGCCTGTTTAGTTACCATCTGCTGTCTGACGTTGGCTGCTTCTATCTTGTCATAGGCCCTGCGCAATTCCTCTTTCTGTAAGAGTAACTCATCTATCTGTTTCGCAGCAATGCGGTTGCGCCAGCGAGTTTTGCGCAAATTGTGCCAGATAACTCCAAGCAATATGGTCACCAAAGTAAGAATTGTACATGAACCGATAAGCAGGAAAGTATGGCGTTGGACAACAGTACGCGCTTCAGCAAGTTGCAGTTCCTTTTCGTTTACCCGGAAAACCGAAGCATACTCTTGTGCCCGGCTCTCCTTCTCACGGCTATAGAGGCTATCCTGCAATACAGAAATACGTAGCTGGCAGGCGTCGGCTTTATTGTAAAGTTGTAAGCCACGGTATATCCGCGCATAACGGTCCAATATTATGTAGTACTGATAGCTTACGGTATCTCCGCCATAGACAGCGGCAACAGTATCGTTCAGTTGCAAAGCTTCCCGATAACGTCGTGCCTCCAGCAGATAAGGGATAATCTCTTCCTTATTCTGTGGAGTACGGGCAAAGTCAGTCTTCATAAAGTGACGATAGTATTCCTCAGCCTCATCTGCCTTACCTTCCTGCTGCAAAAAGCAAGCCATCTTGGAAGAAAGGAAAGCCTGCTGCTGGTCAATGTATCCCGGAGGAGGACCTGGTTTCCCTACCATGCGCCGGATAAGCTCCTCGCGGCGGTGACCTATATGAATAGCATCACTCAGACGAGCATTGAGCATTAATACCGTCATCAACTCACCATAAGCAGTAGAGAGCTGTGCCATAGCACGTATATCATCCGTATCTTCCATCAATGAAATGCTTGCATTGAATGCCTCCAGAGCTTCATTCAACCGATTCATCCCTGCATAGATCCGCCCCATAATAAACAGTATCTTTCCTTCCTCAGCACGATTGCCCTGCTGACGCGCCAAATCTACGGCATCACGGCAGAAACGGATTCCTTCTTCGTATTTGCCCTGTGTTTCCAACGCACCAGCCAACGATCCCAACATACGCATTCTGCGTTCGGGCACCAGCCGCACCGAATCGGCAGCAAGGGCACGACGGGCATACTGCTCTTTCAGCAAATATTCATGTTTCACTTCGTAGCACATAGCGCGCAACATATCTATCTGGAAAGGTTCCATTCCCGGCAAGCGAAGTTGTTCGGCAGAATCAAGCAACTGCAAAGCACGATCGGGAGTACGAAGATGGATACTCCGGATATAGCCGACATTCAACAGGCTATCGGAAACGTTCTCTCTCTCGGCACGAATAAACAAAGGAAATAACAATAGCAGCAGCAAATACAAATATTTCATATTATATATATATTAAAAACGCAACAAAGATAACACTAATATGTCAACAATGTAGTATATCCGAAGTGTAAAAGCAAAGAAATCCAAACTACCTATAAAGCTATAAATCAGATACTTTGGACAAAATGAAAGAACCTTTTGGACAAAATGAAAGTCCTACAGTCCGCATTTTCTCCTTTTTATTACATCAATTACATAATTTCGCACAATATTAATCTCCGAAAGTCATGAAACAGAAATTTTTCGACACCGGCTGGTGGAAAGATACCACAGGAGCCATTGTGGGTACCGTAATAGGCATTATACTGACTTTCGGAACCACATTCTATCTGCAAAGCAAGGATAAAGCGGAAATGGCACGCAAGATGACCAAAATCACCATCCATAATCTGGATGTACGCATCGGCCTAATGCAAAATGAAGTGGAAATGCTGAAAGCAGAAGACAGCCTCTTCCGTCAGGTGACGGAGTATATGCCCGACAGTCTCCACAAACTGGACGAAAATACACTACGGCATGTCATCAACACTTTAGGAAGTATACAGTACTTCATGACAGACCACAAGGCAGAAAGTATCTTCTCTCACAGTTTTGAAGTGTGGCAGTACCTGGACGACGAAAAAGTGATAGGCCGTATCAGTACCTGCTACAGTATACTGGATTTCCACAATGAAATTTACGAGCCCTTGCGCCACGACTGTATGAAAGCTCACCGTGAATGGTGGAACGAGATGATAACTCACGGCTTCCCCGATGTGACCGCCGCTGTCAAAGCTATGATGAGCAGACCGGACATACAACTGATCCTGACCAGGTATCCGAATACTATCCGGGTACTGGAAAACCTGACAGATGTCGCCCTTCAACTAAACAAACGCAACAAAGAAGTACTCAACATATCACAGGAAGAACTGGAAGAAGCAGGAATGTTGCTAGACCGAAACTGTTTTACACTGGATAATTGAACGCTATACACTAAAAAATAAGATATGAAAACAATTAACTTTCAAAAAACAACTGTTATGACTTACTTTAAAGAACAAAAAATGAAATGTAATTTTACAACAAAAGTGAAAAACACCTGTACCTTGCTAGTCATCTGTATGTGTATTCTTCCCCTGCTCACCTCATGCGAGAAAGACGAGGAGACTCAAATATTCTACAATGTCGAAGCCGAATACTTCACAGTAGGTGAAGGCAACGAAGCTATTGCTACCGCCATCAAAGATTATCAGGTACGAATCGGTCTGCTAGAAAAGCAGTTCACTCTGACTATTGACAAAGTGGATCTCACCGAGGAAGACTATAAAGAACTGGATACACGCGCCATGAAACAATTCAACGAAGGACTGGGCAAAATCAATTATATCAAAGTTCTGGAGGACGCCGGCATCACCGTATCTCCCGGTCGCCCGGATATAACAATTTATTATGCATTGCAACGTGTGGCTCTGAATGGAAGCGTCATAAAAGAACACCCGGTGGAATTCATCTTGAATTTCTCCAAGTAATAACATGGCTGGCACGCTATCTCCATCAATAAGCATGTCTATTGAACAGCAATGTGATATTTCATAACACTCAATGATGTAATACAATGAACAAAAACAACTTTATTGGACTTCGTTACCTTATTAACTGCCTTTTGCTGGTATCAGCCTTCTTCCTTGCCTCATGCGGAGATGACGTGACCAACAACTATTATGCGCCAAAAGACGAAACTCCACAAGAAGAACATCCCACTTACTCAAAAGGTGAATGGGTGAAAGAGGTCTCTTCTCCCTGTTTCTTCGGTTTTTTCCTGGAAGAGCCGGTTCTTTTCCCTATGTGGCTGCTACAAGCTGAAGGCGTGAAAAGTTATTATAAAGACAACAGCAGATTTGCCCAACAGTATATCACCGAAGATTTGCTGATGATACTCCGCAATCCCGGACCAGGCACAAACATCACTCTGCAAACAGAAGAAAGTGACATCTGCTATGCCTCTGAATACAGCTACACCGTAGAAGAAGATATGACTGACGAAATGCTGACCCTACAAATTCCGGTAAACTGGAACTACAATGTCCTGCGTACATGGCGAACAGACAATATGGTCAAACTTGCATGGACCGTACTGCTGGACGGACAAGAAGCAGATCGATATACAAGGAATTTCAATTGCCGTAGTGTAAACTGTTACACTACAAGCTTATTGTTAGACAAGTCTTCTCCGGAAAATGTAGAAATGATAAAAGAAGCAGAATTCGGTACGTTCCCTGTCACAGAAAATGAAAATCAAATAGCTGTCTGGGCAACCGACTTTATCATGGGATACATTGATGAAAACTCACCACTCATCGAACGTCTGAAAAGTGAAGTACTGAGTGATGGGTATCTTTCTCTTTTTACCGGACTGTTCAGCCCTACAGATGAAGAATTACTATCAAATGCAGTCGACGCCTTCACTTATCTGATGATGAAATACCGTATCACTTATGCCGCACGCCACGCTTCCGACATACAATATTTACGCACCATCGACGACATTTTTACCAGTCGTCAGGGATATTGCATGGAATTAGCCATAGCATTTGCTTCATGGTGCATGAACTTAGGTATAAAATGCACTTTGGAATCCGTACCCGGGCACATGTGCAACCAAGTGATAGGCAATGAAGGTATCCTTTATCCTGCAGACATGACACTGCTGGCATCAGAAATGCATAATATTCCCCCATTCTCTGCCCCTCCTTCTGAAAGTAATTTCGCAGAAGCAAAAAATGCTTACCAGATAATCTTAGAAGCATCATACTGGAACAATGTAAATGATTACCAACCAGGACGCGAAGCAGGAGAAATCTCATATCAGACGACATATCCCGATAAACGACGTCCTTCCCTACCGTCATTCAACATTGGACAAAACTATGTCAACACCCGTACAATTGCCCCTCAAAAACAAATCAGAGCTGTGGCAAATCCTCTATGGAAAAAGCATGGCAGGCATGCAGTAGAATAAGAGCCCATCGGAAGGTTATCCCGATGATTGCTATTGGCATCATACCAAAGTGATAACCAGCATAGAAATGAAAAATAAAAATGATTATTATGAAAGTAAAAGAACTGATAAAATACAGTTTCTGTTTGTTACTGGCAGCACTGCTGAATTTTAACCTCACCGCATGCAGCGACGACGACAGCAACATGCCCGCCACCGATGAGGATGAAGACATAGACCTCGTAGATACATTGCCTACGGAAGATATAGTGGTAACAAGCGTAAATGCACAGACTGCCGTATTTGCCAATAATATGGGAAAAATGACAGAGTTGTTCCTAAACCGTCTGAAGGGCGAAAGCATTATCCCTGACATTACAAAGGAAACACAACTAATAGTATTGGATGAAACTTCCGCCCGTGATTTTCTGCAGGACAATGCCTCCTTCGAGAAGTTACGTAACTACTACAACCTGGGTGGAATGATTTACATGGACCGTCCGGGCTTGCAACAAGCGAGTATCGTGGCCCGATTAATGTACGGCGTTTACAACGCAATACCTGACAATAAGCTGGTGAATGCCCTTTACGAAGCTTATATCTTCCGTAACGACGGAGCAGAAAAAATGGTACATGACCTTTACAATCCGGACCTTCATCCTGTGCTACTCATGGACTCACTGGGAAATATCTATACTGAAATCAGAAGTGATGAAACGGAGCCCACCCAATATCTTTACGGACGATTTGCAGAAAGAATTGCCCGTTTTGTGAATGAATGCCTCAGTTCTAAGATAAAAACCCGTTCGATGGTATCAACTCTCGACAATAATCCGGAGTTTGTAGAACCTCCTCTTATCCCCCAAAGCCAAAGTTTTAAAATACGCCTGGACTTTAAAAAGAGATACGGAGATCAGAAAAAATCCATAGAGGCTGATGCAGGCATAGATGCCAAATTCAGAACGGCCTACTCATTCGATGCCGACAAAGATTATTATCAGATAGTACTAAGTGAATTCTTTGCCGGCAGTCAAAGTTGGGTGGGATTCAACTCTGAAAAACATAGTATATATAGGGACAAAAGTGCCGGAGCATCTTATGGCGGACTGAATGTAAAAGCTGAATTTTCCGATTTAACCGGAAATTATAATATTCATTCTATAGATGGTATCATACCCCAAAATGAGGTACATACCGGATCGAAAACAACAATAAAGGGATGGAACATTAATGGAGAAATAGGCTACAACGGTGGACTAACCGGTACAATAAACGGAGGATATACCAGTAGCACACAAATCACAATGCCTGTAAGTGAGATGAATTGCGTTTATACACAAAACAGTAAAAGCATATTATCCTGGACCTACAAAATAAAAGGACCTCACTTTACAAGCCATCGGGCCAGAAACGGCGACTACACTCCCCCAGCCGGACTGGGAACTAAAGATGTGTATACGGAACAAGCCTGGAACTGGATTGTTTCAAACACCAAAGACCGAGGAACAGATCCTTTCCAGTTACGCCTGGACCTTAATTTTTATCTGTGTCACGGTTATGCAACCGGTGGAGCTGGTGGCAACAATGCAAAAAACTACAAAGATACATACTCATTTGGACTGCTGTTCAATATGCCAGTTCCGGGGCGTCACAAAGTTACAATGACAATAGTGGCCGAACCAGCCGACGAGAATTCAAGCAGTTTGCGGAAAATCCTGACAGAAAACAGTACAACATTCAAGCATCTGTCTGAAAACCTGGAACGTTGTGCTCCCAGTCCGGAACTGCTTAAAACGAACATGAGCAAAGAATGGCAAGAAATTTACAAAGAAGTGAAAACTCTCTCGCTGAAAGGCTCCAATGAACCTATTACTTTTTATTTGAAATATGGTTCGGACGGATACCTCAACTTCTCCGAAGACAGCCAATATAAGGGAATCCGCATAAATACAAACGGAAGTGTGGAGTGTGTAAAATAACCGTCATATTCAGTATTCAAACTTTATATAAATAACATAACCTAAAAAAAGAAACAATGAAGAAAAATGTATGGAAAAAAACATGCTGCTGGACACTAGTACTCCTCACATGTATTGTTTTTAACGCATGTAGTGACGATGATGAAACAGCGGTAGCGTCTCCGGGGAAAATTACAGCTACAGGTGTAACGGAATTTGTCAGCTACTCTATGCGTGGAGTAGTACGGATTCCCGTTACCGTAGAAAATCCGGAAGTCATGCCTGAACCGGGAATGTTCAGATATTTAAATTACACTGAAAGCGGAAGTGAAGATCTGACCAGAAGCCAAGAGATTAATATATTTGCAATCCAAAGCGTGGAGCAAGGAGAAGGAGGAGGATATGTACTGATAGCCGAGTACAACAACTCAATTTTAACATCCAAAGAGGTGACCTGCACACTCGCTTATGAAGGTACAAACACCTCCATTCCTATAAAACTTACTTGTTACGATGCTCTGCGCATGACCACAACTCATTTGGGGGCAGGTCTGTCGGGACTACTTAAGTTCGAGAAGAATGAAAATGCCTATGTGCCCGGAGGAATACCTGATGACTTGACTGTGACTCAGCTCCAAGTACTTGGTGATCGTGCCAAAGACGTTTCATTTGAAGTAGACAAGCAGGGAACCTGCGTTCATATCACCTTGAGTGACAACTTTGAATTCACACCGGAAGAAGAGCAATGGGGGTACTCAGGTTTCATTCTGCAAGCTACAATGAGCAACGGAGACGTGACTTTCTACCTCAATAATGCTCTGCATATTTGCCCGTCAAGTATCATGGATACAGAAACGATTCCCGCCGATGAAGTTAAGCACAATTGGTATGTGGAAGAAGCAGCAAAAGCTTTAGGCATGGATGCGGACGAAGCAGGAAATATTATTCTTAAGGATCGCCCGATTGAATATTATATTGCCCGTAAAGGAGAGCCTTTGGTACCCGTAGATGAGTTTGACGTAAGCATTTTCCCTGGAAAGTCAAGTCATCATGAAAATGAGGAAACGGTTTATCACCCCGTAATTCTTTTAAGTGGAGTTAATAACTTACCCTCTGGAGAATATGTTTTTGTAGCTCATGTCAAAAAGCTGACTGATGAAAACAATAGTCGGTACGTCGACATTCGTATGCCATTCGTGAAAGAGTAACTTCTCACTCATAAAATAAGAGCAAATAGTCGGGAAGAGCCTTTTTATGTTTCTTCCTGATTATTCTCTTACCGCTCATCTCCATACAATAGAAGCAATGAAACAGTAACTTATACATTAAAAGAAGACAATAAAAATTCAATATTTGCCTGTCATATGCCTGTTGGAAAATAAAAAGCCCTGTAAATCATTAATTTACAGGGCTTTTAAAAGAATACTCGTACTCGAAGCGGGACTTGAACCCGCACAGCCGCAATGGCCAAAGGATTTTAAGTCCTTCGTGTCTACCATTCCACCATTCGAGCATCCTTTCAAAGAGAGCGGAAAACGAGACTCGAACTCGCGACCCTAACCTTGGCAAGGTTATGCTCTACCAACTGAGCTATTTCCGCGTTTTTTCAACGGGGGCAAAGATAAGGAGTTTACTTGTTTCTGCCAAACTTTCACACAAAAAAGTTTGGCAGAAAATATTTTATCGTCCCAGCAATGCTTTCTCTGCTTCTTCCATTCCACAAAAATTAAAGCCGTCAACGACTTGCTGCATCAATGCGGAGATTGCATCATTGCAAAGATTACCGATACTTCCTTCATGCGTATGATGTACTTGCTTGTTGTGAGTAAATTTTCCGGCTTCAATGTCCAGTCCCACCTTTTTATATGCATCCCGGAAAGGCATGCCTTCACGTGCCAGACGGTTCACTTCTTCTACACTGAAAATAAACAGGTATTTATCATCATCAAGGATATGTTCATTCACCTTTATCTCATTCATAATGTATGTTGTCATCTGCAAGCAGTCTTTCAATTCCTGAAATGCAGGAAGGAAAACTTCTTTTATAATCTGCAAGTCGCGAAAATAACCGGAAGGCAGATTGTTTGCAATCATCATGATTTGCTGAGGAAGTGATTGCAGCTTATTGCATTTGGCACGAGTCAACTCGAATACATCCGGATTCTTCTTATGAGGCATGATACTGGAACCGGTAGTACAATCATCCGGCAGCTTCACAAAACCGAAGTTCTGACTATTGAACATACAAGCATCAAAAGCCAGTTTGGAGATCGTTCCGGCAATGGTAGCCAATGCAAAAGCAACATTACGTTCCAATTTACCACGCCCCATTTGTGCATACACCACATTGTAGTTCATCGAATCGAAACCGAGCAAATCAGTGGTCATCGTCCGGTTCAACGGGAAAGAAGAACCATATCCTGCCGCAGACCCCAACGGATTGCGATTGCACATTTTAAACGCTGCCTGCAGAAATTGCATGTCATCTACCAGACTTTCGGCATAAGCGCCAAACCATAATCCAAAAGAAGAAGGCATAGCTATCTGCAAATGGGTATATCCCGGCATCAGGACATTCTTATATCGTTCACTCTGAAGGATCAACACATGAAAAAGTTGTTCGACAGCTTCCGCTATCTCACGGATTTGTGTACGGGTAAAGAGTTTAAGGTCCAGCAAAACCTGATCATTTCTCGAACGCCCACTGTGAATCTTCTTGCCGACATCTCCCAAACGGCGGGTCAGCATCAATTCTACCTGAGAATGCACATCCTCCACTCCTTCTTCTATCACAAACTCACCTTTCTCAGCCGAAGCATAAATATTTTTCAACTCAGCCAATAACTGCTCCAGTTCTTCTTTTGTCAACAAGCCGATACTTTCGAGCATCGTAATATGAGCCATAGAACCGAGTACATCATGTTTAGCCAGATAAAGATCCATCTCCCGGTCACGTCCCACCGTGAAACGTTCGATATCTTTATTTACCTGCACGGATTTTTCCCAAAGTTTCTGCGCCATAATTGTTTTAAGTATTAGGTATCAAGTATTAGGTATTACCACACAGTATCAACGCAGCTACGATTAATACTTAATACCTAATACTTAATACTTATTTTTAATATTGAATCATCGACAGCATCTCGACCATCTTCTCCAAACCATCCTGGAGAGGCTTCTGTACCATCGCTTTCATGAACGGATTAATGTCCATACCGATAGTCAACTTTATCTTACACTCTTCTTCGGCAGTCTCTACCAACTGAATCCACATATTAAAAGGAAGTGGAGAATTGGTAGTTGCAAGTTTTATACATTTACAAGGGTCACGCTCAACAATCTGCAACGTTATCTGCCCTACAGGCGAAACATTAAAGCTCAAGGTATCCGAATCGAAACTCAAATCCTGCACCTTATCTTCCGGCAAACGGTCTTTTACGGATTCCAGATTACTCAAGTCTGAAAGTTTAGCATACACACGTTCCTGACTGTAAGGTATTACCTTCACACTACTTTCAAAATTAGCCATAATTCTTTATTGGTATAAAATAAAAGAAAGAACTATCCGAACAAGGATTGTCCGAATGGTTCTTTCTTACTAAAATCTTCTGTCAAATAATACAATATTATTTTCCTGCATCCCAATGGGCAGGGTCTTTACGCCATTCGTTCAATGTTGCAATGTCTTCTTCTTCAATATAACCTGTGCGAAGGGCAACATCAAGCACTGCCTCGTAATTAGTCAACGTCACCAAAGGTACTTTGGCATTCTTAAACGCTTCCTCTGCAACAGGGAAACCGTACGTATAGGCAGCTACCATACCAATCACTTCGCATCCGTCGCGACGAATTGCCTCTACAGCCTTCAAACTACTACCACCTGTAGAAATCAAATCTTCAACCACTACAACTTTCATACCCGGACGAAGTTCTCCTTCAATCAGGTTCTCCAATCCGTGATCTTTCGGGGTAGAACGAACATACACGAACGGCAGATTCAATGCATCAGCCACCAAAGCTCCTTGCGGAATAGCACCTGTGGCCACACCGGCAATCGCATCCACCTGTCCGAATCGTTCCAATATCAGACGTGTAATTTCAATCTTCACAAAATTACGAAGAGAAGGATAGGACAGAGTTTTACGGTTATCACAGTAAAAGGGGGATTTCCATCCAGAAGCCCATGTAAAAGGGTTAGCGGGTTGAAGTTTAATAGCTTTAATCTTCAAAAGTTTCTCCGCAAATAGTCTCTCTAAGTTTTTCATAACTAAACTAACTATTAATTATTTGCCGCAAAAGTACAGAAATTGAATGAGAATAAAAAGAAGAATCCGTTTATTTTTTAACTGAATTGTTCCTCTTCCTCCGGAAGTTCGATACAACGACGTATATCTTTGAGCTCAAAACCCCGGCTCATGGCGAATCGCATCAGCTTTCCATTCAGTTCATAGTCGTCTTTCGCATGGATACTTTTCCGCTTGGAAGCCAGCAAGTCACGAAGGATGGAAAGGTACTCTTCATCATCAATTTCATTCAGATGACGCCATGCCACGTCGGAAGGAATCTTCTTCATGTAGAGTCCCTGGGCTATTTTCATCTTCCCCCATTTGGCAAAACGGAATTTATCGTTCACAAAAGCACGACAAAAGCGTTCGTCATCAATATACTTTTCGGTTTCCAGCCGTTCAAGGATACGCGCTATGGTCTCATAGGCTATTCCCCAACGCTGTAATTTTTCATTTACTTCTGCCCGGCAATGTTCTGCGGCGGAGCAATAAGAGGCTACACGATTCAAAGCCTCTTCATCGGTTAATTGTGCACTCATCGGTTAGCTGTAAGTATTCTATCTTTTCCAAATATGTCTTTTATAACACGAACGTCTCGATATTGGTTCATTTCTATCATGCGTATCATGTCTTGTCCGTATGCCTGGTTTATTTCAAAATAGAGTTTACCGTCCGGACGGAGCAATTCACGCCCCAATTCGGCAATCCGGCGATAAAAGCGCAAAGGGTCTTCATCAGGAACGAACAGGGCAAGCTCCGGTTCCCAGTCAAGCACATTCGCTTCCATCTCTCTTTTTTCAGTCTCCGTCACATAAGGCGGATTGCTGACAATTATATCATAAGATCCGCTCTGCATCCCATCAGCAGAAAAAACATCCTGCCTGCAAAATGTGACCTGCGCATCCAGCTCTTCATTGTTCTTTCGGGCAATAGTCAGCGCTTCTTCCGAAATATCCCAGGCATCTACTCTTGCTCCCGGCAGACTTTTGCTCAAAGAGATGGCAATACATCCGCTTCCCGTACCTATATCTAATAAGCGACGGGCATCCAGATTCTCTTTCACAATCAAACTCACCAATTCAGCTGTCTCCGGACGAGGTATCAGCACGCCGGGAGCTACCCGGAAGTTCCTTCCACCAAACTCGGCATATCCCCGAATGTACTGTATAGGCTCATTTTTCTGCAAACGGAATATAATGTTTTCTAATTCACGCTGTTTGCATGCAGATAAAATTATATCTTTGCCCATGTAAATATCAAGCGCATCCACCCCCAACATGTCGCAACAGATCAGCATCGTAAGAGCTCTGACCTCTTCCGGTGGATAAATATCCTGCAATGACTGACGGATGTAAGTAGTGATGCGGTTCATATTTTACAATTTCGGAGTGCAAAAGTAAGAATAATATAGCGAAGAGCACCAAAATGGAAGAAGAAAAATACATGAGACGTTGTATTGAGCTGGCAAAAAACGGACAATGCAATGTCGCTCCAAACCCGATGGTAGGGGCCGTTATCGTATGTGACGGACGTATTATCGGCGAAGGATATCATATCCGCTGCGGAGAGGCGCATGCCGAAGTAAACGCGATTCGTTCCGTCAAAGACGAGTCGTTATTGAGTCGTTCCACCATTTATGTCAGCCTGGAACCTTGCTCGCATTATGGAAAAACGCCTCCTTGTGCTGATCTGATTATCGAGAAACAAATACCCCGTATTGTAATCGGTTGCCAAGACCCTTTTTCGCAGGTTGCCGGAAGAGGGATTCAGAAGTTGCGAGACGCAGGAAGGGAAGTGACAGTGGGAGTACTGGAAAAAGAATGCCGGCATCTGATCCGGCGTTTTATTACTTTTAATACACTGCACCGTCCTTTTATCACACTTAAATGGGCTGAATCAGCCGATCATTTTATAGATATCGAACGGACTGACGGCAAAGCTGTAGTACTGTCCTCTCCTCTTTCTTCTATGCTGGTACATAAGAAAAGAGCAGAAGCAGATGCAATCATGGTAGGCAGACGGACAGCATTGCTGGACAATCCATCACTGACTGTCCGCAACTGGTACGGACGAAATCCAATACGTATCGTTTTGGACCGTGCCCAGTCCCTTCCCCACAGCCTGCACCTGTTCGACGGGGAAGTTTCCACTATCGTATTTACAGCAGAAAAACATTCGGACGAAAAGAACGTCACATACAAGACGATTGACTTCACCCAAGATGTTTTGCCTCAAATCATGGAAGTGTTATATCAACAAAAAATACAGTCCTTACTGGTAGAAGGAGGAAGTCAATTGCTCCAATCATTCATCGACGCCGAACTATGGGATGAAGTATATATTGAGAAATGTCCGTGCAAGCTGAATTCCG
>OGDN01003045.1_pt1 | contig 19015 bp, 17 predicted proteins | sample 1570271 | NCBI WGS metagenome assembly OGDN01 (sample SAMEA4384481, study PRJEB24528) | human gut metagenome | reverse complement strand
CTTGCATGTGTTAGGCGCGCCGCCAGCGTTCGTCCTGAGCCAGGATCAAACTCTTAGATATTATGGTATCATAATGACCTTACGGTCAGTACAATCTTAATATAAAAAGTTTGAAACTTATTACTCCAAACGAAATCACTTGCGTTTGTAAAAGTACATTAAGCTTCAAAGAAATTAACTTGATTCTTTGCAATCTTACGATTGTTTTTGCTTATCATGTTGTTCAATTTTCAAGGACCAAATTTGCTTCGCTGTATCAATGCGTTTCATCGAAACAGCTTATTTATTATAGCATGTCGTTTTGAGTTTGTCAAGCTCTTTTTTCAAGATTTTTTTGAACCACTTTGGATCAGCCTCTCGAAACTTCCCTGACTGGCTCACCGTTTGGGTTCCTATTGGACCGCTCTGGTGTGCCGCTCTCAGACAGCTCAATTATAATACCACGCCAACTTCCTTTTGTCAACACCTTTTTTTGACTTTTTTTGACTTTTTTTGAAAAAACAGGAAAACCTGCGAAAAATCCCCTTAAATGGACCTTTTTTCCTCTTTTCCTTCTCTGATATAACTTTGCAATCTCTCCTCTATTCGTTTTTCTGCCTGTTGTAACGTCAGATTTTCTTCCGAATGTTGCATGAGATAAAACCTTGCCAGTGCCTTCACCTTCCCAATCGGCACCACCCCTTCAATATATCCCTCCTCTCCAAATCGAATCGCCTTATCTTCGATCTGCCACTCCCTCTTCCTTCTTCGGCATCTTTTCTGATACCATTCCATTCCTACCGCTGCACCGATTGCTACCGCAATAATCCCCATCATCCAAATCCATTCCAATACAACCACTCCTTCTTTGATTTCTATTGTTACATTATGCCCTCCTCCCCTTCTCGGTTCCCCACTGCTTTTTAAAAACTTTTTCCATCAGCGGATAAATCCGCCACAATCGGAAAAAATGATGGTTGTATCCATCAATCATCCCCAAAGGAGAGATTTTATGATTTCCAGAGAAAAAGCCTCCAACCTCTTCCGCCTGGCGATGCTCATGCTCATTAACCTCTGCATCGTCTGTCTTGCTTTTTTCCACACTTCCCCCTTGCCTTCTTCTCAACCTGCCGTTGACGTCCTATCCCAGTACGGCTCTCGCGGAGAGGAGGTCAGCAAAATACAGACCCGACTCAAATCCTGGGGTTACTTCTCCGGCGAGGTCACCGGCTATTACGGCTCCCAGACCACCGAAGCGGTCAAACGCTTCCAGAAAAAGCACGGTCTGTCCGCTACCGGTGTCGCCGATCAAAAGACTCTCGCGCTGATTGGCATTTCCTCCTCTTCCTCCGGCGCATCTGTTTCCAATGCCGATTTGGAATTGCTTGCCCGCATCATCTCCGCCGAAGCCCGCGGAGAACCTTATATCGGTCAGGTCGCTGTCGGTGCCGTTGTCCTCAATCGGGTGGAATCCTCCTCCTTCCCCGACAGCATCTCCGGCGTCATCTACCAGCCCGGAGCCTTCACCGCCATCACCGACGGTCAGATCAATGAAGCGGTCACCGACTCTGCCCGCCGCGCTGCACGGGATGCGCTCAATGGCTCCGACCCCACCGGCGGCGCTCTCTACTATTACAATCCCGACAAAACCTCTAACCGTTGGATTCGCTCCCGTCCGGTCATCACCCGCATTGGGCAGCACCTGTTCTGCTCCTGAGCCATTTTCTGTTTATCTCCCATGCCACGCAAAAAAGAGGACCTTCTGCCGTCGTCCGGTCGAAAGTCCTCTTTTTTTCTGATTATTCCTCTTTGATAAACTGAAAGCTTCCCGCAGCTCCTTTTCCTTCTATATACAGGATATATCTGCCGTCCTCTTCAATCTCGACAGAAAAAGAACCACTCACCGGATTTTCCATCTCGAACACCGGCTCCTTCTCCCCCTGTCTGCACAGCCTGATACGAAGGCTTCCCTTCCTTCTTTCCGCGCTGCCCTGCATGATGTCCCCTGCCTTTAAGGATAGCTCCTGTTGGTCGCCTCCGTTAAAGACACGGTACTCCATCGACAGCTGGCTTTCGTTTCCGATGCGGCTGCCATCATAACGCACACAGCCGGTCAGCAAGCAGGCAATCATCACCGCCGCTGCCAATCCCTTCCCTTTCACCGTCCATCCCTCCTTCTGTCTATGAAAGGAAACGAAGCTTTTTCCTCATTTCCTTCAAATCCAAAGGGGATGTCCCTCGCTTTATTTTTCAGAAAGCTTCTGGCTATCCTTCTTGTCGGCAGATTCTTCCCTACAATCAAACAGTTGCTCCACCTGCTTTTGCTCCAAATCCCGGATATGATGAATCTTTCTTCCTTCTCCATAGGAAAAGAGCCTTAAATCACACCTGCCCTTTCTTTTTTGAAAGATGCTCTGACTCACCTTGAGCTTTACAATCCGCTCCGGTCGGATAATGACCTGATGAAGAGAAAACCCCTTGGAATATCGCAGGGTATAACAGCCCCGTTCGTAGGACACCCCCGCTGTAAACAGGTCGATGACCTTGACCACCAACAACCATACCAGCGGAAAGGTTGCCATAAAGCTGACCCAACGAATCAGTTGCTCCCAGTTCGGAAACAGTCCCAGCAGCAGCCACCGCCCTGCCCAAACCAATCCCAGCAACGCTGCCGAACGCCAGATATATCTTCCGGCTGACCGCAGACGGTTCGGCTTTGCTGTCCTTTGAGACAGATGATATTCGGGCAACAGCAGTTGCAAGCTGCGCTCCAGCTGTTTTTTCCGCACACAGGGGAGCGGCGAATATCCAGATAGGCAATCTTGTCCGCCGCAATCCGGTAGGAGCGTTTGGTCAGCAAACCTGCCCGCACCTCCAGCAGATTTTTCCGCCGAATCACATGGAAGTTTGCGTGTCGGGACAGACTGACCACAAAGGCACACAGATAACCAAAAAACAAAATACACGCCAGCGCAAAGGCAGCCGGCGGCACTCCGAAGGCGAGCGTTCTGGTCACATTTTCAAAGGTGCCGTACAGCATCTCGGAAAACTGCTCTCCCAGAATATTGCCCGCCTGCGTTACGAAGGTGGAAATCAACAAAACACCTGCAAAGGAGTTGGAGGTCACCATTGCCAGCACAAACACATATCGGTTCTTCGGTGTATAGCTTCTGGTGTGTGCCGGCTGCTCCAGACTGTCCGGCAGTTGCAACAGCTTGATGATCTGTCTGCAATCCTTTGTCCGCAGCATCATCAGCAAATCCGCCTGTTTCAGTCCTCCTCCCGGTGTATCCACCCGAAGATACACTCCGCCAAAGAGGCGCACGCTCATCGGTGACACCACGCTCAGGCAGTTATACCTGGAAACCGGAAGGAAGCGCACCTCCCGTTTCAATACCCCGCGTTTAATCAGCAACCCTTCCTCCGACACCTCAATGGTAAAGCTTAGCCACAGCAAAACACCCAACGACAAAAACCCCAACAGGAACACAATATCCATCCATGCGCCCTTTGCCCAGTTGGAAATGTTGACCGCAAACTGAAAGCCGTTCTCCAACGAGAAGCTGTTGATAATCACATAGTACAGTCCTCGAATCACCGGCACCAACAGGATGAACAGATACTTCCACAAAATGCTGACGATGTACAATGGGTGGGAGCGGAACCGTTTAATGGTCGTCGCCTGCTGCATACTCCACCTCCATCTTTTTTCCCAACTGTATGCGCAGCAGCCTTGCTTCCTCGTATGGAATGCAGTACAGTTGCACCACCCCTCCTGCTGCGTGCAGCCGCAGGGTCGCTAGGTCCATCAGCCGTTGCAGCGGTGTCTGGCTCAGGGTAGTGTACTGCAAATTTCGGACATACACCACATCGGTCTGACTGTAGACTACTCCTCTGCTGACTCGAATCTGCTTTCCGCCGACCGAATAGCTATAACAGTGATGATACATCGGATAATACACAAAGCACAGCAACACAAACACTGCCATCCAGATCAGGGTCAGGATGGTAAAAAACTTTGCCGCCGTATAATATAAAAATCCGCCCAACAGCGCCGGTATCAAACAGCCAATCAACAGCCGGATGCGCCAGTACAGCAGCGCCCTTTCCGGCAAACGCTGTGTGGTCAAGGTCCATCCCTCCTTTTCTCGTTGTTTTCTTCCTTTTCCCTTACAGGTCCTTCATCGTCAATGAGATGCGTCTGCGCTCCAGATCCACCTCCAGCACCTTGACCTGTACGATGTCCCCAACCTTGAGCACCTGCGACGGATGGGAGATGCGCCGTTTGGAAATCTGCGAAATATGCACCAGACCATCCTCATGGACGGCAATATCGACAAATGCGCCAAAGTCGGTGACATTGCGCACCGTTCCGGTCAGCACCATCCCTTCTTTCAAGTCGCTCATCTCCATCACATCGGTGCGCAGCAGCGGTTTTGGCAGCTCGTCCCTTGGGTCCCGTCCCGGCTTGCTCAGCTCGGCGACCATATCCCGCAGGGTCGGCTCTCCTACTCCGATGCGCTGTGCAACCTGTGCCTGTCCCATCTGTGCTACCCGCTGTGCCAGTTGCTCCAGCTTTCCTTCCAGCAAATCCTGTGTCTGATAGCCGCACAGGGTCAGCAGCTTTTGGGCAGCCGGATAACTCTCGGGATGGACGCCGGTGCGATCGAGCGGTTCTTCACTCTCCGGCACCCGCAGAAATCCCGCACATTGCTCAAACGCCTTCTTTCCCAATTTGGAAACCTTCATCAGCTGGCTGCGCTTGGTAAAGCTGCCGCTCTCCTCCCGGTAGCTGACAATGTTTTTCGCTACCGTCTGGTTGATGCCTGCCACATAGGACAGCAGCGACTGGCTGGCAGTGTTCAAATCCACACCCACCCGGTTGACACAGTCCTCCACCACGCCTCCCAAAGCAACATCCATCTCCTTTGCCGGCATATCATGCTGATACTGCCCGACCCCAATCGACTTCGGGTCGATTTTCACCAGCTCTGCCAGCGGGTCCTGCAACCGCCGCGCAATGGAAACGGCGCTGCGCAGGGAAACATCAAACTGCGGAAATTCTTTTGCTCCCAACTCGGACGCCGAATAGACCGAGGCGCCCGCCTCGCTGACCACCATGTAGGATACCTTGTGCTGTAATTTGGGATTCAGCTCTCCCAGCAGCTGCGCCACAAAGATTTCCGACTCCTTGCTGGCGGTCCCGTTTCCAATGGCAATCACCGTCACCCCATACTTTTGAATCAGCTGCGAGAGCATCTTTTTTGCCTCTTCTGTCCTGTTTGCCGGCGGGGTCGGATAAACCACCGTCGTATCCAGCACCTTTCCGGTGGGATCCACCACCGCAATCTTGCATCCGGTTCGATAGGCAGGGTCAAACCCCATCGTCACCGCTCCCTTGACCGGCGGCTGCATCAGCAGGTTTTTCAGGTTTTCCGAAAACACCCCGATGGCTTGCGCATCAGCACGCTCGGTCAGCTGCGCCCGAATTTGTCGTTCCAACGATGGAAACAGCAGCCGTTTGTAGCTGTCCTCGCAGACCTCCCGCAGTTGTTTTGCAAACGGAGAGTTTTTTCGAATCAGCTCCTGCTCCAGCAGATGAAGCGCAGCCTGCGAGTCTACCTCCAGACTCACCTTCAGCGCCTCCTCCCGCTCTCCGCGGTCGATGGCAAGCACCCGATGGGAGGGGATTTTTCCGATGGATTCGCTGTAATCCGAATACATTTTGTATATCTTATTTTCTTTTGTACCAATAGTTGTCAAAATCCGCGCATTTTTTTGCAGATAATCCCGCAATCTTGCCCGAACCTGCGGGGAATCGCTCAGCTGCTCTGCCAAGATGTCCTGCGCACCGGCAATCGCCTGTGCAGCATCCTCCACCCCTTTTTTCGGGTCAACAAACTTTTGTGCCTCCTGCTCCAGCGAGCTGCCCTGCCGCTGCGCCTGCAAAAACTGCGCCAACGGCTCCAGACCCTTCTCCCTTGCTGCTGAGGCGCGGGTCTTCCTCTTCTGCTTGTAGGGACGGTAGATGTCCTCCACCTCCGAAAGGAGGTTGGCACGCTGCAAGCTTGCCTCGACCTGATTCAGCTGCTGCTCATTGAGCTTCCCGCTTGCCTGAATGAGGGCGAACACCTCTTCCCTGCGTTTTTGCAGGCTGCGCAGATACCGCATCCGCTCCTCCAAAGCGCGCAACACGGTGTCATCCAGACCGCCGGTGACCTCCTTGCGATACCGCGCGATAAAGGGAATGGTGTTGTCCTCATCCAGCAGCCGCACCGCGCTTTCTGCCTGCTGCCGCCCAATCGACAGCTCCTTTGCCAGTGTTTCTATCATGTCCATATCCGTTCATCCTCTCCGCCTTCTTTGTTTTCACTATACCACAGTTTGTCCTGCTATGAAAACAAAAAGATGCAAATTTATTATCCGTTTTGTTGATTTTTCTGTAATATTTTGTTTTTGTATAGTTCTTGTCTTTCCCTTTTGTATTATATCATCTTATTTATACAAAATATAGCAAAAACGGGCGACCGATACCATAATCGGTCGCCCGTTCTCTTCCCATTCGATAGGCTTAGCTCAGCGAAGAAACTTCCTTTCCTTCCAGCACCTGCTGGCAGTTTTGCAAGATTTGGTAGACCAACTGCTGCGAAGCGGTATAACGAATCTTTCCATTCAGCCGCAGGTAGACCGAACCGCTGCCGTTTGGAATCAGTTCAAATCGGTCCTCCGGTCGGCTGCTGTCCCGATAGGAAACGGTCATAGTCAGCGCAGGCTCCAGCTCAGGCTGACCGCTGCTCATCCTTTCCGGTGGGATAGAGGTCACTGCCTGATACAACTTGTCAAACAGCTCACGATCCACCGACTGACCGTTGCAGGTGACCTGCTCGTCATCCTCTCCTTCGACCGCCTCCACCACAAAATCATAGCTTCCCTGTGGGGAGATGATTTGCAGCTGCGCAATCTCTTCCGGCTCCGACGGCTGATAGATGCTTTGGGTCAGCTGCTCCGCCTGCACCTCCAGCCAGCTTAGACGGCTGGCAGACACCAGATACACCAGCGGCGAGCCATCCCGCATCAGATAAACATAGTTGTTTGCATCCGGCTCCGAGGTCCGCAAGGTAAAGGCATGGACTCCGTCCACCTGCATTGAAACGATTGAATAAGGCTCGTCGAGCCGATACTCCGCCATCTGTTGTGCGGTCGGCTTGACTGCTATCACCGAATTGCCATACAAAGAAAACAATCCTTCGGTCACCTGCGCAGCTGATTCTTCGCTGATGGTCTGAATCAGCGGAGTGGTCATCGTGTAGATTTTTTCTGCCGACAAAACCACCGACTGCTCCTCTTCCTCCTCGGTCGTCTGCTCCTTCGTTTGAATCTCCAGCGTTACCGGAGAGGAGCGCACTGTGCCGGACAAGGTGATGATGGCTTTCTCATACTCCGGCTCGAGGTCGGTGATTTGATTGTCCAGAAAGGAGAGGCTGCCTTTTGATACGCTGTCCAGCAGCCGGTCATCCAACAGATAGACCTCATCCTGATATAGCGCATAGATGCTGCTGCCATCCGGCGCCGAATTACCTAAGAACAGCTCTTCTGTGCTGCCGTCAGTTGTTACGATTTGGATACTGTACTGTGGATTATCCAATCCGTATTGCTCAAGCTGCTCGTTTGAGCTGCCCAAAGTCAGTTCCTCCTGCGAAAGAAGCAGACGTTTTGCTTGAAGGGAGGTAAAATTGGCTGTCAGATTGTTGACGTTGATACTGGAGGTCGCCACCCCCTCATAGCCTTCCACAACAAATCCGCTTCCCTGGTTGACCAGGACAAAGCCACCCGCCGGGTTTTCGACCGAGATGGTATTGATCTGCTCCACCGTCATCGACAGCAGCTCCAGCTCCTGCTGCTGGTCTGTCTGGCTAGACTCCTGCGGCTGCTCCTGCTGCGGGCTGGTCATCAAAATAATCAGAACCACCGACAGCAAAATCACCAACGCCAGACTGCCCAGCAGGACCATCCTCTGCTTTTTCATCTGCGTCCCTTCCTTTCCGCTTTTCTGCCATCAGGCATTTTTTCTCTTGAGCCAGAGGTAAAGCCCGCAGCACAGGGTAACGATTGGAAGAACAATCATAAATCCGCTTCCAATGAGAAATACCTGCGCGGTGTTCAGTCCCAGCTCCTGCCCTCCCAATGTCTTGGACTGGATGGAGATGACATTCTCCCGATGGGTCAGGGTGTTCAGCACCGAAAGGTAGTAGTCCGAATTGCAGAACGAACCGCTGCTCAGCAGAGAATCGCTCAATGACACTGCTGAACCAAATGCTGCCACCCGACTGGACTTTCCATCCTCAAAGCTCTTCTCGGAAAGGATTGCCAGCGGGAAGGGTCCATATTCCTCCGGTGTCCAATTTTCCAGCTGTTCGTCGCTGATTCCATATGGGATGACCGATGCGCTCTCGCTCGATTGCAGCAGGACGGTGGTGTTAAGCTCCATGTTGCTCTCAAACACCTGCTCCAGCGGACGGGCAAACGGCATGGTGATAGGAATGCTGGTGTCGGTCATTGTATCGGTCAGGGTCAGATTGCTGATTTGGCTGGTGGAAAAATAGGGATTCATATTGATGATTTTCCGGTTGTCGGTTTCGATGATTGAGTTTGACTGCACGCGTATTCCCCACCGCTCCAAAAAGCTTTCCAGATTGCTCAGCTGCGGCTGCGTTGTGTCTGCAAAGTACAGCAGGGTCTTTTCCTCATTCTCCGAAAGGAATCGCTCCAGCCGCTCCAGCACCTGCGCATCCGGGTCGTTGATGGGCGCAATCCACAGCAGGACATCCACCTCTTCCCCGATTTCCTCCACGGCAGGATTGATGCTGCTCACCGCAAAATTGTTGCTTTGCAGCAGCTGGTTCAAGCCCTCCATCGTCTGCTCCCCGTGTCCGCTGAGCAGCGCCACCTGGATTTGCTCGGTGGAGGTCACATTCAGGATGGCAGAGGTCATCGCCTGCTCCGCTTTGGAGGAGGCGATGTAGCTTCCATAGTAGGAGCCGGACTCGACGTTGAACAGGTCATAGGCGGTCAGCGTCTGGGTGCGATTGCCGCTGGAAACAATGATGTCCCCAATCTGCACATCCTCATATTGGGAGGCAAGGCTGGGATTTTGCAGCAAGTCCACATACTCCAGCGAGATTTGGTCGGAATATTTTTCATACTCCTGAATCACCTTTATTGCCTGCACATAATAATCTCCGCTGGCAATAAAGGTATCCTCGTTGGTCATCACCTGGATGGAAACCGGCTGTTCCAGCTTGGACAGGTACTCCTTCGACTGCTCGGTCAGCCCAAAGACCTTCTGCGGCGTCAAGTCGATGCTGACAGGATAACGGTCGGTGATGTAAATGGTTAGCAGATTGACCAGCACCAGTGCAACTACAATCAAAAGGGTGGTCGTTCCCGAAAGCAGAAGATATTTTTTTCTTCGGTTCATCGGCTGCTTTGGTCGGTTGGTTTTTTCTTTTTTCATACAGTCCAGCCCTCCTTCCTATGAAATCCTGCGGCGTTCCAGATGCCGAACGGTCAAAAACAAAAACAGAACGCTCACACTGATAAAAAAGGTCAGGTCGGACAGATGGATTAGTCCTCTGGTAAAGCTCAGGTAATGGTCATAAAAGGAGATGGCGTCCATCACCTTGTTGAGCAGCTGGTTGGACACCACCGGTGTAAAGCTGTTGGCAAACAGCAAAAACATCCCGATGGCAAGCGAACCCACTGCCGCAATCACCTGGCTCTCGGTCAAAGCAGAAATAAAGATGCCGATGGCACACAGCGCCGCTCCCAGCAGCAGCAGTCCCAGAAAGTTTCCTGCGAATACCGCCACATCTGGCACCCGAAAGGCACACATCACCAGAAAATAGACCAGAGTGACCGACATCCCCAAGAGATACATCGTCAAGCTGGCAAAAAATTTCCCCAGCACCACGCCGGTAAAACGCACCGGCGCCGTAAACAAAAGCTGCTCGGTCCTTTGCTTTCGTTCTTCGCTGAACAGCTTCATCGTCAAAAGCGGCACCAGAAAGATGGCAATGGAAAACAGGTTGGAAAAAACATAGCTTAGGTCGGTAGAATTGCTGACCAAAGAGGTGGCAAAAAAGTAGTAACCGGAAATAGCAAAAAACACCGCCAAAAACACATAACCGACCGCCGAGGTCAGATAGGAGTGCATCTCCCGTTTATAAATGGCTGCCATCGATTTTCCCCTCCTCTTTTTCTGATTCATTTTCGGTCTGCGGCTGCTCCTGCTCACTTGCAAGAGCATCCTGTGCTGTCAGTTGCATAAAGACCTCCTCGAGTGTACGACCTTTTTCCTGCATCGAAAGCAGCAGGCAGCTGCCGTCGCGCTCAAACAGGCGGCTGAAGGCTTTAAAGATTTCCCGACGGACCGCCTCACTTTTGCAGCCTTCCTCCAAGTGGAGCAGGTACTGCTTTTCTTCCTGCCGGTGTGCCTCTGCGATGCCACCAATTTTCCTGAGTGTTTCCAGAACCGTTTTGCTGTTTCCTTCCACCTCCAGCTGAAGCTGCATCTGCCCGCCCATTTGACCGGTCAGCTCTTCCTGGCTTGCATCAGCGACGATATGCCCTTGATGCAGGATAATGATGCGGTCGCACACCGCCTGAACCTCCGACAAAATATGGGAGGACAGCAGCACCGTTCTGGTTTTGGCAAGCTGACGGATCAGCTGGCGGATTTCGATAATCTGCGCCGGGTCCAGTCCAACCGTCGGCTCATCCAGAATCAACAGCTGCGGGTCGCCCACCAGCGCCTGCGCCAGTCCCACCCTTTGACGGTAGCCCTTGGAAAGATTTCGTATCACTCGCTCGGACACCTCTTTGATTTTCACCAGCTCCATGATCTGCTCCAGATACTCCTGCTGTGTCTGTTTGATGTTGGGATTCTTTTTCACCTTTTTTAATTCATACAAAAACCGCAGGTACTCGATGACCTTCATATCCAGATACAGCGGCGGCTGCTCCGGCAGATAGCCGATTTTCGCCTTTGCTTTGAGCGGCTCGGTCAGGATGTCCACCCCGTCAACGACCACCTCTCCGTCGCTGGCAGAAAGGTAACCGGTCAGAATATTCATCGTGGTGCTTTTTCCCGCTCCGTTGACTCCTAAAAATCCCACAGCCTCCCCCTGCCTGATGGAAAAGCTGATGCCGTCGATTGCCTGCTTTTGTCCGTAGCGTTTGCTCAGATTAGTTACTTTAAGCAAACCATCATCTCCTTTCATCTTGTTTGTCCACATTTCTTTTAGTGTACAGGATATGCCTGTTCAGAGTTTTAAAAATATATGGGTATTTTTTAAAGTTTCTTTCAGAGTTTTGTCTTCCCGTCGAAGGTTGGCTGATTGATGCGAAAAAAAGTGGGGTACGCAAAAAAACGGATTCCGAAAATTCGGAATCCGTTTTACTGGTGACCCGTGCGAGAATCGAACTCGCGATACCGCCGTGAAAGGGCGGTGTCTTAACCGCTTGACCAACGGGCCGGACCTATATAAAATCTGCTAACGCAGAATTTTAACAGTGGTAGCGGCAAATGGATTTGAACCATCGACACTTCGGGTATGAACCGAATGCTCTAGCCAGCTGAGCTATGCCGCCATATCTTTGGATTGACCGGCGAAGTGAAGTGCCGTAACCAACGAACAAAATTATACTATACAAATTCCTGTTTGTCAACACTTTTTTCAAAAAAAATTATATTTATTTTTCTTTTCTCCTTTTCTCTGAAAAATTGGCTTAAATACGCCGCTTTTTTAATGCTCTAAATTTGCTGTTGGCTGCAAAATCTCTTTCGCAAACTCCTTTTTCAAATTTTTGCCAAATCATTTTTCAGCTTCTTTATTTTTTCTTCCTGATCAATAAAGAGGTGGTATCCTACAAAGCAAAACACACGGATCGGATACCACCCATTCGGCTATTCAAAAACTGCTAAAGATTCAAAACAGGTCTTGCCGGAAGGAAGCTTGCCGCTGACATAATACTTCAGCTGCTGCTCCTCCTCAAACTCCTTTGTAAAAACCGCCAGCTCCTCGCCCATCTTTGCCTCATTATGATAATTGATAACCAGCTTTTTCATCCTTCTGTCCACCGTAGCAGAAAACGGCAGGTTATCCAGAATGATGTCGGCATAATGGGTGTTGTTCAAATGCCCGTTGTCATCGGTGCGGGAATAGGTCACCCGCTCGGTCGCAGTTTGCTGTGCATCCCGCACCTTTGGGATGGAGAAATCATGTTCCTTCGTCGCATCCAGATGGAACGGCACCTCCATCTCTGCCGGAGGCTCCCGCAGAATCTTGTGGGTTTCGGTGTCTACCATGACCCATTTGCTGTCCTGCGCTGCCACCTCCTCTCCCTGTTCGTTATAGAAAGAGGTATAACGATTATAAATTGCCCGGTTCGGTCGAGATGGATGGGTCACCATGCGGATATGATCTCCCACCCGAATCTCACCGTATATCTCCAAAGAGGTCTTTGCCAGCAGAAAAACCATGTGGTTTCGGTGATACAGCTCGATCGTCCAGCCGATGGCATTACAATGATTGGTGCTGATTGCCTGTGTCTGCGAAAGCAGCGCTCCCGCTTTCATCCTTCCGTTACAGTCACACTCATATTGTCCCACGATAAAGGACTGTTCAAATTGGTCAATCCCTTCCAAAAAGCTTCCTCCTTTTTAAAATTTAAACAAATTTCTATTTATAATTTCATATTTGTGAAATTATAAATAGAAATTTGCAAATCCAAGAGGCGAAGCCCATCTTTCTCGCTTCGCCTCTAAAATCCTGTTGCTATTTCATCTGTTGTTTCTCTCGAAGATAAATCATGACCCCGTTGCCGAAGGCACAAAATCTCCAGCCCTCTTTTCCCAGCTGGTTCATCTGCTCCTCCATACGGGCACATTTCTTGTTAAAATCAAAGCCCACCTCGTTTTGAACAGGCACGACCTTGTATTCATATTCCATCTCTTTACTCCTTGGTCAGCTTCTGTGCCAGCTGTCGCAGATCCTCTTCATCGAAGAATTGCAGCTGTAAACTGCCTCCTGCGTCCTTGCCGCTGCACACCACCTTGACCTTTCGTCCCAGCTCGCTGGTCAATGCCAGCTCCAGCTCGGTGAAGATGGAAGCCTGCGCTCCCCACAGCTGCGGTTTTTCCTCCGCAGATTTTTTCTCCTTTTCTTCCTGCTCCTTGCTCATTCGCTCGATGTCGCGCACCGAATATTTTCCGGTTCGTACCTTCTGCGCCACATCCATCATCCGCTGTGGGTCATCAAAGGAGAGCAAAGCGCGCGCATGACCGGGGGAAACCTCCCCTTCTTCCACCATCTCCAGCACCGGCTCCGGCAGATTGAGCAGACGCAGTGCATTGGCAATCGCCGGTCGGGATTTTCCGACCCTTTTGGCTACCTGCTCCTGTGTCATGTTGTACCGCTCCATCAGCAGCTTGTACCCGCTGGCTTCCTCGATTGCGTTGAGGTCCTCCCTTTGCAGGTTTTCAATCAGCGCAATCTCCATCGCCTGTTCTTCATCCATCTCACGGATGACGACCGGAACCTCCTGCAAGCCCGCCATCCGGCTGGCTCTCCAGCGTCTTTCTCCTGCCACCAGCTGATAGACGCCGCCCGGCAGCGGACGGACCAACAGCGGCTGCAATACGCCATGCTCGCGGATGGAATCTGCCAGCTCGTTGAGCGCTTCCTCATTGAACACCTTACGCGGCTGCTCTCGGTTTGGCTCGATCTGACTCAAACGCAGGGTCACCACACCGGTATCGTTGGTGTCGTTGTCCATAAATAAGGCATCCAGACCTTTGCCAAGTCCGCTCCTTTTTGCTCTTGTCATCTGTCCGTCCCCTCCTTATTTCTGGTTGCGGTATTTCTTCAGAATTTCTTTTGTCAGCTCCTGATAGGCTCTCGAACCTCTGGAATGCGGGTCAAAGTAGAGTGCGGGCATTCCAAAGCTGGGCGCCTCTGACAGGCGAACGTTTCGCGGAATGATAGTTTTATACACCTTGTCCGGGAAATGCGTTTTGACCTCCTCTTCCACTTGCTCGGTCAGCTTCAAGCGGCGGTCATACATGGTCAGCAAAATCCCTTCCAGCTCAATCACCGGATTGTACAGCCGTTTGACCTGCTTGATGGTAGACATCAGCTGCGACAATCCTTCCAGCGCATAGTATTCACACTGGATTGGGATGATTACGCTGTCGCAGGCAGAAAAGGCGTTCAGAGTGGTCAAACCCATTGACGGCGGGCAGTCAATCATAATATAATCGTACTCATCCCTGATCGACACCAGCGCCTGACGCAGCTGCATCGTTCTGTCCTGCAATTCCACCAGCTCGATCTCCGCTGCCGCCAGCTCCATGCTCGACGGAATCAAATCCACATTTTTATATTCTGTATGAAGGATGGCTTCTGCCGCTCTTTCCTCCCGTGTCAACAGATCATAGGTAGAGTGACGGACATCCCGTTTGTTGATACCCAAACCGCTGGTGGAGTTTCCCTGCGGGTCGGCATCCACAAGCAAACATTTTTTCCCTGCTTTTCCCAGTCCAGCCATCAGGTTGATGACCGTCGTGGTCTTTCCCACGCCACCCTTCTGGTTGGCAACTGCAATAATTTTACCCATATCTCAAGACGATGCCCTCCGAGGAAGGCAGCTCCTCCTTTCAGCATACATCAGCATGTATCAGCATATCCGCTGTTTTAGTTTGATTATATCACAAATCCTCTATGAAAGGAAGAATGAATCCTGTTTTCCTGCATAATCCCCCTCATTTTTGCTAAAATTCGTTTCACGTGAAACATCCTTCTCCTCCGCTCGCCTTATTTTGATGTTTCATGTGAAACATCGACCTGTTTTTACCCGGCAAAAATAAAATGATTTTGCCTGCAATAAATCCCATCCCACCGTACACCTATTGAATAGAAGCTCCCTTTCGGGAGCCTGAATCCGATGTCATTCCTATTTTCTTTTACAGGAGGTCATGAGAATGAAAAAAATGCTGTCTATCGCCCTGTGTGCGGCTATGATTCTTTCTTTCGCTGCTTCGGTCAGCGCATCCAGTCTCCGCCGCACCCTTTCCAATAAAAATATGCCGATTGCCACCAGCAAAGAGGACGACCAACCGATCAACAAAGTCAAACAGCCTCAAATCCCAACCGACTGGGAGGAAAAATACGAATACAGACAGAAAAACGAGGTGGACCCCCAGTTCATCCAGAGCCTTCAGGAGTTTGGTGCTAAGACCTCCTCCCTGCTGCTGACCAGCCAGACTGAAAACCAGAGCTATTCTCCGGTCAGCTTTGCCTACGCCCTTGCCATGCTGGGAAACGGTGCAAAGGGTCAGACAGCACAGCAGATTGCCGATGCACTGGGTGTCGACACCATTTCTTCCTCCAACCAGCAGTTCCACAAATTCTACAACTATAACTACTCCTCCGAGCAGGGCAACGTCCTCAAGCTGGCAAACTCCATCTGGGTACAGGAGGATTTCCCTCTTCAGAAGGATTTTTCCAAAAAGCTTGCGGAGCAATTCTACGCCTCTGCCTACTCGGTCGATTTTTCCAAGCAGTCGGCAGCAGATGCCATGTCCAAATGGATTTCAGAACAGACGGCGGGTCTTCTCAACCCAACCTTTACTCCTGACCCGATGCAGCTCCTTTCGCTCATCAACACCCTGTACTTTGAAGGAGCCTGGTCCGATTCCTTCCAGGCAGCAAACAACACCACCGAGAAATTCACCCTTGCCGACGGCAGCCAGGTCGATGCCACCTATATGAACCAGACCTTCGACCACCACTCCTACTACGAAACCGAGGATTACATTCTCTTTGAGCTTGGCTTTGTCGGCGGACAGTCGATGCGCCTAGTTCTGCCCAAAGAGGGAAAAGAACTCAACAGCTTGCTCACCGAGCAGTCGTTGAAAGCCATCCTCTCCTCCCCGGAGGAATCCACACAGAAATCGGCAAAAGTTAACCTCAAGCTGCCAAAATTCAGCTTTGACAGCAACTTCAATCTCAACAAGCTCTGTCAGTCGCTCGGTCTGGAAGAGCTGTTCAGTGAATCTTCCGATTTAAGCGGCATTTCCAAAGAAAACATCGCCGTTTCCAACGTGCAGCAGGAAAGCCATGTGGAAATCGACGAAAACGGCTGCAAAGCTGCCGCCTACACCAAGATTGATGTTCGCGAGATGGCGTTGCTGCTCGATGAAACAGAAGAGATCGACCTGTCCTTCGACCGTCCGTTCCTCTTCTCCATCCAGTCCGGCGACAACGCGCCTCTCTTTGTTGGCACCGTTTACCAGCCAAAATAACCTTTTTGACATCCACCACCCTTTTATAGATTCATACACAAACACAAAAGGCTCCGCCGAATGGCGGAGCCTTTTGTGTTTGCTATTTTTAAGGAGTTACTGTTTGTCCTTTCCATAGGCGCTTTCCTTCGGGATGCGGATGGTGTAAACCAATTCGTCCTCCTCTTCCTGCATCTGGGTCTGTGCCTGGATGCCGGACAGTTTCATCGTTTCCAGCGCCTTGTCGATGGTGTTGATAAAGATGCGCAGATCCTTCACCACAAATAATCTTTTTTCCTTCGGTTTTTCTTCTTTTCCCTGCAACTGTGCAATGTACTTTTCCGTCTGGGAAACATTCATCTCCTTTGCAGAAATCGTTCGGATTGCCTCCAGCAGCAGCTCGTCGCCCTGTTCATTCAGGTTCAACAGTGCGCGGGCGTGTCTTTCTGTTAGCCCTGCCTCCAGGATCGCTTCTCTGACCTCTTCGGAAAATTGCAGCAGACGCAGCTTGTTGGCAACGGTCGATTGATTTTTTCCCAGCTTTTTCGCCACCGCCTGCTGGGTGTAGCCGACCATCTTCATCAGCTTCTGGATTGCCATTGCTTCCTCAAAGTAGTTTAAGTCGCACCGCTGGATATTTTCCACCAGAGCCAGTGCGCTGCTTCTCTCCTCGTCCATGCTGGTCAAAATAGCAGGGACCTCCTGCATCTTCAAGCGTCTGCACGCCAGCAGTCTTCTTTCCCCTGCCACCAGTTGATAGTTTCCATCCTCCATCGGCAAGACGGTGATTGGCTGCAACAGACCGTACTGTGCAATACTGGTTGCCAGCTGTTCAATTTTTTCCTCATCGAACACCTTTCTTGGCTGATAAGGATTCGGTTTGATTTTATATTCCGGGATCAAGATCACCTTGTTGATCATCTTTTGTTTTGTAAGCAGTGCTTTCATAACAGCCTTTACCTCCTCAATCTTGTTTTGTTCCTTCCCAAATCCCAATCCGAACGGAGCGACTTTACTCCGTTCGGATGTTGGCATTTGAGATATGATGGGAGCAGAAAAGTTTGCAGGTGCGTTTTGGGTCGGCGCACCCGCCGAGCAAAAGAAAGGAAAATAGGAATAGAAAAGGCATGGACCGAGCCGAGCATTTGTTGCCCGCAGCCCGTATCCATGGTTCTATCATAGCACAGAATATGCCTGTTTTCCAGCAGAATCGTTCGTCACCTTTCGACCCTTCTGCTCTTGATTCGATTTATAAAATCGGTTTTTTTGCCATTTTGGCAGCGGTCCTGGGGAAGGATGTCGGAGTTTGCGATATTTTCCTGATGACAACGATTGTTCTGGTGCTGTTTTCCGGCAGACAGAACTGCATCACCTTCTCCACCTTTCCGCCCATCGTCGCAATGGCGTTTTTGCTTTCCGCAATCTCCTCCTGTGCGCCGGGACCCTTGAGTGCAACAAAATATCCTCCCACCTTGACATACGGCAGACAATACTCCGCCAGCTCCCGCAGGTGTGCCACCGCGCGGGCAGTTGCAAAGTCAAAGCGCTCCCGCAGCTTTTTCTCCCGTCCTCCATCCTCTGCGCGGGCGTGGATGAAGGTGCAGTCCAGTTCCAACTGTCGACTGACCTCCTCTAAAAAGGTCAGTCTTTTCTGTAAGCTGTCCAGCATAGTCACCGCAAGGTCCGGTCGGGCAATCTTCACCGGCATGGATGGAAAGCCTGCGCCTGCGCCCACATCGATCAGGCTGCTCCCCTGTGGCAGTTCCACTGCCTTTAGCAGCAGCAGGCTGTCCACAAAGTGCTTAAAGACGATGCCCTGAGGGTCGGTGATGGCGGTCAGGTTCATCTTCCCGTTCCACTCCACCAGCAGCTGTGCGTAGGTGTCCAGCTGCTCGGCTGCCTGTGTCGACAGTTCGATCTCAAATTGTTTACAGCCCTGCAAAAGCAGCTGTTTATCGATCATAGTTGTATCCTTTCTGCGGCAAATCGGTCCTTTTGACCTGCCGCGACAGAATGTTTCACATGAAACATCAAAAAAGCTGTTTGTGTGACTCATCGGCTGCTCAGATAGATCAGCAGCACCGAAATATCTGCTGGACTGACCCCTGAAATACGGGAAGCCTGCCCGATGTTGTACGGGCGCACCCGCTGCAATTTTTCGATTGCCTCCAACCGCAGTCCTCTCACCTGCTCGTAGCAGATGTCCTCCGGCAGCAGACGGCTTTCCAGCTTGCGCATCTGCTCGACCTGCATCAGCTGCTTTTGGATGTAGCCTTCATATTTGATTTGAATCTCCACCTGCTCGGTTACCTCGTCAGCAAGCGGTGGGCGCTCGGTGTCAAATGGAGCCAAATCCTGATAGGTCAGCTGCGGACGGCGAATCAGGTCGGACGCATGGACTCCGGTTTCCAGTGCAGCCGTTCCCTTCTCCACCAGCATCCGATTGAGCGCCTCCGAAGGTCCAAAGGTCAGTTTCTCAATTCGCTTTTTCTCCTGCGCAATCTGCTGCTGTTTGTCCTGGTACGCCTGCCAGCGCTCCTCGTTAATCAATCCCAGCTCATGTCCCAATGGTGTCAAACGCTGGTCTGCGTTGTCCTGGCGCAGCAGCAGTCGGTACTCCGAACGGCTGGTCATCATCCGGTACGGGTCCGAGCAGCCCTTAGTGACCAGATCGTCGATCAGCGTTCCGATATA
>OGDN01003041.1_pt1 | contig 19039 bp, 17 predicted proteins | sample 1570271 | NCBI WGS metagenome assembly OGDN01 (sample SAMEA4384481, study PRJEB24528) | human gut metagenome | reverse complement strand
TCGACGCCGATTACCGCGTCGAGGCGGTACAGCCCGTGGACATGTTCCCCCACACGCACCATGTGGAAAACGTCGTGAAACTCGTACGGCGATGAGACTGGACGGTTTCGGAATATTCGTCGAGCGGATGCCGGCCATGGTCCGCTTCTATCGCGACGTGCTGGGATTCGAGATCCGCGAGGATGAAAACGCCTCGAACGTCTATCTGGAAAAGGACGGAACGCTGTTCCTGCTCTACCGCAGGGCGGATTTCGAGAAGATGACCGGCCGCAGGTTCGGCTATGCCGGCCCGGTGAACGGGCATTACGAGATCGCCCTGAGCGTCGAAAACCATGCGGCGGTCGATGCGGCCTTCCGCGAGGTCGTCGCCAAAGGCGCCCGGCCCGTCATGGAACCCACAACCGAACCGTGGGGCCAGCGCACCTGCTACGTGGCCGACCCCGAAGGCAACCTGATCGAAATAGGGTCGTTCAAGGCATGATTCCGGAATGGGGATGCAGTATTTCGGATTTTTGGCGTTTTATTTGCAAGACAGTTACCTAAAAAACGGAAAATATGAAAAAACTGATTTTAATGGCGGCGGTGGCGCTGATGGCTCTTCCCGCGGCGGCACAGATGCAGGAGGCTTTCCCCAGCTATATTCAGGTGAACGGACGCGCCGAGAAGGAGATCACGCCCGACGAGTTCTACCTCTCGATCGTCATCAACGAACGCGACTCGAAGGGCAAGATTTCGGTCGAGAGCCAGCAGCGCGACATGATCGCGGCCCTCAAGCGGCTGGGCGTGAACGTCGAGAAGCAGCTGAAGGTGGCCAACCTTTCGAGCGAGTTCTTCAAGAAGAACACTTCGGTGGCGACGGCCAAGTATCAGCTTCAGCTGGGATCGTCGGCCGAGGTGGCCAAGGTGTGGCAGGCGCTCGACGGACTGGAATCTCGAACGTTTCGATCCTGAAGGTGTCGCACTCGAAGATCGACGAGTATAAGGAGCAGGTGCGCGTCGAAGCGATGCAGAACGCCAAGCAGAGCGCCCAGACGCTGGCCGGGGCGATCGGGCAGAATGTCGGCAAGTGTTTCTACATTTACGACTCGAACAACAACGTGATGCCGGTGCTGTATGACAACATGGCCGTGATGCGCAGTGCGAAGGCCGGGTATGCCGAAGAGGCCGCGGCGGACGAACCGCTCGACTTCAAGACCATCAAGCTGCAGTACAACGTGCAGGCGAAATTCGTGCTGGAGTAGCTCTCCGGCGGCATATGCGAAGAGGATGTCCCGCGAAGGGCGTCCTCTTCGTCGTCTCAGGGTGTCGCGGACGGAGGTTGTCGCGCTTCGGGTCCCGGATTCGCGGGCGGAGCGCGGAGGAAGGCCGGACGTGGTCGCGGACGAAGCCCGTCGGGTGCGAAAAACGGCGCCGGATGGTGCGGATTCCGAAAAATTATACTATCTTTGTTTACTTTGCCCCTTAAAAAAAAGGAGGAGTTATGGAAAAACAGTTTTGTTTCAACTACGAGCATTATGCGGCTCTTGCCGAGCTGTCCGATGCGGACCGTGAGCTGGTTCGGGAGGCCGAACGGGCCACGGCCAACGCCAATGCGCCCTATTCGAAGTTCCGGGTGGGGGCGGCTGCGCGGCTGCGCAGCGGGAAAATCCTCTACGGAAGCAATTTCGAGAGCGAGGTCTATCCCGCGGGACTCTGCGCCGAGCGGACGCTGATGTTCTATGCGCAGGCCAATTATGCCGACGATCCGATCGAGACGCTGGCGATCGCTTCCGATCCCTCGGAGCGCGAATGCTATCCCTGCGGCCAGTGCCGTCAGGTGATGGTGGACGTCGAACGCCGTCAGGGCGCGCCCATGCGGGTGGTCATGAGCGGCGGCGGCACGGCGACGGCCGTCGATTCGGCGGCGCTGCTGCTGCCCTTCACGTTCGTGCTCTGACCCGCAGCGAGCATGTCCGAGATACCGGCTTCGGCGGCGCGGCCCGCCGACGGCGGGGAAACGTTGCGTTGAAGTACAGGCCGCTTTTAGAAATACCCGAAAAATGTTCACTCCCGAAGATATCCTCTACGAAGACAATCATCTGCTGATCGTCAATAAACGCTGCGGCGATCTGGTGCAGCCCGATCCGTCGGGCGAAAGCGCGCTCGAAGACCAGATAAAAGCCTTTGTCAAACGCCGCGACGCCAAGCCCGGCGACGTGTTCCTCGGCGTGGTGCACCGCATCGACCGTCCGGTGAGCGGCGCGGTGCTGTTCGCCAAGACCTCGAAGGCCCTGACGCGGCTCAACGAGATGATCCGCGAGGGCCGCATCCGCAAGGTCTACTGGGCCTTGACCGAACGGACGCCCGACCCCGAAAGCGGCGAACTGCGCCACTACATCCTGCGCGACGCCCGCACCAACCGCTCGCGGGCCTGCGACGGGCCGAAGCCCGGCGCCAAGGAGGCGCGCCTGCGTTACGAAACGCTGGGGGCGGGGACCAACTATACGCTCGTCGAGGTGGAGCTGCTGACGGGGCGTCACCACCAGATCCGCGCCCAGTTGTCGAAGATCGGGTGTCCGATCCGCGGCGACCTGAAATACGGCGCGCGGCGTTCGCTGCCCGGCGGCGGCATCTCGCTCCATTCGCGGCGGGTCGAGTTCGAACACCCCGTGCGCCGTGAACCCGTGAGCGTTACGGCTCCCGCGCCTGCGGACGACAACCTGTGGGCTTATTTCGAAACCCGTTGATTTACCGGAAAATATGCGATTGTTGATTCAGCGTGTGAAGAACGCTTCCGTCAGCGTCGGCGGCGTCGAGCTGTCCCGGATCGGGCAGGGCCTGCTGGTGCTGGTCGGCGTGGGCGTGGAGGACACGGACGAAGATATGGAGTATCTGGCGGGCAAGCTGGTCCGTCTGCGGATTTTCGACGACGAGCAGGGGGTGATGAACCTCGACGTGCGGCAGGTCGGCGGCGAGGTGCTGGTGGTGAGCCAGTTCACGCTGCAGGCTTCGACCCGCAAGGGCAACCGCCCGTCGTACGTCAGGGCGGCGCCCGAAGCTGTCTCGCGCCCGATGTACGAGCGTTTCACGGCCCGCGTGGCCGAGCTGCTGGGCCGGGAGGTGCCGACGGGGGAGTTCGGCGCCGACATGCAGGTGGCGCTGGTGAACGACGGTCCGGTGACCATCTGGATAGATTCCAAAATGAGGGATTGTTAACCGAAAAATAGAAGATGAAAAGATTATTGACAGTTTTGCTGGCAGGTATTTCCGCGGCTTTCGCCTCCTGCGGAGACGACGGCGCGGAGAAGGGGGACACGTGGTTCCTGAAACCCGAAGCGGTGGTTTCGGGAACGACGGCGGAGATCTCCTGCCGCACGAAATTCGCCGACGGCGTGCTGACCGAGAGCGGCGCGGGGTTCGTATACACGCGGATCGGAGCCGCGGACGGCTATTTCGACGCCGAGCCGGTGGAGGTGAGCGGGAATGCGCTTTCGTGCCGTCTGAGCGACCTCGAACCCGAAACCGACTACTTGGTGTACGCTTATCTGGAGCTGGGCGGCGCAGGGCGCATGCAGAGCGAATCGGTCTCCTTCCGGACCGGGACGGGGAGCGATCCGGGGAATGCGCCGGTATTCGGGCAGCCCGCCTACTCGGAGGTGACCTCCTCTTCGGCGGTGGTGAGCTGTACGTTCGCCTATCAGGGCGCGGAGCCTGTTTCCGAGGTCTATTTCCTCTACGGGACGGGCGGCGTTTCGAAACGCGAAGCCGTGAGTGCGCAGCCCGGTGCGAAGAGCGTCCGGCTTTCGGGGCTGGACGCTTCGACGGACTATACGTTCCGTTTGTGCGTCGCTGCGGGCGGAAAGACCTATGAGAGCGGAGAGGCGGCCTTTACGACCGATGCGGGCGACGGGCCCGGACCCGGTCCGAATCCGGGGCTGACGAAGTTTTCGGGCTGGCCCGAACTGCCCGTCGAGGTGAAGAACGGCGATTACCATTACGCCTACCATACGATCAGCGACTTCAAGGTCGGAAACTACAACGCCCGCAACTACACGGTATGTTACAGCGCCGAGAATCACGGTCCCGTATGGGTGGCCGCGCCGCTGCACAACTGTTATGTGACCAAGAGCGGGAACCGCAGCTACAGTCAGGACCCGGATGTTCCGGCGGGCATACAGCCGGCGTCGAAGTCCCTCGCCGATCCCTACAACAAGGGCCACATGCTGGGTAACCGCGAACGTTCGAGAACGGCCGTCATGCGCAGGCAGGTTTGCTACTACACCAATATCGCGCCCCAGCACGGCGGGACGTTCAATACGGGAGGCGGCGCGTGGAACAACCTCGAAGACCTGATAGACACCTATTGGGATTCGACCGAGAGTGCCAATGTGGGCGATACGCTCTATGTGGTCGTCGGGGCTTATTACAAGACGTGGACCGACTCGTACGGCAATACGGCTTCACCCAAGAAGGCCGCCTTCGGCGGTCAGCAGGCGGGCGTTCCGACCATGTTCTACTACGCCATGCTGCGGACGAAGAACGCCAAGTCCGGCAAATCGGTGCTGCGCTGTTCGCGCGAGGAGCTGCAGTGCGCGGCCTTTGTGATGAGCCATGCCATGCAGAAGGGGCACAAACCCTCGCGCAGCGATATGCGCAGCGTCGCGGAAGTCGAGCGGCTGAGCGGGTTCCAGTTCTTTACCAACGTGCCCAATGCGCCCAAGGATACCTATAACCCTTCGGACTGGGGATTGTAGCGATGTATGCGTGGGGCGATAACAGGCGGTTCAACTCCTATTCGGGGTATTTTCGCCGCATGTTCGGCTGCCGCGTGCAGAAACTGTCGGTGGACGCCGGGTTCACGTGTCCCAACCGGGACGGAACGATAAGCGGGGGAGGATGTACGTTCTGCAACAACGGGGCGTTCACTCCCTCGTACTGCGTGCCGGCCAAGGGGGTGCGGCGGCAGGTCGAGGAGGGGATCGAGTTCCACCGCAGGCGTTACCGCACGGCGTCGAAGTATCTGGTCTACTTCCAGTCGTTTTCGAACACCTATGCGCCGCTGGAGCGGCTGAAGGAGGTGTACGGCGAGGCGCTGGCGCATCCCGACGTGGCGGGCATCGTCGTCGGCACGCGGCCCGACTGCGTGGACGCCGAAAAGCTGGACTATTTCGCGGAGTTGGCGCGCGGGAGGTACGTGGCCGTCGAGTACGGCATCGAATCGACCCGCGACGAGACGCTGCGGGCGGTGAACCGCGGGCATGACTTCGCCTGCGCGCGCCGCGCCGTGGAGATGACCGCCGCGCGGGGACTGCACGTCGGGGCGCACTTTATCCTCGGACTGCCGGGCGAGACGGACGCGATGCTGCTGGAGCAGGTCGCGGCGATCAATTCGCTGCCGCTCACGACGCTGAAATTCCATCAGCTGCAGCTCTTCCGCGGCACGGCGATGGCCGCCGAATACGACGCCGATCCCGGCCGCTTCCGTTTCTGGGAGATCGGCGAGTACATCGACCTTTTCGTCGAGGTGCTGCGCCGCCTGCGGCCCGATCTGGTCGTCGAGCGGTTCGCGAGCGAGGCGCCGCCCCGCTACCATTACGGCCGCAACTGGGGGCTGGTGCGCAACGAACAGCTGCTGGCGATGCTCGAAAAAAGATTGGAGGAACGAAATGCGTATCAAGGCGAAATTTTTGTATCTTTACAGTCGCTGTGATAGGTTCGGACAGGCGGCACCGCGGCAACCGGCGAATTTATTTGCCATTGCGCCCTGCCTGCATTATGTCTTAGATAGGCGGCGCTCCGGCAAAATGCAAGTGAACTTGCTTTTGCCCTCAGTTTGCACTATCTTTGCCTTCGCAATTGCTAATATTTCCGTACCGAAATGAAACCCATCATTAAGGAGCTGATGCTGAAGCCCGTCAAGGAGTATTTCCTGATGACGGTCGGCATGATCATGTACTCTTTCGCGTGGATCGGCTGCATCCTGCCCGCCAAAGGCGTCGGCGGAGGGGCCGCGGGTCTGTCGCTCGTGTTGTGCCATGCCGTCGAGGAGTGGCTCGGCGTCTCGATTCAGATCGGTACGATGGTATTCATCATCAACGGAATACTGCTGCTGATCGCGGGATTCATCATCGGCTGGAACTTCGGCGTGAAGACCGTTTACTGCGTCGTGGTGATCTCGCTGGGGATGAACTTCTGGCAGTCGGTGCTGCCGGAGGGCGACTTCCTCCACCTCGAACGTATCCTGTCGGTGATCCTCGGCGGCATACTGGCCGGCATGGGCGTGGCGATGTGCTTCGCGCAGGGCGGCTCGACGGGCGGCACGGACATCGCCGCGATGATCATCAACAAGTACCGCACGATCAGCTACGGCAAGATCGTCATCTACTCGGATTTCGTCATCATCGGATCGTCGATGCTCGTGGGATTCCATATCGACACGGTGATCTACGGCTATGTGATGACGGCGGTCTTCGGCTATACGGTCGATATGATCATGGCCGGGAACCAGCAGTCGAGTCAGGTCTTCATCGTGACGCACGACTATGAGAAGATGGCGGAGGCCATCGTCGAGAATATCCACCGCGGCGTGACGCTCATCGACTCGCAGGGGTGGTACACCAAGAAGCAGTCGAAAATCGTCATGGTGGTATGCCGCAAGCGCGAGACCGCGATGATCCTGAAATTCGTCAAGACGATCGATCCCGACGCCTTTATGACCGTGGGGTCGGTGATGGGCGTTTACGGCAAGGGATTTCAGGCGCTCAACAAACTCTGATGCCCCTCTATGCCGACATAGTACTGCCGCTGGCGCAGCCCGCCTATACGTTCGCCGTGCCCGAAGGGATGCACGTGGCGGAGGGGACGGCGGTAGCCGTGCAGTTCGGACCCCGCAAATTCTATACGGGCGTCGTTTGGCGGGTGCATGACCGCCGTCCGCCGTTCAGGACAATCAAATCCATACAGCGCGTGCTGTACGACGCGCCCCTGCTCTCGGCGCAGCAAAAGGCGCTCTGGGAGTGGATCGCCGCGTACTACATGTGTTCGGCGGGCGAGGTGATGCGCGTGGCGCTGCCGTCGCTGATGAAGCCTTCGGGCGATACCGAGGAGGAGTTCGCCGAAGACGAGTTCCGCCCCCGCACGGAGTGTTACGTGGCGCTGGCGCGGGAGCTGCACGACGAAGGGCGCCTGCACGAGGTCTTCGAGAAGCTCGGACGGCGCGCGCCCAAGCAGTACGAAGCCCTGCTGGAGATCGCGTCGGCGGGGGACGAGACCCGGATTTCGACGGGCGAGGTGGCCCGCCGCCTGCTGCGGGCCGACTATGCCGTGCTGCATGCGCTGGAGCGCAAGGGGCATATCGTCTGCACGGAGCGCGAACGCACCGTCGAGCGGGGCGGCTCGGCGTTCCGGCTGCCCGAACTGACCGCGCCGCAGCGCGAAGCGCTCGGTTCGCTGCGGGAGCAGTTCGCCGAAAAGCCTGCGGCGCTGCTGCACGGCGTGACGGGGTCGGGGAAGACCGAGATTTACATACACCTGATCGCCGAAACGCTGGCGCGGGGCGGCGACGTGCTGCTGCTCGTGCCCGAAATCGCCCTGACGGCGCAGCTGATCGGGCGCATGGAGCGCATCTTCGGCAGCCGCGTGACCCCCTATCATTCGAAACTTACGAACCGCCGCCGCACGGAGACCTACCTGCGGCTGAACCGCTCCCAAGGGGGCGAGTTCGTCGTCGGCGTGCGGTCGTCGATATTTCTGCCGCTCAAGCATCTGCAGCTGATAATCGTGGACGAGGAGCACGACGCCAGCTACAAGCAGGCCGATCCCGCGCCCCGCTACAACGCCCGCGACTGCGCCGTGGTGATGGCCCGCCTGTGGGGCGGCCGCACGCTGCTGGGAAGCGCCACGCCGTCGCTCGAAACGTGGCTCAACGCTGAGGGCGGGAAGTACGGCCGCGCCGTGCTGGCGGAGCGTTACGGCGACGCCCGCCCGCCCGAAATATTCGTTTCGGATACGATCCGCGCCGCCAAGCGCGGCGAGCGGCATGCGCATTTCAACAAACTGCTGCTGGACAAGATGGAGGAGACGCTCGGACGGGGCGGGCAGGTGATGCTGTTTCAGAACCGCCGCGGATTCTCGCCCTACGTCGAGTGTTCTCAGTGCGGGTGGACGGCCCGCTGTCCCCACTGCAATGTGACGCTGACCTACCACAAGGGAGGCGCCAGACTCGTCTGCCACTACTGCGGCTACACGGCCCCGGTGCCGGCGAAGTGCCCTTCGTGCGAGGTGACGGAGGTGCTGCCGCGGGGATTCGGCACGGAGAAGGTCGAGGAGGAGATCGCCCGGCTCTTCCCCGAAGCCCGCGTCGCCCGGCTGGACCGTGACAGCGTGACTTCCGAGCGGGCGTTCAACGCCATAATCTCCGATTTCGAAGCCCGCAAGACCGATATTCTGGTCGGGACGCAGATGATTACGAAGGGATTCGACTTCGGCGGCGTGTCGCTGGTGGGGATTCTCAATGCCGACAACCTGCTGAACAACCCCGATTTCAGGGCTGCGGAGCGGGCGTTTCAGCTCATGCTGCAGGTCGCCGGACGCGCCGGACGCCGCTCGGACGGCGGCGAGGTGGTGATTCAGACCTCCGAGCCGGGGCATCCCGTGATCCGGCAGGTCGTGGCGGGCGATTTCGCCGGGATGGCCCGCATGCAGCTCTCCGAACGCGAAGCGTTCTTCTATCCGCCCTATGCGCGGCTGACATCGCTGACGCTGCGCCACCGCGATGTCGCGCTGCTGCGCCGCGGCGTCACGGAGCTGGCGGCGCGCTTGCGCGTCAGGTTCGGCCGCCGCGTGCTGGGGCCGATGACGCCCCCGGTGGACCGTATCCGCGGCGAGTATCTCGCGGGGCTGCTGCTCAAGATCGAAAGCGGCGCTTCGTCGGCCAAGGCCCGCTCACTGCTGGGCGCCGAGCTGAAGGCGTTCGCCGAAAATCCCGAATTCAAAACGATAACCGTCGTCTGCAATGTCGATCCTCAGTGACCTGCTGCGCGACGTCGCGGCGCTCTTCTTTCCGCCGCGCTGCCCCGTCTGCGGCGCCCCGCTCGCGCAGGGCGAACGCACGGTGTGCACGCTGTGCCGCACGACGGCGCCCCTGACGGGGTTCTGGCTTGAGGCGGACAATCCCCTGCTGGCGAAGTGCCGGGACATGCTGCCCGTAGAGCGGGCTTCGGGGTTTCTCTACTACATCCACGGAAGCGGGTGGCGGGAGCTGATCCGCGGATTCAAATACCGCGGAGCGTGGCGCACGGCCCGTGCGATGGGCGAGTGGTACGGCCGCTGTCTGAAGGAGAGCGGGCTGTACGACGGGGTGGAGGTGGTCGTGCCTCTGCCGCTGCACCCCGTCAAGCGGTGCAGGAGGGGGTACAACCAGTCGGAGTACATCGCCGAGGGGATCGCCTCGCAGCTGGGCGCGGAGGTGGACCGCCGGAGCGTCCGCCGCAAACGCAATACGGAGAGTCAGGCCCTCAAACCGCGGCGCGAACGCGCCCGCAACGTCGACGAGGCTTTCGCGGTGCGCCGTCCCGAACGGCTCGAAGGGCGGCACGTCCTGCTGGTGGACGATGTCTTCACGACGGGCAGCACGATGCTTTCGTGCGCCGGGGAGATGCTGCGCGCCGCACCCGGATGCCGGATCAGCATCGTGGCACTCGCCGTCTCGCGGCGGGAGCTGGGGGTGAGGGAGTGATCGGAAATTAAAAATTCTTTTTCAACAGGGCGTTATCCCCTGCTGCGGGGACTGTCTGCGGGTGAATCGTGTCATCAACACGATTTTCGACAACAACTTTGCCGCGGCCGTTTTGTTTTCTCCGCCCGAATCGCTATTTTTGGGCTTTGAACGAAAGCATAAATCATGGCTAAAGATTATAACCCCTCCCAACGCAACAGGGAGGCATTCGAGGCGCTGACCGACACCGCCGGCAACGTGCCCCCGCAGGCGGTCGAACTGGAGGAAGCCGTGCTCGGCGCGCTGATGCTGGAAAAGGACAGCATCATCGCCGTGCAGGAGTACGTCACGCCCGACGCTTTTTACACCGAGGAGCACCGCACGATCTACCGCGCGATCGAGGAGCTTTCGATGGAGCTGAAACCGATCGACCTCTATACCGTCACCGAACGGCTCAAGGCCAAGAAGGAGCTGAAGAAGGTGGGCGGTGCGTCGTATCTGGCGCAGCTGACGCAGAAGGTCGGTTCGGCCGCCAACGTCGAATTCCACGCCAAGATCATCGCCCAGAAGTACGTGCAGCGCGAGCTGATCCGCTCGGCGACCGAGATTCAGAAGCGGTCGTACGACGAATCGACCGACGTGACGGAGCTGATCGGATATGCCGAGGGCGAGATATTCAAGGTGGCCGAAGGACACGTCAAGCGGTCGGTGCAGGCGTCGAAGGATATTCTGGCCCGCGCGCTGATGCAGATCGAGGAGGCGTCGAAGAATACGAGCGCCTTCAACGGCGTGCCGTCGGGCTTCATGGCCATCGACCGCGTGACGCTGGGCTGGCAGCTCTCGGACCTGATCATCATCGCCGCACGCCCTTCGATGGGCAAGACGGCGTTCGTGCTCTCGATGGCCCGCAACATGGCGGTCGATCACGAGCAGGGCGTGGCGTTCTTCTCGCTCGAAATGTCCGCCGTACAGCTGATGATGCGTTTGATTATCGCTGAGACGGGACTGAGCGGAAACGACGTCAAGTCGGGCCGTCTGACGCCCGAACAGTGGCGGCATCTGGAGTCGGCGACCAAGCCGCTGGGCAGTGCGCCGCTCTATATCGACGACACGCCGGCGCTTTCGGTCTTCGAATTCCGCTCGAAGGCCCGCCGTCTGAAGATACATCACGACATCAAGATCATCATCATTGACTACCTGCAGCTGATGACCGGCAATCAGGATTCGAAGGGAAACCGCGAGCAGGAGGTGGCCTTTATTTCGCGTACGCTCAAGGCGATCGCCAAGGAGCTGAACGTGCCGATGATCGCGCTGTCGCAGCTGAGCCGCGCCACCGAAATGCGCGGCGGTTCGAAGCGTCCCCAGCTCTCGGACCTCCGCGAGTCGGGCGCCATCGAGCAGGACGCCGACATCGTGGCCTTCATCCACCGTCCCGAATACTACGGCATCAACCAGGACGAGAACGGAATGCCCACGGCGGGTATGGCCGAGCTGATCATCGCCAAGCACCGCAACGGCGCCGTGACCGACGTCAAGCTGCGCTTCCTGAAAGACCAGGCGCGCTTCGCCGACATCGACGACGCCGACCTGCTGCCGGGCGGCGCGCCCGCACCGGGACAGCAGTACGACGATTTCGCCAGCGATTCGAACGCACCGGCAGGCTTCGCCCCCGGCCCCGCATCGATGGTCTCCACCGAATTCGACATCACGCCCCGCCCGCTCGGCGACGAAGCCCCCTTCTAAGGCCATGTTCGTCCGTATCGCAGCAGGAGCCGTCGCAGGCATCGACGCCGTGACGGTCTCGGTCGAGGTCAACGTCGCCGCGGCCGGACAACTGGGCCTCTTTCTGGTCGGGCTGCCCGACAACGCCGTCAAGGAGAGCGAACAGCGCATCCGCTCGGCCTTCGAAAACACGGGGCTGCGGATGACGGGCAAGAAGCTGGTGGTCAACCTCGCTCCGGCCGATCTGCGCAAGGAGGGGGCGGGTTTCGACCTGCCGATCGCCGTGGGCATCCTCGCCGCCACGGAGCAGGTTCCGGCCGAGGCGCTCGACGGGACGATGCTGGCGGGCGAACTGTCGCTCGACGGGACGCTCAAACCCGTGCGCGGCATCCTTCCGATGGCCGTCAAGGCCCGCGAAGAGGGGCTGCGGCGTCTGATCGTCCCGTGCGACAACGCCTGCGAAGCGGCCGTGGTCGAGGGCGTGGAGGTGATCGGTGCGGCATCGCTGGGCGAGACGGTGGAGTACCTGCGCGGCGACCGGACGATCGCACCGGCGGCAGCTCCCGCCGCCTTCGCGGAGGAAGAGGGCGGCTACGCCGAAGATTTCGCCGACGTCAAGGGGCAGGCGGCCGTCAAGCGGGCGCTCGAAATCGCGGCGGCGGGCGGCCACAACGTGCTGATGATCGGCGCGCCGGGTTCGGGCAAGACGATGCTCGCACGCCGGCTGCCCTCGATTCTGCCGCCGCTGACGCTCGACGAAGCGCTCGAAACGACCAAGATCCACTCCGTCGCGGGCAAGATCGGAGCGCACCGCGGCCTGCTCGCCGAACGGCCCTTCCGCGCACCGCACCACCTCACGTCGCAGGTGGCGCTCATCGGCGGCGGACAGTCGCCCCGTCCGGGCGAAGTGTCGCTGGCGCACAACGGCATCCTCTTTCTGGACGAGCTGCCCGAATTCGGCCGCAACGTGCTCGAAGTGCTCCGGCAGCCCCTCGAAGAGCGGCGCATCACCGTCTCGCGGGCGCGTTACAGCGTCGAGTATCCGGCCAACTTCACGCTGGTGGCGGCGATGAATCCCTGCCCGTGCGGCTACTACAACCAGCCTACGCGCGAATGCACCTGCCCGCCGGGCGCCGTACATCGCTATCTGGGCCGTATCTCCGGCCCGCTCATGGACCGCATCGACCTGCACATCGAGGTGACGCCGGTATCGATTCAGGAGATGGCCTCCGCCGAACGCGGCGAACCGAGCGCCGCGATCCGCCGGCGGGTCGTCCGCGCCCGCGAAGTGCAGCGCGACCGATTCAGGGGCGTGGCCGGCGTCTACACCAACGCGATGATGACAGGCCGTATGGTGCGCGAATACTGCCCGATCGACGCCGAAGCGCGCACGCTGCTCGAACGGGCCATGGAACAGCTCAGCCTCTCGGCACGCGCCTACGACCGCATCCTGAAAGTGGCGCGCACGATCGCCGATCTGGCGGGCGACGAGCGGATCGGCACGACGCAGATCGCCGAGGCGATCGGCTACCGCTCGCTCGACCGCGAGTCGTGGGGACGATGACTGAAAAAATTAAGAATGAATATTACATACAGATGAAACGGGTGATTCTTTCAGGCGGCGGCACAGGCGGCCACATCTATCCGGCCGTCGCAGTGGCCGAAGCACTTCAACGCCGCTGCGGCGACGGGGTGGAACTGCTCTTCGTCGGCGCCGAAGGCAAAATGGAGATGGAGAAGATTCCGGCGCTGGGCTACCGCATCGTAGGGCTGCCGACGGCGGGACTGCAACGGCGGTTCGCGCTGTCGAATCTGGCGCTGCCCTTCAAGGTACTCAAAAGCGTCGGCCGTGCGCGGCGCACGATCCGCGAGTTCGGCGCCGACGTCGTGGTGGGATTCGGCGGCTACGCCTCGGGGCCCGTGCTGTGGGCCGCGCAGCGATCGGGAATCCCGACGCTCATCCAGGAGCAGAACTCCTACGCCGGTCTGACGAACAAGATTCTCGCACGCGGTGCGCGGCGTATCTGCGTGGCCTACGACGGCATGGAGCGCTTCTTCCCCGCCGAGCGGATCGTGCACACGGGAAATCCCCTGCGCGGACGCTTCGCCGTGCCGACCGAGGCCGACCGGCTGGAAGGAGCGGCCGCTTTCGGATTGGACGCCGCACGCCCCACGGTGCTCGTCGTGGGCGGCTCGCTGGGCTGCCGCACGCTCAACGAGACGATGAAGGCGTGGCTCGCGCGACAGGAGTTCCGGCCGCCGTTCCAAGTGATCTGGCAGACGGGCAAATATTACGAGGCCGAGATGCGGCGCTTTCTCGAAGAACATCCCGCGCCGGGCGTCTGGCAGGGAGCCTTCATCGACCGTATGGACCGCGCCTATGCCGCGGCCGACGTCGTGGTGTCGCGCAGCGGCGCCTGCTCCGTCTCGGAGCTGTGTCTGGTGGGCAAACCCACGCTCTTCGTCCCCTCGCCCAACGTGGCCGAAGATCACCAGACCAAGAACGCGCAGGCACTCGTCGACCGGCAGGCTGCCGTTCTGGTCGCCGACGCCGAAGCGCCCGCACGGGCCATGGAGACGGCGGGTGAACTGCTCGCCGACCCCGCACGGAGGACGCTGCTCGCCCGCAACATCGCGGCGCTGGCCGTGCCCGACGCGGCGGAGCGGATCGTCGACGAAATCGAAAAAATCTGGTAAGATGGAGATACAACGCATCTATTTCATCGGCATCGGCGGTATCGGCATGAGCGCACTGGCCCGCTATTTCCTCCACGAAGGCCGCAAGGTGGCCGGCTACGACCGCACGCGGTCGGCACTCACCGAGGCGCTCGCGGCCGAGGGAGCCGCCATTCACTACACGGACGACACGGCGGCCATTCCCGCCCCGTTCCGCGAGCGGGAGGGCACCGTGGTGGTCTACACCCCCGCCGTGCCGGACGACCACGCCGAACTGAGCTGGTTCCGAGACCACGGCTTCACCGTCGAGAAACGGTCGCAGATGCTGGGCCACCTCTCGGCCGGCAAATACGTGATGGCCGTGGCCGGCACGCACGGCAAGACCACCACCTCGACGCTCGTCGCATGGCTCAACCGCGAGGTCGAAGGGACCGGAAGCGCCTTTCTGGGCGGCATCTCGAAAAACTTCGGCAGCAATCTGGTGCTGGGCAACGGGCCGCGGCTGGCGGTCGAAGCCGACGAGTTCGACCGCTCGTTCCTCCGCCTACGGCCCGACGTGGCGGTCGTCACGGCCGTAGACGCCGACCATCTCGACATCTACGGCACCCACGAAGCCGTGAAGGAGGCCTTCGCACAGTTCATCGAGCGCATCCGGCCGGGCGGCGCGCTGGTACTCAAAGCAGGCGTCGACGTGGCGCTGCGCAACGACGCCGTCACGGTCTACCGCTACGCCTACGACACCCCCTGCGACTTCTACGCCCGCGACGTGCAGCTCATCGAGGGCGGGCACTACCGCTACGATCTGGTCACGCCGTCGGGTGTGATCGCCGACTGCACGTTGGGGATCCCCGGCTGGGTCAACGTCGAAAACGCCGTCGCGGCCGTCGCGGCGATGTGGTGCGCCGCCCGCGCCGAAGGAGGGACGCTCGACACAGAGCGACTGCGGCGTGCGCTGGCGGCCTTCGAGGGGGTCAAACGCCGCTTCGAATTCTATGTCAATACCCCGCGGCAGGTCTACATGGACGACTATGCCCACCATCCGCGCGAACTGGCCGCCGCGCTCACCTCGGTGCGGCGGATGTTTCCCGGCCGGCGCGTGACGGCGGTCTTCCAGCCGCACCTCTACACCCGCACGCGCGACTTCTACCGCGAGTTCGCCGAGGCGCTGTCGCAGGCCGACGAAGTGCTGCTGCTGCCGATCTATCCCGCACGCGAGGAGCCGATCGAGGGCATCGCCTCCGAGATCATCGCCGAACGGGTCACCGTACCGTGCCGCATCGTCGGCCGCGAAGCGCTGGCGGCGACGCTCGGCGCAGCCGCGACCGACGTGGTCGTCAGCTTCGGGGCGGGCAACATCGACGCCTGCTGCGATGCCGTGGCGGACGTATTGCGTAAAAAAGCCTGACGGATGCCCAGACCGCTGCGATACACGCTCATCGGGCTGCTGTGGGCCGCCGTGGCCGGGTACATCGTCTACTCGGCCGCACGGGTGCGGACTCACCGGCGACAGCTCGTCGTGCAGCGGCTCGATATCGAGATCGCCGACAGTTCGTCGCACGGGCAGCTCGTCACGGGCGGCGCAGTACGGCAGTGGCTGGCGCGCAGCGGCGTGAAAACCGTCGGTGCGGCGGCGCGCGAGGTCGACCTGCGGAGCATCGAAGGACTGATCCTGCGCAACGGGTTCGTGGCCGACGCCACCGCCTCGATCGACTACGGCGGCGTGCTGCGCATCGCCGTGCGCCAGCGCCGTCCCGTCGTGCGGCTGCTGTTCGACGGCTACAACGCCTACGCCACCGACGAAGGGTATCTCTTCGCGGCGCCGCAGTCGTCGGCGCTCTACGTTCCGGTGATGACCGGTTCCTACGCCCCGCCCGCTCCGGCCTCCTACACGGGATCGATAGCGGATTACACCGCCGCGCGGATCGCCGAATCGGAGGGCCGCATCGCCGAGATCGAACGCGAAAAATATCCGCTCTACCGCGCCGAGCGCGAGAACGACGAAAACATCAAGGCGCTGCGGCGCATGACGATCAAGAAAGGGCTGTTCGAACGCCGCGAAAATTTCGAGCGCCGCGTGAAGGAGCTGCGTGAAAAAAAGGCGCGGCTGCGCCGCGAATACCGCTATACGGCGCGGGTCTTGCAGGAGCGCATCGATAAAATCTCCGCCCGGCAGGCGGCCGAACGGGAAAAACAAAAAAAGTTGCGGAAAAGCTACGAAGATTTCCTGAAACTGCTTAACTTTGTGGTGCTCGTCGAAAAGGACGATTTCTGGCGATCGGAGATCGTCCAGATCGTCGTGGCGAAAGGCCCGGACGGAGCGCCCGAGATCGAACTGGTACCCCGCACGGGCAGCCATACGGTGATCTTCGGCAGCCCCGACGACGCGGAGGAGAAACTCGCGAAACTGCTGACGTTCTACCGCCGCGGATTGCGGAACATCGGATGGGAAGAGTACCGCACGATCAACGTCAAATACAAAGAACAAGTGGTGTGCACAAAATAGAGCGTCTGCACCGGAGCGGCGGCCGAAAGACCGCCCGCAAGGCAAACGCCCGATGAAACAAAGTTGACAAACGTGGAGAAGAAGAATTACATCGTCGCAATCGACCTGGGATCGTCGAACGTCGTGGTGGCCGTCGCCGAACGCGACGCCGAGGGACGTCCGGTCGTCCGCAGCATCGTCTCGAAACCTTCGCAGGGAGTGAAGGCGGGCATGATTACGAATATCGAGCAGGTGAGCAATTCCATCAAGGCGGCCGTCGAGGCCGTTGGTGAGGAGCTGGGCATCCGCATCACCGAAGCCTACACCGGCATTTCGGGCGATTTCGTGCGCTGCGCCCGCCACACCGACCACGTCTTCACCTCCGATCCGCAGAACGGCGTCAACCGCACCGACGTGGAGGCGCTGTTCGACCGTATGCGCAACGTGCAGGCTCCCGACGACGAGACGATCATGGAGCGTATCCCGCAAAACTACCTCGTGGACGAAAACCAGGAGGTGGCCGACCCCGTCGGATCGTTCGGCAAGCGGCTCGCATCGACCTTCAACTTCATCCTTTGCGCCAAAACCCCGATCGAACGGCTCAACCTGGCGCTGCGCCGGCTGGGCATCCGCTCGCTGGGGATGTACGCCAACGCGCTGGTGACGGGCGCCGCCGTCCTCTCGGCGGACGAGAAGGAGGAGGGTGCGGCCGTGGTCAACATCGGCGGCGGCGTGACCGACGTGGCGGTCTACTACCGCAACGTGCCGCGCTACATCGCCACCATCCCCATGGGGGCGGGGGCGATCAACAACGACATCCGCACGCTGGGCATCCTCGAACGCCACGTGGACAGCCTCAAACGCAAATTCGGTTCGGCGGTCGCCGAGCTGGCGCCCGAAAACAAGATGGTAAGCGTCAAGGGACGCACCGCCAAGGAGACCAAGGATATCCTGCTGCACAACCTGGCCGTGGTGATCGAATCGCGCGCCCACGATATCGCCGAATACGTCGCGCAGGAGATCCGGGATTCGGGATTCGGCGACAAGCTGGCCTACGGCATCGTGCTGACGGGCGGCTCGGCGCAGTTGCAACATATCGACGAACTGTTCCGCCGCGTAACGGGCATGGAGGTCCGCATCGGCACGGCCGAAGAGGCCGTCGACGAGACGTCGCGGGAAAAGGTCGCTTCGCCGGCCTACTCGACGGCCGTCGGACTGCTGCTCCGCGGCGCCGCCCACGGCGACTGCGCCGTGACCGATATCCCGCGTCAGGGAGGTGCGGCACAGTCCGCCGGGCCGACGATCCCGCGCGCGACCCCCTACTCTGCCGGGAAGCCCGCGACAGGCGTTTCGGCAGCGCCCTACACACCGCGGCCCGCGGCCGCACCGACTCCCCCGCCGACGACTCCCGCGGCGAACGCCGCAACGGAAGGGGCGGCGCAAGGGGCCGCAGCCGAAACCGTCGAGACGCCGCATCGTCCGAAACGGGGCCTGCTCGACAAGCTCAAACAGAAGTTGGGAACCCGCCTGGACGACTTCTTCACCGGATCGGAAGACGAAGAGATCTGAGTCGCCCGACCGGGCAAGGCGGCGGGAAGCCGAAACAATACGAACGAGAAAACGCAAAACCGGCCGGCAACCGGAACGAACGCCCGACGAAAAAGAGGTTAAGGAATTATGAGTGACGATCTGATGAACGAAATTGCTGCGGCAAAAGATAAATCTTCGATAATCATGGTGGTGGGCGTCGGCGGTGCCGGCGGCAACGCCGTGAACCACATGTGGAACCTCGGCATCAAGGATGTCGGGTTCATGGTCTGCAACACCGACGCACAGGCGTTGGACAACAGTCCCGTCGAGGAGAAGGTGCAGCTGGGGCGTGAAGGTCTCGGTGCGGGCAACGATCCCGAAAACGGACGCAAGGCGGCCATCGAATCGCTCGACGACATCCGCCGCAGGCTCGAAGCGGCCGGCACGCGGATGCTCTTCGTGACGGCCGGTATGGGCGGCGGCACGGGCACGGGCGCATCGCCCGTAATCGCCAAACTGGCGCATGAAATGGGCATCCTCACCGTCGGTATCGTCACCTCGCCGCTGGCCGTCGAGGGCAAGATCCGCTACGAACAGGCCTTTCGGGGCATCGAGGAGCTGAGCCGCAACGTCGATTCGCTATTGGTCATCAACAACGAGAACATCGTCGAGATGTACGGCCGCCTCTCGCTCAAACAGGCCTTCGGCAAGGCCGACGACATCCTCGCATCGGCTGCCAAGGGCATCGCCGAGATCATCACCGTCGAAAGCGACATGGTCAACGTCGACTTCGCCGACGTGTCGAAGGTGATGCGCGACAGCGGCCGCGCCCACATGTCGGTGGCTACGGCCGAAGGCGAGCACCGCGCCGCAGAGGTGGCCCGCGCGTCGCTCGAATCGCCGCTGCTCGACCATACGCTCATATCCGGCGCGAA
>OGDN01003038.1_pt1 | contig 19057 bp, 20 predicted proteins | sample 1570271 | NCBI WGS metagenome assembly OGDN01 (sample SAMEA4384481, study PRJEB24528) | human gut metagenome | reverse complement strand
TGATGGACTGGATGTACTCTCCCGAAAATATCCGGAAACAAATGGAAGAAGAAGGCCATGTTTATTTTATCGCGTATGAAGAGTGCGAGCCCTGCGGCTACGTCTCTGTACAACAACAGGAAGAAAATGTATTCCATCTTCAGAAAATTTATGTTCTCCCCTATTTTCAAGGCGCGCACTGCGGCAGCTTTCTATTCAGAGAAGCTATCAAATATATAAAGGAAGTACATCCGGAACCTTGCTTAATGGAGCTGAATGTGAACCGTGACAATAAAGCTTTACTGTTTTATGAACGGATGGGAATGAGAAAGTTGCGGGAAGGGGATTTTCCGATTGGCAACGGATATTACATGAATGACTATATCATGGGACTGGATATCTGAAAAATAAAGCTATATACAAAATGCCCCGGAACATGGATTGAATGACAATATCTGTTCCGGGGCATTCGTTTTATGTATTACTGACGCAAGCTTATTTCGCTACGCGTTCCAGCCATTTCAGCATGAAAATCATTGTAAACATTGAAATAGTACAAGCTACAACAAATACAGTCCATGTCATCCAGATAGGAATTGATTCGTATAGGATAGCACCGATCACCAGCAGCTGATTACCAAGCGCAGTTGCACCTAGCCATCCTCCCTGCATGATACCCTGGTATTTCGGAGGAGCCACTTTAGACACAAACGAAATTCCCAACGGGGAAATGTACAACTCAGCTACCGTCAGAATCAGATAAGTCAGCATCAACAGGAACGGAGTCACTTTCACCGGTGAAGTACCTACAGCAATAATATCCTTGTGCAAAGGCAGATTGGCAAAATAAGAGCCGACAGCCATTACGATAAAGGCTAATGCCGCAATACCCATACCAATCGCAATCTTTTTAGGAGTAGAAGGTTCTTTTCCACGTCTGCGCTGACTGGCAAAGATTGCCATGATCACAGGAGTCAGGAAGACAACGAAGAATGGATTCAGTGATTGGAACAACTCTGCGGAAATAGGCATGCCAAACAAATTGAGGTCAGTGTATTCTTTTGCAAAGTAAGTCAATGTCAAACCGTTCTGGTGGAAAGAGAACCAGAAGAAGATAACGACTCCGAATACTGCAAAGAGAGCGTACATACGTTGTTTTACTTCCTGAATACTCATTTCTACAGTAGCAGACGAAGAGGATGAAGAGGCAGCTGCCTTCTTGCTGGGGTCCGGGAAGTTTCTCTTATTCAGCAAATAGATCGTCAAAGAAATGACCATCGCGATGATAGCCACTCCAAACGCATAATGGAAACCTGTGGTAAAGACATTCAAATAATCAGATGCAAATGCTGTATAATCCTGTACCGGAACGCTGGAGGCTTTCTCTACCAATGTATGATATGTTTCGGTAGCTTCGGGTGACAGCGTACCAGCCAAATGACCATGACATAATGCAGGAAGGTCGGCATCATAATTGTAACCGAAAGTAGATAACCACCAGTTACGTACACCTACCGCTGCAAACGGAGCAAAAATGGCACCGATATTAATGAACATATAGAATAAGGAGAAACCGGAATCACGCATACTTGCATATTGGGGATTATCATACATCTGCCCTACCAGAGCCTGCAGATTTCCTTTAAATAATCCGTTACCAAATGCAATCACAAACAAACTGGCACAGGTGATCACCAGATAAAAGGTCTGATTGTCTACCGGAGTCTTGGATGGAATAGCCAGCAACAGGTACCCCACTGCCATCAGCACGATTCCCGTGAAAATAGTTCCTTTGTAGTTTCGTGTCTTATCGGCAATAATACCTCCGACCAAAGCAAGAATGTAAATGGAGAAATAAAAAGTTGAGTAAATAAATCCTGCTTCTTTTCCATTCATTCCAAACTTAGCTTGCAGGAAAAGCACGAGGATTGCCATCATTGTATAGAAGCCAAAGCGTTCACCTAGATTGGCTAAAGCGGCTGCTATCAGTCCTTTAGGGTGTTTGTCAAACATAGATATAAATTTATTAATTAATGATTGATAATTTTTCTAATGACATATATTCTGCAAATATATACTTTTTTGGATTTATTCCTCAAATAAACGGCAAATTTCTGCCCTCGATTCACGGATTAAATCATCCGGTGCAAGCTTTATCTGAAGTCCCCGTACACCGGCACTTACATAAATATACGGAAAATGCAGGCAAGTGTCATGAATATAAGTAGGAAAATGCTTCTTCATTCCAATGGGCGAACAACCTCCCCGGATATATCCCGTCAGCGGAAGAAGTTCCTTCACGGGTATGAGATCGCATTTCTTATTGCCGGAAGCCTTCGCCGCCAGTTTCAAATCAACTTCGTGTTCACCCGGGATGACGCAAACAAAATAGCCGCTTTTGTCACCGTGAAGAACAAGTGTTTTGAATACCTGCTCTATATTTTCGCCTAAATTGGCTGCTACATGAATAGCACTCAGATCATTTTCGTCCACCTCATAAGGAATCAATTCGTAAGCTATTTTAGCTTTATCCAGCAAACGCGCCGCATTCGTCTTATTGATCTTCATTTTGTTGTTTCTTTTATTAATCTTGTATGCAATATATACTAAAGAATATGATAAGTGCCGACTTATCGGACAAAAGCCCATAAGCCGGCACTTATACCTCAATATCAAAGTCCTAACTCCTCGCGAAGAAACTTCGGAGTATAACCTTTCTGGCTCTTCGCAACCTCTTCCGGTGTTCCGTAGCTAAGGAGTACTCCCCCGCCCTTACCACCTTCAGGCCCCATGTCTATGATATAATCCGCCATCTTGATAACGTCCAGGTTATGTTCGATTACAATAACGGTATTGCCCTTATCCACCAATTTATTAAGTACCCCCATCAACACACGGATATCTTCGAAATGGAGGCCGGTAGTCGGTTCGTCAAGAATGTAAAGTGTTTTACCGGTATCTCGCTTGGACAATTCTGTCGCTAGTTTCACACGCTGGCTCTCTCCACCGGAAAGGGTGGTAGATGACTGTCCTAATTTAATATAGCCCAAACCAACATCCTGCAAGACTTTTATCTTATTCAGAATCTGCGGAACATTCTCAAAAAATTCGACAGCACGGTTGATGGTCATATCAAGCACATCAGCAATGGACTTTCCTTTGAAACGTACTTCCAGCGTTTCACGATTATAGCGTTTGCCATGGCAAACTTCACAAGGTACATACACATCCGGCAAGAAGTTCATTTCAATCGTCTTGTATCCGTTACCCGTACAGGCTTCACAACGACCGCCCGATACATTGAAAGAGAAACGACCGGGTTTATAACCGCGAATCTTGGCTTCCGGAAGACTTACAAACAAATTACGGATATCTGAAAATACCCCCGTATAGGTAGCCGGATTGGAGCGAGGAGTACGTCCTATCGGAGACTGATCCACATCGACTACCTTATCTATATTTTCCAGTCCTTCAATAGACCCATATTCCAAGGGGTCCTGCAAGGAACGATAGAATTTCTGTGAAAGAATCGGCTGCAAAGTCTCATTAATCAAAGTCGACTTACCGCTTCCGGATACTCCTGTCACACAAATCAACTTACCTAACGGAAATTCAACATCTACATTCTTCAGATTATTTCCTTTCGCTCCTTTCAGCCAGATAGACTTCCCATTCCCTTTTCTCCGCTTGACCGGAATTTCTATTTTCATCTTTCCGTTCAGATATTGCGAAGTCATCGTCTCGGTTTTAAGCATTTCCGACGGAGTTCCGGAGAAAACAACTTCTCCACCCAGACGTCCCGCTTTCGGTCCCATATCAATCACATAGTCGGCAGCCAGCATCATATCTTTATCATGTTCAACTACTATAACAGAGTTCCCCATATCACGGAGCTCCTTCAACGAACGGATCAGTCGCAGATTGTCACGCTGGTGCAATCCGATACTGGGTTCATCCAGAATATAAAGTACATTCACCAGTTGCGAACCAATCTGTGTAGCGAGACGAATACGCTGGCTTTCACCACCGGACAGACTGACCGAACTACGATTCAGTGCCAGATAATCCAGCCCTACATCCAGCAGGAATCTCAAACGCGTACGAATCTCTTTCAGAATCTCAGCAGCGATTTTCTTCTGTTTGTCAGACAGGAACTGGTCCACATTCATCAGCCAGTCATATAGCTCATTAATGTCCATATTTGCCAACTCATTGATGTTCTTGTCGTGAATCCGGAAGTGTAATGCTTCTTTATTCAACCGGGCACCTTTACATTCCGGACAAACAGTGGTCCGTGCAAACTGTTCCGCCCACTTCTGCGCTGTAGCAGATGCATCTTTTTCCTGAAGCATCTGGATATATTTTACGACTCCCTCGTAGGTCACAAAGTAATCGGAAGAAGTCCCTATCAACGAACTTTTAATCTTAATCCGATCGTCAGAACCATACAGGATTTCTTCAACCGCATCGTCTGACAATTCCTTCATCGGAGTTTTTAAAGTAGCCTCATATTTCTCCAGCAAAGCACCAATCTGCCAGAAAATCATCGCATTCTTGTATTTTCCCAAAGGCGCTATGGCTCCTTCATAGATGGAAAGTTCACGGTCGGGAATCACCTTATCGACATCGATCTGATTAACGACTCCCAACCCTTTACACTTCGGACATGCTCCCTGCGGAGAGTTGAACGAGAAGTTATGAGGAGCCGGTTCCCGATAAGACAATCCTGTAACCGGACACATCAGGCGCTTGCTGTAATGGCGGATATTTTCTGTTTGCGCATCGAGAATCATCAATAAACCATCACCTTGACGCATCGCAGTTGCCACACTCTGTTTCAGTCGTTTATCATCTTTATCAGCTACAATCAGTTTATCTATTACAACCTCAATATCATGATTTTTGTAACGGTCGAGCTTCATACCATGTGTCACTTCACGCAGTTCGCCATCTATCCGTACATAGAGATATCCTTTCTTGCGTACCTGTTCAAAAAGTTCTTTATAATGTCCTTTACGCGAGCGGACCAATGGTGCGAGCAAGTATATCTTCTTTCCTTTATAATCTTTCAGAATCAGATCCAGGATCTGTTCCTCCGTATATTTCACCATCTCCTCACCCGACAAGTACGAATAGGCAATACCTGCACGGGCATAAAGCAGACGAAGATAATCGTATATCTCCGTTGTTGTTCCTACAGTGGAACGGGGATTTTTATTCGTCGTCTTTTGTTCAATGGAAATAACCGGACTCAAACCGGTTATTTTATCGACATCCGGACGTTCCAGATTCCCCAGGAAGTTGCGGGCATAGGCCGAAAAAGTCTCGATATAACGGCGTTGTCCCTCGGCAAATATCGTATCGAAAGCCAAAGAAGATTTACCACTACCACTCAATCCGGTAATCACTGTCAAACTGTTACGGGGAATTTCAGCATCAATATCTTTCAAGTTGTGCACACGAGCACCATACACATTAATATATTCTGTTTCTTGCATATTCATATCCTTCATAAACGGTACAAAATTAATGTTTCCGCCCGAAATATGCTCCTAAAAAAGCACAATATTATTTTCTTAACTCAAATCTTATGAAGATATAGGGCATTATTCGTACCTTTGTTCCTTGATTTCAAGAACCAATAGTTATAAATTGATGAAACCGATAAGCCGAATATTCTTATTTTTACTTTTTATAAGCGCCTCATACGCTATTAGTTATGCACAAGAGAACCAATCTTACTTCTTGCATACCATCGAAAAAGGACAGAGTTTATACTCAATCGCCAAGATGTATAATGTCACAACAAACGACATCATACGTTTGAATCCCGGATGTGATGAGAAAATTTATGCCGGACAGGCCATAAAAATCCCTAAAGGAAAAGAAAGCCAGAAAGGAGAAACATTTCATACGATTCAATCCGGAGAAACTTTATATAAACTGACTACAATCTATAATGTATCTGCGAAAGCCATTTGTGAAGCAAATCCGGGATTAAGCGCTGAAAACTTCCGTATCGGTCAGGTGATTCTCATCCCATTGGAGCAAGAACCGGAAACAGCAACGGCACAAACACCGGTTGATAAACCTGCTATCCAAGGTCCTGTACAGTCCAGATGCAAAGATATGCATAAGGTGAAACGCAAAGAAACTGTATTCAGCGTAAGCCGCGAATACGGAATCAGCGAGCAAGAACTGCTTGCCGCCAATCCCGAACTGAAAAACGGAATGAAAAAAGGACAATATCTTTGTATCCCCTATCCTGGCGCAATAACGATGCAGCCGACAACTCCCAAAGAGGACCCGTACGCTATTCCACCCAGCAACAACGAACTTTTCCGTAAGAGTAAAGAAACTCCCCAGGAAATTTCCACTATCAAAGCCGCTTTGCTATTGCCTTTCCAGGAAGACAAACGGATGGTGGAATATTATGAAGGTTTCCTGATGGCAGTAGACAGCCTGAAACGTACAGGCACTTCCATTGATTTATATGTATATGACTGTGGAAAAGATGTTTCTACATTAAATACTATTCTAGCTAAGAATGAGATGAAGAGTATGAATGTCATTTTCGGCCCGATGCACCAGCAGCAAATCAAACCTTTATCTACTTTTGCAGAAAAGAATGATATACGGTTAGTCATCCCTTTCTCTTCGAAAGGTGAAGAGGTGTTTAATAATCCCGCCATCTATCAGATTAATACTCCACAATCCTATTTGTATTCAGAAGTATACGAACACTTCACCCGCCAATTTCCGAATGCAAACGTCATTTTCATTGAGCCAACCAGCGCAGACAAAGAAAAGGCTGAGTTTATAAGTGGCATGAAACAAGAGCTGAAAAGCAAGGGAATATCGATGAAAACCGTCAATGAAAACGCTACTAAAGATATGCTGAAGGAAGCTCTTCGCACTGACAAGGAAAATGTTTTCATCCCGGCTTCAGGCAATAATGTTATGCTGATCAAGATTCTTCCTCAGCTGATTCTATTGGTCAGAGACACTCCGGAGCAGAATATCCGCCTGTTCGGTTATCCTGAATGGCAAACGTACACCCGGGATCATCTGGAAAGTTTCTTTGAACTGGATACCTATTTCTATTCATCATTCTACACCAATACATTGTTTCCGGCTGCCATACAGTTCACCAACAATTACCACAAATGGTATAGTAAAGACTTAGCCAGCAAATATCCCAGCTACGGAATGCTCGGTTTTGATACAGGTTTCTTCTTTCTGAAAGGATTGTCACGCTATGGCTCGGAGCTGGAAAACAACTTGCCAAAAATGAATCTGACTCCCATACAGACAGGATTCAAATTTGAACGCGTCAACAACTGGGGAGGATTCATCAACAAGAAAGTATTCTTCATCCATTTCACGAAGAATTTTGAATTAGTAAAACTTGACTTCGAATAATACAAAAATGATAAAGATAAAATCTGTTCTGATCGCTGCTTCCCTGATAATGGGACTTGCACTTCCGGCCACCGCGCAGATTGGCGAACCACGCCAGAATTTTTCTGTCGGGTTTAATGGGGGCGTCAACTTAAACAGTGCTTCATTTACTCCTAAAATCAAGCAAAACTCATTAATGGGTATCACCGGAGGATTGACAGCACGTTATATTTCCGAAAAGTATTTTGCGATGATCTGTGGTGCGCAAGTGGAGTTAAACATCTCACAACGTGGCTGGGATGAGCTATTCGAAATTATGGATGCAAACGGACAAACAGTGGAAGATCCTACCCGCTCATACACACGGAAAATGACTTATATCGATATTCCTTTCCTGGCGCATCTGGCATTCGGAAAAGAAAGAGGATTGCAATTCTTTGTCAACGCCGGTCCGCAGATCGGACTCTTGATCGGCGAATCTGAAAGTATGGAGAATATAGATATGAATAACCTGACAGACACACAAAAAGCTGTTTACGGTGATAAAATCCAAAACAAATTCGATTACGGTATAGCCGGCGGTGGTGGAATAGAATTCAGAACCAAGAAAGCCGGCAGCTTCCTGCTCGAAGGACGTTATTATTTTGCATTGTCCGACTTTTACAACACAACGAAAAAAGACTATTTCTCTCGTGCAGCTCATGGCACAATCACGGTGAAATTCACTTATCTATTCGATCTGAAAAAATAAAAGATAGTGGAAATAAAAAAACAGGCGCGAAGTTCGCGCCTGTTTTTTTATTTCTATAAAGCCACTCCCCTATGCCGGGAGCTTCTTTCATACTCTTATCGAAGTCTGTCTGCAGCCTTCACCATCACTTCATCACGTCCGATAGCACGAATAGCCAGCACGTTCAGAACAATGGATACCAGTGGCAAACAAAGTGCCCAACCAATACGGAATAAATTAGCGTCGCTCTTCAATGCAAAATAGAAAGCAACAAAGGCAATATAATAACCTACCAGCAACAAACTATTGAAGATCGACATGCGAATCTGTAACATGCGGTTCTTATACAGAAGAATAGTCGCAAAAGCTACCAGGGCGCTCAGCATCAGAATACCAAATATCCCCCAAGTAGACTGGAAAGTTCCATTCACATCTATTCCCAGAGCTTTAAAAGGATGTTCTCCCGTAGTGTCGATAAAATATCCCATTGGTAAACACATTGCTGCGATCAGCAACGCTGTTACAATCAATAAGTACAAACTTTGAATCCGTTGAATCATAAATATTCTATAGTAGTTAAGTTAAACAATAATAGCCAAGCAATAAGGAATAGGAAAATACTTCCCGCTTACTACTTGACTATCAATTCTTTCGTTAGAAAATAAATTACTGAAGTTTTTCTTTCTCCTTAGCCGGATTTCTATAATAAATTTTCCCTTCGATGTATTCCTGTGTAGCAATCAAGTCAGGTTTCGGAAGTTTCTCATAATAACGAGAAATTTCAATCTGCTCTCTATTTTCGAATACTTCTTCCAGATTATCATTGTAAGAAGCAAACTCTGCTAATTTCTTAGAAAGATCGTTTTTAATTTCCACACTAATCTGATTAGCACGCTTACCAATAATGGCAACAGTTTCATAAACATTCCCTGTGTCAGCACAGAGTTCCATCATATCACGGGTTACTGTCGTAGCAGGAGCATTCGTTTTTTTGTAGTCCATAAATCTATTTAAATTTAGTCTTTAATTACTTTCTGTGATTCATTGAATATTTTTTCGGCCTCTTTCAGGTATTTGCTTTCTGGAAATTCATTCTTAAAAGCATAATATTCATCTACCGTTTCACGGTAACGATCCATCTTCTTATCTTCTACACTATAAATAGCCATTTCATGTCTGGCACGCAGAATCAAGATAGAAAGTTCTTCGCGATAATCTGTATAGGGATAATCTTTGAGTGCATTCTGGGCTGTAATTACACATGACTCATAGTTATTTCCCAGATAGTTGCCCAGATTATAATACAACTTCGCTGAATAGAGTTCTTTCAACACCAGCTTATCCTGCAAAGCAAAAATCATATCTTGCGCTTCCTGCTTCTTGGTACTGTTCGGGAAATACTCCATGAACATCTGCAGTTGCTGGATAGCCTGATAAGTGCTTGATTGATCCAAACGTGGTTCCGGAGTATCCAGGAACAGGGATTTACCTGCATGGAAACGTGCCAGTTCAGTGAAAGTCCCACGAGGATAAGTGTTGAAATAGGTGATAAATGTCTGGGCAGCTGTCTGATAATCTTTCTGATTATAGTAACTCATACCCAACATATACAGAGACTCCTCCGCCTTATCGGTTCCTTTAAGGATTGTAATCAATTCGTTCAGCAGGGTAGCTGAGCGGTTATACTGCCCTTTTGCAAAATAGTTTTTGGCGGCCTCGTACTTGTATTCGTAATCGGTACTTTTCAGCAATTTGTTGTACTCTCCACACGATGTCAGAGAGGCTGCTGCGAGCAAAGTTATAATGATATTTTTCTTCATCCTTTTAAAAAATATTGCGCAAAGTTACTTATTCGCGGGGAATTAACCAATTAATCTATGTTTTTTAATACATAAAAGGCGTTAAACATCGACGAAAAGAGAAAAAATGACGTCGAACGGGAAGCCGCCAACAGTCAATAATAAACGGTGAACGACAAACAAGTAGTGCCATGCTCATACACCAGCCCTACTGTTCCTCGTTCACCGTCCGCTTGTATTGTCAGTCACCCGGTTACAGCTTATACAATTCGCTCGCAGCCAACAGATCGACTTTCTTTTCTTTCAGCACTTCAATACACTTATCCATATTGCTGGGGCGAATCACAACATTTGCCACATTATTATTGGCAAATGAATACATGTATTCGATAAAGACGCCCTCTGCCGACAAGAATCCCAGCACTTTTGCCAAAGCTCCCGGCACATTCGGACAGCTAATACCAACTACATCTGTTATATTCACAGCAAAATGATTATCTTTCAATGCTTTATATGCTTTATCCGGATCGGATACAATTCCACGCAAAATGCCAAAATCAGCATTTTCGGCGATGCACAAGGCAGAAAGATTGATATTCTCTTTTGCCAGCACTTCAGTCACTTCCGTCAAACGGCCGGACTTGTTTTCCAAAAAGATAGAGAGTTGTTTTGCTACCATTATCGTAAAGTTTTAAGTTTTAAGTACAGGTATTAGGTAATATGTATTAAATATCAGCCATGCGGATTCCATTTACAGCTACTTACAGCTACGATAATACTTAATACCTATTACTTAATATCTATTTCAAATTTTTCTGTTGTCAATCACTCGTTTTGCTTTGCCCACGCTACGTTCAATGCTACGCGGCTCTACCAGCTTTACATTCACTCCCAGACCAAGCACACTTTGCAGACGACCTGCCAGCTTCTTCTTCAGCGCCAGCATGCGGTTTATCTCATCCGAATAGAAATTCGGACGCACTTCTACCTGAAGTTCCATGGTATCGGTATTGTTTTCACGATCCACTATTAATAAATAATGTGGTTCGAACTCTTCCATCTCAAGTATAACAGACTCTATCTGAGTCGGGAATACATTCACACCACGGATAATCAGCATATCGTCACTACGTCCCAAAATACGATCCATACGAACCAATGTACGCCCGCAGGAACATTTATCATAATGCAACGCTGTCAAATCACGCGTACGGTAACGGAGCAATGGCATTCCTTCCTTTGTCAGATGAGTAAACACCAGTTCACCCGTCTGCCCGGGTTCTACCGGCAACAATGTATTCGGATCTATAATTTCCGGGAAATAATGATCTTCATTCAAGTGCGTGCCATGCTGGCATTCACACTCATAACCGACACCCGGCCCGGCTATTTCACTCAATCCGTAGATATCATATGCTTTGATACCGAGCTTATCTTCGATTTCATGACGCATATTCTCTGTCCAGGGCTCTGCACCGAAAGCTCCCACTTTCAGCTGGAACTCTTCACGCGGATAACCGGAATCTTTAATGGCATCCGCCAGATAAAGCGCATACGAAGGAGTACAGCAAAGAACAGTTGATCCAAAATCATGCATTAATGTGATCTGTTTCTCTGTATTGCCACTGGACATCGGAATCACAGACGCTCCAATATTCTCAGCTCCGGCATGTGCTCCTAACCCACCGGTAAAAAGTCCATATCCATAAGAAACCTGAAATATATCTGAACGACCTGCCCCATAAGCAGTAAAAGCACGTGATATACATTCCGCCCATGATGACAGGTCTTTGCGGGTGTATCCCACTACTGTCGGCTTTCCGGTAGTACCGGAAGAAGCGTGAATGCGCACAATCTGGCTCATCGGTACAGCACAAAGTCCAAAAGGATAATTATCTCTTAAATCATGTTTCGTAGTAAACGGCAGTTTCACGATATCGTCAATCGAATTGATATCATCCGGGGTTATACCCATTTCCTGCATTTTCTTCCGATAGAAAGGCGTGTTGTGATAAACGTAATCCACAATTTTCTTGAGTCGTATGCTTTGAATCTTGCGAAGACTTTCGCGGTCCATACACTCAATGGTCTCATTCCAAATCATGTTCTCTTGGTATTATTAGTTGTATGAATCTGTTTCATGATATTAATATGTTGCAAAGTAAAGGATTTATTTGGAAAAATGATTTGTAATCTCAATTATTTTGCCGAATATTGCTCCACTTTTTAGGATTTAACTATGAATTTTGAACTAACATCAGCTTACAAACCTACCGGGGACCAACCGGAAGCCATCGCTCAGCTCACTGAAGGGGTACTTCAGGGAGTTCCTGCACAGACATTATTGGGAGTTACCGGATCGGGAAAAACATTCACCATCGCCAATGTGATCGCCAACATCAACAAACCTACGTTGATATTGAGCCATAATAAAACACTGGCAGCGCAGCTATACAGCGAGTTCAAGGGATTCTTCCCTAATAACGCCGTAGAATACTACGTTTCATATTATGACTATTACCAGCCGGAAGCCTATCTGCCGAATTCAGACACTTATATAGAAAAGGATCTTGCCATCAATGACGAGATTGACAAACTGCGTCTTGCTGCTACCTCTTCTCTATTATCCGGTCGGAAAGATGTAGTAGTCGTATCCTCTGTTTCCTGTATCTATGGTATGGGAAACCCGTCGGATTTCTATAAAAATGTAATTGAAATTGAACGGGGCCGGATGCTCGACCGCAATGTTTTCCTGCGTCGTCTTGTAGATAGCCTGTATGTCCGTAACGATATTGAACTGAATCGAGGCAACTTCCGCGTAAAAGGAGATACGGTAGATATTTATCTCGCTTATTCGGACACCTTGCTTCGCGTCACTTTCTGGGGGGATGAAATTGACGGCATAGAAGAAGTGGACCCGATTACCGGAGTGACTACCGCCCCTTTCGAAGCTTATAAGATTTACCCCGCCAACCTATTCATGACCACCAAAGAGGCTACTCTTCGCGCTATTCATGAGATAGAAGATGATTTAACCAAGCAAGTAGCATTCTTCGAATCTATCGGTAAAGAATATGAAGCCAAACGACTGTACGAACGGGTGACCTACGACATGGAAATGATCCGGGAACTAGGACATTGTTCCGGTATCGAGAACTATTCCCGTTATTTCGATGGCCGTGCTGCCGGCACGCGTCCTTATTGTCTTCTCGACTTCTTCCCGGACGACTTTTTGCTGGTTATTGACGAAAGCCATGTAAGCATACCGCAGGTCCGCGCAATGTACGGAGGCGACCGTGCCCGTAAAATCAATCTGGTAGAATACGGCTTCCGATTGCCTGCTGCCATGGACAATCGTCCTCTGAAGTTTGAAGAGTTTGAAGAGATGACAAAGCAAGTGATTTATGTCAGTGCCACACCGGCGGAATATGAGCTGATACAATCGGAAGGAATCGTTGTAGAACAGGTTATCCGTCCTACGGGCCTGCTTGATCCTGTCATCGAAGTGCGACCGAGCCTCAACCAGATTGACGACCTGATGGAAGAGATTCAGCTCCGCATCGAAAAAGAAGAACGGGTACTTGTCACAACACTTACTAAACGTATGGCGGAAGAGTTGACCGAATATCTTCTCAATAATAATGTAAGATGCAACTATATTCACAGCGATGTAGATACGTTAGAACGTGTGAAGATCATGGATGACCTGCGACAAGGTGTTTACGATGTACTTATTGGTGTCAATCTGCTCCGTGAAGGACTTGACTTGCCGGAAGTATCTCTTGTCGCTATCCTTGATGCCGATAAGGAAGGATTCCTCCGGTCCCATCGGTCATTGACCCAGACAGCAGGACGTGCCGCCCGTAATGTAAACGGAAAAGTGATTATGTATGCTGATAAAATAACGGACAGCATGCGGCTTACGATCGATGAAACAAATCGTCGACGTGAGAAACAGCTGGCTTACAATGAAGCAAACGGTATCACTCCGCAGCAGATCAAGAAGGCCAGAAACTTGTCTGTATTTGGCAATGCCGGCTCGGAAGTCGATGAAATGTTGAAGGAAAAACATGCTTACGTGGAACCTTCCTCTCCCAATATTGCAGCCGACCCTGTTGTACAATACATGAGTAAAGCACAAATGGAGAAGAGCATAGAACGTACCCGTAAATTAATGCAGGAAGCTGCCAAAAAGCTGGAATTTATCGAAGCCGCCCAATATCGGAACGAATTATTAAAACTGGAAGATTTGATAAAAGAAAAATGGGGATAAACGGCTCATAAATATCAATAAATCTATAACAAACCCGCACTTTTGCTAATTAGTGTTATAAAAACACCTATTAAGAATGAATAATTTGCTAATATCACAGAAGTACGTATCTTTGCACTGTGTTTTTCATAGTATTAGATTTAAGGTTAACAAAGGTTGGAGCAAGGCGTTGCTCCTTTTTTTATGTCCATACGTTATCTAAGCTTTTTCAATTCTATAAAATAATATACGAATGCCTTGGCCAATGTTCCATAATAGACTCTACTTTGGAATCTTCAGTAACCAAATAATCGATATCCCCCAAAGAAGCTATAGTATAGTCTTCAGCCTTATTCAACTTATGGCTATCCGCTAAAACTATTCTCTTTTTGGCCCGCTCCACCATCAGTCTTTTCACCATAGCTTCTTCGCGGTCCGGAGCAGTTAAGCCTTGCTGGGGATGCACACTACAAACTCCCAATACCAGCCAATCCGGTCGTACTGTCTGCAAAGCCTGATAAACAGAGACTCCCACTGTCACCTGAGAAGAGGGGAAAACCTTTCCACCCAAGAATATGAGTTCCAGTTTGGGATGATTGATCAAAACATTGACAATCGGAAAACTATTGGTATAAACGGTCAACTCCATACCAGTCGGAATCTGACGGGCCACTTCAAGATTAGAAGTACCGCCATCTATCAAGACAATATCTCCTGAACGAAATAAAGGTATCACCTTGGAAGCTATCGCCTGTTTTTCAACAATCCCCAGATTTAACCGATCAGCAAAAAGATGGGATATGCCGGATTTGGCAATAGCTCCTCCATGAACTTTTGTCAATAATCCCTGCTCGTCCAAATCAATAAGATCACGACGCAGCGTATCATCAGAAACTCCTAATTCCTGACTTAACGCCGTTATATAAATACGATAATTCTCATTTAATCGATTCAATATATACTGATGTCTTTCCTCTTTTAGCATAATAATCCGTTTTTCAATATTGCATATTACCGCAAATATACATATATTTCGAAAAAAAAAAGGAATTTCATGAAAGTTTTCTCCACTTTTTGCGGTTTTATCATGATTCTATTTCCTCATAAATCGGAAAAACGCAAAGTTGATGAAAAGTCCGCAAACAAAGAATGAGGAACCTTTTAAAATAGCTGACAATAAACGGTAAAACAAATATTAAAAAACATTAAGAGTATGAAGCAACAAGTATTAGTAGACATGGACGGAGTTTTGGCAGATGTATATACCCAATTCATCGACTGGGAGTACAAAGAGTCCGGTACCAGACTTAGATTAGAAGACCTGCAGGGAAAAACAGAGACAGAAGCATTTCCATCCTGCAACAAACATGTACGGAGTATGGACTTCTTCAGAACTGCCCCGGTTATACCGGGAAGTGTAGAAGGACTAAAGTACCTTAACGAAAAATATAAAGTCCTGATTGTGTCTTCAGCCACCGAATATCCGCAAAGTCTAACAGAAAAACAAGAATGGCTCAACAAACATTTCCCTTTCATCACATGGGAGCAAATGATATTTTGCGGACGCAAAGACAGTATCAAAGGAGATATAATGATTGACGATCATCCCAAAAATCTCAGAGTTTTTGATGGTGAAAAATATATTTTCACCCAACCGCATAATATTTTTATAACAGATTATAAGAGAGTAAATAGTTGGAATGAGATTATGACACTTTTCTAGTCTTTTCCACAACCTAAGAGCAAGAAAAAATGCCTCTTGATTTCTTTTCAAGAGGCATTTTTTATATATTCTATTGACTAATTCATTCACTAAAGTGCCTTTTCAATAGCTTGTTTGATCAATGTTTCCATGACTTCATATCCCTCACCTGTCGGATGTACTCCATCTTTTGTATATTGAGGATTCAAAGCCTTGTTCTCGCCAACTACCATCGGCTGATAATAGTTCACAAACGGAATTTTGTTAGCCTTGGCATAAGCTTCTATACGAGCATTCAGTGACTGAATCTTTTGAGGAGCATCCTTGATCTCCCGTCTCCATGGAAATTCAGCAGCCGGCAGCACTGAAGTCAGAATCACCTTTATTTTATTTGCTTTCGCTAACTCCGCCATAGATGCAATATTTCCGAATGTATAATCTTCATTATACGGACCTGTATTTTCAGCCACGTCATTTGTTCCCGCATTAATGACAACCAATGCCGGAGCAAGATTTATCACATCTTCCCGAAAACGAAGTAAAAACTGATAGGAGGTCTGTCCGCTGATACCACGTCCAATATATCCATTCATTTTGAAAAAGTCAGGATGCGTCCTCACCCATCCTTCCGTAATGGAATTGCCCATAAAAACAACTCTTTTTTCTTTCTTCACAGGTTGCGCAAGTGTTGCATTCTCTTTCGCATAACGCTTAAAGTCAGCGAACTCATGTTTCTGTGCATAGATCTCTCCTACCGAGAAACTCAAACAAACAACGGCCAATAACATCCATTGACCCAATTTTTTCTTTTCCATATACTTATAATAAAGATTAGTAATTCAAATTGCATGCAAAGATAAAAAAACTCTTTATATGAACGATTAAATACCGAATATCCGTTAAGTGAAGAAGTAATTTTCTTAATCTATGTTATATAACATGGATTTTTCTTTGGATTATTTGCAGATTTCACAGAAGTCCGTATCTTTGCACTGTGTTTTTCATAGTATTAGATTTAAGGTTAACAAAGGTTGGAGCAAGGCGTTGCTCCTTTTTTTTATGCCTATACATTTGGAATCCTGAAAAAGAATGGTATTTTTGTAAATCATAATATCCTAAAAAATACTGCCATGAAAAAACTCATAACTCTCTTCTTTATAAGTATACTTAGCCTTCAGATGTACTGTTCCGCACAAGAGATATTGAATGTAGATTATTCTGCCATCAAGGAATATGTAACCGACCATAGTACGGAATTTCAGAAACTCATGCAACGTTTTGAGGAAAATGATAGCCTACTCACCCGCCAGGATTATGCCATGATATATTACGGATACTCCTTTACTCCTGCCTATAAAGGAAGTATGGATAACTTTCAGGATCTCCGGAAACTGATTAAAGAGCAAAAATATGAAGACGCTTATAATACTGGTAAAGAACTGCTGAAAAAGAATCCTGTATCTCTTCAATTATTATACAACATGTATGGATTAGCAGGTTTACTTGAAAAAGATATACAGGAAATAAAGCATTATTCGAAGCGATACGCAGCCCTTCTTACTATGATTTCCCTTACAGGAGACGGTACAAGTGAAGAGACAGCATTCAAGGTTATCTGCGTTAATGATGAATACCAGCTACTGAACATGTTATTCAGAATGGAAAACATGAAAAGTCAATCGCTAGTCAATAAATGCGATCTGATAGAGTTTGATAAATGCCAGCATTATGAAGGCAATCAAATGTACTTTGACATTAGCCGTTCCCTTGATTATACGAGTAAATTATTCGGGAAATGAAAAGTAGATCTGCTTTTGGAGACCTCTCCCAAACTAAAATACAGAAATAATAACTTATAATAAACTTGAAATAACTAATTAAATAATGGAATCAGAAATTCAACTCAACGACCACAACAAACAGGAATATCCTCCCATGCACACAGAAGAGACATATTATCTTGTTTATAAGACAGAAGAACATAAGAACAAAAAAGAAATATGGAAATAGAAAGTCTGATAAAAACTGTTATTCAGTGTGCTTATAATGTAAGAACACATCTTGCTGCGGGTTTTCTTGAGAATGTTTATCAGAAAGCATTGATGATAGAATTAAAAGAAAAAGGTATCCATGCAGATACAGAAACTCCTATAAATGTATATTACAAAAATGAAATTGTAGGAGAATTTAGAGCGGACATAATCGTAGAAGGAGAAATAATCATTGAGCTTAAAGCGGTACAGCATCTCCTTCCCATACACGAAACCCAATTAGTAAATTACTTAACTGCTACTAATACAGACCACGGCTTATTAATAAACTTTGGTGGTGAACGTATCGAAATAAAAAGAAAATTCAGAGAATATAAACATATATAATCACCCATCAGAAAAATATGTTCTTTTGTTCTTATGTCTAAAAATAAAAACTTGTCCATGATGGAAATAAACCAAGCAGCCCCAAAATTTCAGGATGTGTCAATCGCACCCATGCACACAGCAGAGCATTTATTAAATGCCACTATGGTAAAAACCTTCGGTTGCCCCCGCTCAAGAAATGCCCACATAGAAAGGAAAAAGAGTAAATGCGACTATATTCTTTCTGTATGTCCCACGGAGGCGGAAATACAAATGATCGAAGATAAAGTAAATGCAGCTATCGACCAAAATCTGCCCGTTACTGTAGAATTCATGACTCACGAAGAAGCAAAAGACATCGTAGACCTGAGTAAACTTCCCGCTGATGCCAGTGAAACCCTTCGTATTATACGTATCGGAGATTACGACGCCTGTGCCTGTATCGGACTACATGTATCCAATACTTCAGAAATAGGAACCTTCAAAATCATCAGTCATGATTATGATGAAGAAAGACAAGTATTAAGGTTGAGATTCAAGCTTCTTGAGAAGAAATAGAATATCAAATTAATATCTATATTATATAAAATAAACAAACACAGGCTACATTCTGTCATCAAATAAGATAAATTGGCATTATCAAGATGACAAATAGACACTTATAGTCTCAAATTTCTTCTGGCATAAGGTTTGCACTTATAACAGCGAACGACGGTTCGAAAACGGACGGCAAGAGTCGAGAAATTCCTCTTTGCAGAAAGCGACGACCCGAAGTTCAAAATTGAATAAACCGAATGTTTAACTAAAAGATAGGAGACTAAGATTATGATGCCTGTT
>OGDN01003030.1_pt1 | contig 19090 bp, 16 predicted proteins | sample 1570271 | NCBI WGS metagenome assembly OGDN01 (sample SAMEA4384481, study PRJEB24528) | human gut metagenome | reverse complement strand
ACATTTTTCCTACTGTAAATGCAGGAATATAGTACAGATATCCAAGCATCTGCAACGGATTTTTAAATACTTCTGCGCCATATAGTAGACGCATTATGATGGAAAAGACTGCCGTTCCTGCCGCAAATACTGCAAAAATCAATGTGAATACCACTGCGATTTTTGTAACCGCAAGGCGGAATTTTCCATGTTTCGTACAGCGCAGGATCTGGTCTGATCCGGTCTGATACTCGGTTGCAAATACCGGTGTTATGATCACCATAAAGAAAATCATGACCAGGAACAGATAGATTTCATAATAATCCAGCTGATCCGTCGTAATCTCCGGATAATAACTAAATGGGGTCCGTATCTGTGCTGTCATCTGATCGATCTTCTTTTGAATTCCGGGATTTTGGTTCAGATTACAAACATTTTTCCTGTAAGCTACATATACATTCTTTGCATCCTCTTCACTGATATCCGAATATTTCATGGTATAAAGATTCTTTCCGTCCGGAACGACTGTCTGTTCCAGCACTGCTATGATATCTAAATGCGGATATACTTTTTGCACATATACTTCCAGAGGAATATCCTGCCGGCTCAGTGAGCCATATTCTTTTAATACTTCTTTTATATCAGTGATTGTCTCGCGGATCTTTGCTTCCGTCATTTCACCTTGCAGTGCTTTTTTATCCGCCCTTTTCACCTTTATTGCTTCTCTTCCGCTTACTGCCTCGATATTCCCGGACTTATCTGTCTTATATGCCTGAATATATGTTACCGGTACATATGCCATTACTGCCGAAAGTACAAGTGCCGCGATCAATAGGAAACTGACACTTCTTGTCTTCAACAGACGTTTTAATTCTAATACATATAGTCTCATCGTACTTCCTCCCTTCCCTGTTCCGGAAACATCCACAGATACAGATCTTCCATTCTTGCATCTGCCGGTTCCGATCCCGGAATAACCGGCCGCTCTGCCAGATAACGCAGCACCGTTTTTCCATCTTCGCGGTTGTAAATGTTCACCACTGGGATTTTTGTCTCGTATGTCATCACTTCTGCCATATCAAGGACTACATTCCATACTTTTCCCTCGACTTCTTTTACCAGTTCTTCTGTCTCTCCAACCGCTGCAATCTTTCCATTTTTCATAACTGCATTGCAAGTGGCAATGTACTCCACATCCGACACAATATGCGTCGAGATCAGTACGATCCTGTTCCTTCCGAATTCCGATAACAGATTCCGAAAACGCATTCTCTCTCCCGGATCCAGCCCGCTGGTCGGCTCATCTAAGATCAGTACTTTCGGCTCATTCAACAATGCCTGTGCGATTCCCACACGGCGTTTCATTCCGCCGGATAATTTGCTGATTTTCTTCTTTCTGACATCCGTAAGTGATACCAATTCCAGAAGTTCCTGTATCTTTTCTTTTGTCTCTCTTTTGCCGATTCCTTTTAATGCAGCCATATATTCCAGATAATCCTGTACCGAGAATCCCGGATAGAATCCGAATTCCTGCGGCAGATATCCGAAGATATCTCTGTATTTTTCTCCCATTGTGCCGATCTCGATCCCGTCGTAACGGATCTCTCCGCCAGTCGGCTTCATAATCCCAGCGATCATCCGCATAAGTGTCGTCTTACCCGCACCATTTGCTCCCAGAAGTCCCCAGACTCCCGGTGTCAGTGTCAGGCTTGCATGATCGACAGCACATTTGTCTTTGTATTGTTTGCTGACATCACATATTTCAAGTTTCATATTTTGTTCCTCTTTCTTTCACAAAAGTTTCTAGGTTAAGTCTTATGATAAGGTTCTATAGTAAGTACCTTGGATTCATTTCTTATCCATATTTATCTGTTTCATTCAGATCGTTTATCATTATCCTTTTTTATTTATCTCTTTTAGATATACTGTCATTTTAAAATTTTATCCCATTTTACTTCTAAAATTGTACAGCAATTATCTTCCTTCCCTTATACACCATAGTTCCAGCTGCAATCACCAGAATAACAGTCCACCATCCTGCATTTCCATACACAGATGGAAGTTTCAGGTATAAAAGATATTGCAAAATCAAAAGTCCCACACAGGCACCTTCACAGATCCGGATACATCCGGAGGCCTGATCTTCCATATCAAGTTTTGCTTCTATCTTCTGCATCCATCCCGCACAGAAGCTTCCTGTCAGGAATAGCGGTGCCAGATACCACAAAAGAACCATACCTGCCGATGCATAATTCTTACTGCTGATCACAAACATACACAACAGAACGGTTACCAGATCTCCGGCCGACAATACGATCATCCGGCTTAAAAGCATCCCCGCCAATCCATGCTTTGTGGCTTTTTCCATCTCATACATCCGGTATCGGAAAGACTGCATCACATAAGGAATCCCGATCATTGCCATGACAGTTCCCAGTGCTCCGACCAGAAACGCAAGTCTTCTTCCCGCCAACAGCCATGTTACATCCACAGTTCCTGCGTCCGTTCCATAAAAGAATACGACCGCACTTATCATAACCAGCGCCTGTATGCTCCACATCTTCCATCCGATGAACGGAATCTGACGGATCAGGAATGCTGTAAAGTCTGTCCGTTCTCTCTTCTTCCCGGTCAGCCAGTCGACCTTACTGATCTCCATGATTTTTCTGATCTGTTCTGACTTTTCTTCTTCGCCAATCTGCAATGATCCGCTTAACTTCAATGCTTTATATAAATACGCTTCTTCCTTTCTTCCCTGTCTGTTATACATCCGGCTTTCCCTCCTTTTTTCTTAATTTCTTTAATGCGATCCTGAGTCTCGACTGAACCGTTCTTGCCGGAATCCCGAGTATCTCCGCAATTTCACGAAACGAAAGTTCCTGTGCATACTTCAGATATACGACTTCTCTCTGATCTTCCGGAAGCTTCCGGATCAGTCTCAGGAAATTGATATCACCTTCTGTCTTTGCATAACCGGTTTCCAGATAGATCATTTCTTCTGGCAGTTTTTTCTCACCATCCGATGCTTCGGTATCTGTATCAAACCATTCTTCTTTTGTGCATTTCCTCCACTGGTCTTTGCAGGTGTTTGCGGCCACCTTGTATAAGAATGCCCGGAATTTCCCACGATGTCTGTAGTCCGGCATATACCGGATCACCTTCAGAAATGTCTCCTGTACCGCATCTTCTGCCGCCGTCTTGTCCGGGGCATGGTAGATACAGTAGCGGAGAATATCCTCGTAATACATCCCGATCAGTTCTTCCCAGTATTCTGTTTCACCTTTTGCTATCTTTTTAAGTAATTCATTTTCACGCGTCAAAATTCTTCCTCCTGAGGGCGTCCCCTGTATATAGAACGTATTACATGTTGTAAATGATCACATATTTTATATTTTTTACTTTAGTATCTACTGAATCTGCCACTGGAAGTACTTGATACTGGCAGATTCTTTCGAATATCTGGCAACAAAAAAGCAGCATACCGCAAAATAATCATGCTGTATGCCACTTCTTATTTATGTTTTTACAAATATCATTTTTTCAAATTCTGTTGCACAAAATTCATTTACACAAAATTCGATTGTCCAAACTCTATTTGATCTTAGCAATGTCAATCAGTGTCAGCTTCTGGATATCTGTATTCTCCAGACTGGTGATCAGAGCCTTTGCTGTATCGATCGCTGTCAGTACATTGACACCTGTCTCGATCGCATTTCTACGGATCACGAATCCGTCTCTTGAGTGATCAGCTCCCTGCGGAGGTGTGTCGATAACCAGGTCGATCTTATGTCCGAGGATCAGGTCCATAAGGTTCGGTGATTCCTGCTCGATCTTATTAACTGTCATTGCTTTTACGCCTGCATCTGTCAGAACCTTGGCAGTTCCTTCTGTAGCAAAGATCTTGTAACCAATCTTCTCGAATCTGCGTCCGATCTCAACGGCTTCTTCCTTATCTTCATCACGAACTGTCATGATCATGTTCTTGTGTTTTGGAAGTTTGACTCCGGCACCGATGAATGCTTTATAAAGAGCTTCATCAAATGTCTTGGCAATTCCCAGACACTCTCCGGTAGATTTCATCTCAGGTCCAAGGCTGATATCAGCACCGCGGATCTTCTCGAATGAGAATACCGGCATCTTGATTGCAAAATAATCTGCTTCCGGCTGTAATCCAGGTGTATAACCAAGTTCTTTGATCTTGTGTCCGATGATCACTTTTGTTGCAAGTGGTACGATTGGAATACCTGTTACCTTACTGATGTATGGAACAGTACGGCTTGAACGAGGGTTTACTTCGATTACATATACATCTTCTCCACACACGATGAACTGGATATTGATCAGTCCGATTACATGTAAAGATTTTGCAAGTCTTCTTGTATATTCGGCAATTGTCTCTTTTGTCTTCTGAGAGATGCTCTGTGCAGGATATACAGAAATACTGTCTCCTGAATGGATTCCGGCACGCTCGATATGCTCCATGATACCAGGAATCAGGATATCTTCTCCGTCACATACGGCATCAACCTCGATCTCTTTACCCTGTAAATACTTATCAACCAGAATTGGGTGATCCTGTGCGATACGGTTGATGATTCCGATAAACTCATCAATATCGTGATCGTTGATCGCAATCTGCATTCCCTGTCCGCCAAGTACGTAAGAAGGTCTTACCAGTACCGGATATCCCAGTCTGTTTGCAACTTTCTTTGCTTCTTCTGCTGTAAATACAGTTCCACCTGTCGGTCTTGGAATCTCGCACTGCTCAAGAATCTCATCAAACAGTTCACGGTCTTCGGCTGCGTCTACATTTTCTGCAGATGTTCCAAGAATCGGAACTCCCATCTTCATCAGGGATTCTGTAAGCTTGATTGCTGTCTGTCCACCGAACTGTACCACTGCTCCGTCCGGTTTTTCCAGATCTACAATACTCTCTACATCTTCCGGTGTCAGAGGCTCGAAATACAGCTTGTCAGCGATATCGAAGTCTGTACTTACTGTCTCAGGGTTGTTATTTACAATAATCGTCTCGTATCCTTCTTTGGCAAATGCCCATGTACAATGTACAGAACAGAAGTCGAACTCGATACCCTGTCCGATACGGATCGGTCCGGAACCAAGTACCAGTACTTTCTTCTTGCCGGAAGTTTCAACTACTTCATTCTCACTTCCGAATACAGAGTAGTAATATGGTGTCTCTGCTGCGAACTCAGCCGCACAGGTATCAACCATCTTATAAGAAGCTGTGATGCCATTGTCATGACGAAGGTCATGGATCTCACGCTCTGTCTTTCCTGTCAGTTCTGCGATCACATTATCCGGGAACTCTAAGCGTTTTGCTTCTTTTAATGTCTCTGCTGTTAATTCTTCTGTCTTTAATTTCTGTTCCATCTCTACAAGAATTGCGATCTTGTCAATGAACCAGTTGTCAATCTTTGTAATTCTGTGAATGTCTTCGTAGCTGATACCCTGACGGATTGCTTCCGCAATCTTCCAGATACGGCGGTCATCTACAACTTTCAGTTCTTCTAACAGTTCTTCTCCTTTTAAATGAGAGAAGTCATAAGACATAAGGCTGTCTACATGCTGTTCCAGAGAACGGATGGCTTTCATAAGTGCTCCTTCGAAGTTATCACAGATACTCATAACTTCTCCGGTTGCTTTCATCTGTGTTGTCAGTGTACGTTTTGCACTGATAAACTTGTCAAATGGAAGTCTTGGAATCTTAACAACACAGTAGTCAAGCATAGGCTCGAAGCTTGCGTATGTCTTCTTTGTTACTGCGTTCTTGATCTCATCCAGTGTATATCCCAATGCAATTTTTGCTGCAACCTTGGCGATCGGGTATCCGGTTGCCTTAGATGCAAGTGCGGAAGAACGGCTTACACGAGGATTAACCTCGATAACGCAATATTCGAATGAATCCGGATTCAACGCATACTGTACATTACATCCACCAGTGATATTTAACTCGCTGATGATATTAAGTGCAGATGTACGGAGCATCTGATATTCTTTGTCGCTCAGTGTCTGGGAAGGTGCTACTACGATACTGTCTCCTGTATGAACACCAACCGGATCGAGGTTTTCCATGTTACATACAGTAATGCAGTTACCATTGCTGTCACGCATTACTTCGTACTCGATCTCTTTCCATCCTGCGATGCAACGTTCTACCAAAACTTCCCCAACACGTGAAAGACGAAGTCCGTTTTCCAGGATCTCTACGAGTTCTGTTCTATTATCCGCGATTCCTCCGCCGCTTCCTCCAAGTGTATAAGCCGGACGAAGTACAACCGGATATCCGATGCTTTCTGCAAATTCAATACCTGTCTGCACATCCTTTACGACTTTAGAAGCTGCACAAGGCTCACCGATCTTCTCCATCGTCATCTTGAATTCCAAACGGTCTTCTGCTTTTTTGATCGTCTCGGAAGTAGTACCGATCAGACGTACATTATTTCTCTTGAGGAATCCATTCTCTTCAAGTTCCATAGCCAGGTTCAGCGCTGCCTGTCCGCCAAGTGTCGGAAGAACACTGTCTGGTTTTTCTTTTAAAATCAGCTGTTCTACTACTTCAACTGTCAGAGGTTCAATGTATACGCGGTCTGCGATATCTTTATCTGTCATGATTGTAGCCGGATTAGAGTTCAGCAGAACTACTTCCAGACCTTCTTCTTTTAACGAACGGCAGGCCTGTGTACCTGCGTAGTCAAACTCCGCTGCCTGTCCAATGATAATAGGACCAGAGCCAATTACTAATACTTTCTTAATATCTTTAATTCTAGGCATTATTTTGCTCCTTTCATCATATCCATAAATCTGTCAAACAGGTATCCGGAATCCAGTGGTCCCGGACAAGCTTCCGGATGGAACTGAACTGTAAAAATGTTCTTTCCTTCATATGCAAGTCCTTCGTTGGTTCCGTCATTCACATTGATAAACGCTTCTTTTGCTACTTTCGGGTCAATTGACGTACCATCAACTGCATAACCATGATTCTGTGAAGAAATATAAACCCTGTTGTTGGTCAGATCCTTCACCGGATGGTTACCGCCGCGGTGTCCATATTTCAACTTATAAGTCTTTGCGCCATTTGCAAGTGCCATAAGCTGATGTCCAAGACAAATTGCAAAAATAGGAATATCAGTATTGTATAATTTCTTGATCTCTTCGATAATAGATACGCATGTCTCCGGATCTCCAGGTCCATTAGACAACATAATACCGTCCGGTTCAGAAGCAATGATTTCTTCTGCCTTTGTACCTGCCGGATAGACTGTTACTTCACAGCCGCGTTCATTTAAAGATTTGGCAATGTTCTTTTTCGCACCAAAGTCCATAAGAGCTACCTTTGGTCCATTGCCTTCTAAGACATATTTTTCATCACATGTTACTTTTGATACCACATCACCAACTGTATAAGCTTTTAGCTTCGGAAGGATCTCGTCTAAATTATAATTCTCATTGGTGGTGATCATTCCATTCATGGTTCCCTTTTCACGAAGAATCTTTGTAAGGGCACGTGTATCAATTCCTGCAATTCCCGGAATATCCTGTTCTTTCAGGAAATCCTGAATTGTTCCTTCACAACGGAAGTTGCTTGGCATTCTGGAAAGTTCTCTTACGATATATCCATCCGGCCATGCCTTCCTTGACTCCATATCCGGTGTGATGCCATAATTTCCAATCAATGGATAGGTCATTACTACGGCCTGTCCCGCATAAGAAGGGTCGGTTAATACCTCCAGATAACCTGTCATTGAAGTATTAAACACTATCTCACTAATCATGTCTTTTGTCGAACCGATACTGGTTCCGGTAAAGACAGTCCCGTCTTCTAATATAAGAAATGCTTTCATATATTCACCTTTTCCCTTCTGTGTTTCTTTTTCTTTTTTATGAAGCCATTCCGCCGTCCCTCAGGTATATTCCTATATTTGGGCAAAAAAAATTCGTTGTAACAAGGAATTTTTTCTTAAAAATATAGAACAAAAGGCAGTTTGTGCAAGCACAAAACTGCCCTGTTTTGATCCATCGGTACCAGACAATTTATGTCTTCACAAATTGTAAAAATTATACTACATAATCCGAGGATTTTCAACGGATATTTTTGTTTTTTTATGAATACTGCCAAAATATTACAATCTTGTGTAATCTCGGATCATCGATGTACTGGTACTTCACCTGTGATAACCCATAGTAGTCTGCCAGATTCTGCGCTGCTTTTGCAAGTTCTTTCTGGAAAATGTCATCATGCGCCTGTTGATAAACCGCATTGTCAGAGAACTTGAAAGTGGTCGCACTTTTCTTCGTCCAGATCGTCTGGTTCATGGCTCCCAATGCCTGTTCCGCATCATACTGCGTGTAATACATTCCATTTACCACATAATAATTGCAATCCATCTTGCTGCACTCCGGCATCTGCGTGTCTTTATCCAGGATATGTGTCTGGAACAGCTGTGTATCATCACAGCACATGTAATCATAACTAATATTTGTCTTATTCCCGGAAGTGTCTGTTTCTTGATTTGTATCCCGGGATATATCCTCGCCTTCTTCCTGCTGAAACACCGGATCTCCCCAGGTTGTGTCAACGTAATAATAATCGCCGTTGCACTTCACCAGATTCCATGCATGGTTTCCGCCTTCTGTCGTCTTTCCTGTCACATAAGTACAGAACACACCAAGCTGTTCCAGTAAGTATTGCGTTGCCTTTGAATATCCGGCACATACGGATTGCCTGTTGACAAATATGCTGTAAATGTTCTGGTTATCCGGTGCACTCTCGTCATAGTCCACTTCATCTACGATTTTTTCATACACATAGAGAATTTTTTGATACTCATCTGCGTCAGCATCCAGACCTGCCAGCCACTTTGCTGCTGCCTGCGTAATCTCTGTCTGCATCGTCTGGCTTTCCTTAGCTGTATAAAAATATTTTGGTTTCAGAACCGTATAGCTTTCCGTTCCCTTATGCGTTGTAGCTGTCGCTGTTCCATCACACCAGAAGATATCCGGCTGATCTTTCATCAGCTTCTGGAATATCTGATTCGTCTCATCCGCATCTGTATCATGTACATAGATCTCCTCTGTGTGATTTCTGATACCTTCCAGGATTTCCCGATAAACTTGCTTCTGTTCTTCCGGCAATTGCCGGTAATAGTATTTTTCTGTGTTCTCTTCTGCCGTTTTGGATACTTTCTGATAAGGAATCTCTTCTTGTTTATCGGAAATAAACTGTTCCATATCTATGCATCCGATTTGCTCTGCTGCCGCGATCCCTATGAGTAAGATGCATATCAGAATCAGGATGAGCGTTTTCTTTTTTCTTCTTTTTCTATATATTCGCAAATGTCTTCTTTTCATGCTCTGTTTTTCGCTCCTGTTTCTATCATTCTTATGATTTCCTGCATAATGTAGGAATACTTTATTATACCGGTTTCTTTCTCTTTCCGCAATTCTCACATTTTTCTTACTTTTGCATACTCTGTCAGTAACAGAGTCTTAAAAGAGGTCCTATTATTATGAATGGAGCGACTCCAACCACTCAGGATACTCCTGATAAAGGCCGCCTGCAGATCAATCTTGTCTCCGACATCACTGCATATCCGATTCAGGGAGCCCGGATTTCCATCTCCTACACCGGTATCCCGGAAACTCCTTTAGAGCAGCTTACTACCGACAGTTCCGGACAGACCGATATGATCGATCTTGCCGCACCACCGCTGGAATACAGCCTGGACCCGGAAAATGAGATCCAGCCATATTCAGAATACACCTTACAAATATCTGCTGCCGGATATGAATCCGTCAGCATTGCCGGAACAGAGATTCTGCCCCACGTAACAGCCCTGCAGAATGTCAGCATGAAACCCGTCGATAACCAGGAAGAAAATGAAGCTATGTTCGTCATACCCGCTCATACATTATATGCCACATACCCACCCAAGATTCCAGAGGATGAGATCAAGCCAACCATCGAATCCGGTGAGATTGTCTTAAGTCGTGTCGTCGTTCCTGAATATATTGTTGTCCACGATGGAAGCCCGCGGGATTCTACCGCAAGAAATTATTACGTAAGGTATAAAGACTATATCAAAAATGTGGCTTCCAGCGAAATCTATGCTACCTGGCCTGAAGATACGATCCGGGCAAATGTCCTGGCGATCATGTCCTTCACACTGAACCGTGTGTATACAGAATGGTACCGAAACAAAGGATATGATTTCACGATTACCTCATCCACCGCTTTTGACCATAAATGGATTCCCGAACGGAATATCTATGATACGATCTCTGTGATCGTTGATGAATTGTTTGCCGATTATCTTTCCAGACCGAATGTGAAGCAGCCGATACTGACACAGTATTGTGACGGGCGGCAGGTGCAGTGTCCGAACTGGATGACCTTTTTGCTATAACCTATAAAGTGGATTTTTACCTATTTATAATTCTATCCTACATATATTTTACCGCCATACCGTGCAGCAATCCAGCCGGATGGGATCTGCATCCAGATATCGTTACCAATCATCTTGGTTGCCATGCAGGTTACTCTTGTTCCTTTCTTAAGGTTACCATTGCCATAGGCATTCTTTTTAGCATTTGCTGAAAGCTCATTATAAGCTTTTGTTCTGTATCCGGTTCCAGCTCCGGTACGTACTCTAAGAGCATCTGCCTTAAGAGTGTAGGTATTTCCGGTTCTGTACGGATTAGATGATACCGGTTTAGCTGCAGGTTTTGGTGCTGGCTTAGGAGTCGGTGTTGTAGCTGGTTTTGATGCCGGTACTGCCCCAACAGATTTATCCAGAATACCTTCTGTGATTGCTTTACAGATGGCATTCACGCCAACCTTATTGTACAGATCTGCATCATCCTTATCATCGACAAATCCTACTTCAATCAGCATGGCAGGTGATTTGGTATGCCTCAGGACATACAGACCAGTGCTAATCTTAACGCCCCTGTTCGTAAATCCGAGTGCTGCCAGTTTTGCACACACTCTTCCGGCTGCAGCATAAGCCTTAGAACTGGTACTGTATACGAACACTTCCACACCTTTTGTCTTTCCGTCTCCCGGATCCACCTTGGCCGCATTCTGATGAATGGAAATATCTAAGTCTGCAGAGTGGGTGTTGCATTTTGCTACAATGTTTGCAAGGTTTGCTCCTACTGTCTTTCCGGAATCATCCGTGCAATCATATGCTGTGTGTCCGCTGGATCTCAACATAGAAATCACACCAGCTGTGATCCGTCTGTCTTCTGTTACCTCGTCTAAGTAGTGGCTTGCTCCTGGTACGATTCTATTGTGTCCGCCGTGTACGTTATAAGTTCCCATGATTATACCTCCTGTTCTGCCTGTTTCTTTACTTCTGCGATTTCTTCTGGTGTTGGCTCGATGCCTTCGTCGAACTCATAACCTTCGTTCTGATCAGCTACTACTTCCATGCTTTTTTATCTTCCATATTAATCTCCTTTCTGTGCGACGTCGCACATATCCATATATGGAGGACGATTACTCGCCCTCTGTGTTACACTCTGGCAGTCCGCCGATGCTTGTTAACAGTGACAGGATTCCTGACAGAATCGATGCCGAAATCACAAGTTTTGCATCTACCTGTCCGAGTGCCGTTGCTGTTCCGATGGTGGCTATTGCAGTCTGTGCTACAGTTTTGATTGCTCTGACTCCTGCTTTCTTCATCCATTTTTTAGTATCTACCGATACTTTAAATACGCAATTTTTAAACATAATTATTCCTCTCTTTCATGTTGTGGTTCTGTCGGTAATGCCATGAGCGCATTATACATTTGCGTACCTACGCCATTCCCTTTCAGTGTGTGGTATTGCTTATACTCATCTTCTAGTGACTGCTTGACGTACAACGGGCAATATCCGTGATCGTCATGATACTTGTTGTAGAGCCTTATCAAATCCGCTCTTAGTAGTGCACGTATTCCTTTTCGCATAGCTATCACTTGATAATATATGTATGCAATAGCTGATACCACGAACGAAAGTAATGCCCAATTTTCTGATAAAAACTTGATCATATGTATCCTTTCCTTATTTTTATAGCATAAAAATAAGACCTCTCGGTCTTGCACGTATTTCCATATAATCACCTCTCATTAATTAGTATTCAGCGCTTCCTTGATTGCTTCCAAGTCATCCGTAGTCAATGCCGGATAATCTGCTGCAATGTCTTCGAATGCTTCTCCGTTCTTGATTCTGATACGAAACGCTCGTACCATGATTTTTAATTTTAATGTGCTTAATGTCTTCATATTAGTTTTCTCCTCCTATTAAATCTGCCATCATTAAAACAAGGTCGTCTGTTGCACTTTCAAGTGTATCAGTACGCTGTTCTACTTTATCCAGTCGTTCCTCTTCGGTCGGTTGTGGTTCTGGCATCTCTGCCTGTAGTTTTTCTGCCTCAGAGATTTCTTCCGAAGTCATATCTCTGTAGACCATTCCCATTACTGGTACTTCACGGGTGCGGGTTTCTTCATGCTCTTCAGAGATGATGTTGCCTTCTTCGTCATACTCTGCTGGAATGGTCACTTTGTATTCTTCTGTGCGTATTCCGGTTTGTTTGTATTCTGCTGTTCTCATTAATTACCTCCCCCAAACCTGTATCCGTGAACCAGCATTTAATATTCCAGACTCACCAATTTCAAATGTAAGATTGTCAATTTTGTCTTTTAATGATTTTGCACATGTACCTACTGGAGCTGTATTTAGCAGTACATAAAAATTGTTACTATTAGGTGTATCTTCTGATGCAGCTCCACATTCTATATATCTCATAGAGCAAATTCTAGGGTGTATATGTATACAATTTGTTGATGCTCTGTTTTTTAAAAAGAAAGAATAGCAGTAAAAATTCGTAATTTCATCGCTGAAACAATCTATCCTATTGCTTGTAGAATTTCCACTTATCATTACGATAATTTCATTACACGCATCAAAGGTATAAATAAATTTTGTTGCATCTTCTTCTGTTGTCACATCAACAAGTTGTTTCCATTTAATGCCCATTCTCTCCCTAGCATTCACCTGTTCTTCGACTGTCCATGCCGGATAGTGATATGTTCCATTGACTAATCCAGCCGTGTCTGCGATTGGTGTACTCAACACACGTTTTACCACATCGTCAACTTGATCAAGAAGTAACGGAGCAGATCCAACGAAATCTCGTTTAGGGAACTGTGAATTGATGTTCGTTCGAAACAGCGACAATCCTGTATTACTGTTAGGATATGTTATTCCAAACCATCCATTCTGTCTAACTGCCACAATTCCCTCTACGCCCTTATTGGCACTCGGTATCTCTGCTATACCATTTTCAACAATACTCGTCCCATCAATCTGCACATCTTCCACGCCACTCGGCAAATCCAATGTTGCAAGCAACTTTTCCTTCGTATCGTCTGCATACATCAACAACTTGTTGTCTACCACTTCTGAATACCCTACCTTGGCAGCGATTTCTTTCTTAATCTCCATATCATCGTATGGATTTTCTACATATATAATTTCTCCAGGATCTCCCTTCTCACCTTTTTCTCCAGGCGCTCCGTCCTTTCCGTTAAACTCCCCGCTTTCTTTCGCCTGTGTCAATGCATCATCTATCGCCTCCGGAAGTTTCTCCTTGTCCAGTTTTCCACTGATATCCTGATGCTCCGTAAGGAATCCGCTGTCATTCTCTAATTCAGAAGTCTTCGTTGGTACTTTGACATCTTCTGCTTCGAATACGGTAGGTTTTCCACTTTCATCAATTTCTTTGACAGCCAGAACCTGTCCCACCTCCGCTGTCTGAGGACGAGTTATCTTTTCAGAGAGATCAAGATTTAGGTTGTCTCGGATTTCTTCTACATCTCCAAGTGCTTGCTCCGCCCGATCAGCTGCGTCATTGACTGCCTTAACTGTCTCCCTGAACAGCTCCGGCTCTTCCGGTGTCCCTGGGACTTCCGGCTTGGTACGTGCCTTGACCGGTATGGCAATCTCATACTCTGTCCTTCCAGCAGTGCCGTCCTCCAGATAAATGTATGCGTATATCGTGTAATCCTGGGAACAGTTGTTGTTCTCCAGGTGGCTGTCCGGAATTGGTACTTCCGTCACGCCATCTACTGTCGTTCCGATTCTGGTCACAGAAGTTCCGCTTGTCTCCTCCAGTGAAAAATGTACCTCTACTACTTTTGGAAGATTACCACCTTGAATCCTTAAGATCTGACCGTAGTTCCACTGATAAGCTTCATCGGCATACGAAATGTCGTCTTTTTTTAATACTACTGTAACAATCTTATTTACTTCCATATTGCCCTCCTCTCCACCTGCTTAATTAATAATTTCCTTATCCAGTGGGAAAGCATCATTCGTGAAATAAAGAACATCAAAATCAACCTCCACTTGTGCATTTGGTGCTGTACACCAATACTGCATCTTTCCATCTGTCCCAATTCTCAGATAAGCATGGCCGTAAAATGTCTGATTCGTGACCAGTGCATTGGTATCTCCTACAGTCGCCACGGGTCTGTATCCTTCTGGCATCATCTGCCAGGTTCCGCTATAACCTGCAAGTTTCGTTATCATATAATTGTGGAACCAGCATAGATTTCCACATCGATACACTTCTCCAGATGTTAACTGATGCTTATACAGGCTTTTTAATTCCTTTAATGTACGTAGCAAATAATAATCTCCGCTTCCGACTACATGCCAGTCACGTATTTCATGGTCCGGATAAATTCCTGCAAATGGTGTATCGTCCCATGTCAGCTTATGTTGGATATCATCATCGGGATCCGGATTTAATACTCCGCCTCCTCCATAAGCTGCAATTCCTCCATATCCAAGGCTTAACTTATATGCCTGTGCATTAGTTAAGATTCCCATGACTTCCATGAGACCATTTTCCAATAGAGAAATGTGGACTCCATCTGTGGTATACAGCCTTCCTTTCTCAATATCCAATTCGACTGTCTCTTTTTCATTTTTAATCTTTCCGGCCGTAACCGTTCCGAGATTGGCTGCTATTGCGCTTAGGACTTCAACGTACAGGTTTTCAATGGAAATGTAGTGCAACACCCATTTTTCACCGTCCCACCGCTTAATCGGATCACCTGATGCAGTCTGCCACAGTTGTCCGTCTGTTGGATCATCCGGAGCTGTTTCTGATACCAGTATTGCATTTTCTCCATTCTTCCCATCTTGACCGTCCACAATGTCCTGTGTCTTTTCTCCTTCTTTGTCCGTCACAGTGATAGTCGTGACCTTCCCATTCTTCTCCAATGTGACCGTGGGCGACAATCCGTCTTCTCCAGTCTCGCCTTTCACTCTCACCCAGGTATATGCCTCTGCATCTGATATATCTGCATCTCTTGAAATCATATTGCTTGCCACACCAAGATACTCCTTACCTGCTGGATCTATGCTGATACCAGTTCCATTTGCATCATCAGCATAAGCGACCCAGGTATACATCGGGCGGTTCTTTGAAATCTTTTCAAACTGTGCAGCCAACTCTGTCATTTTTTCAGATATCCCACTGGATTTTATCTGATAGTCTCCAATCGTTGCCGTGTAACGCTTATTGGGCTCGGATACTTCCAGCTTAATAATTCTGGCAGATGGATATAAGTCTCCTGCACCGTCCACGATATCTACCGTATCCCCTATCTTGATTCCATCTGGCAGATAAGACAAGTCAACCTCATAAGTCACCGATACGTCGCATATTTTCTTTAATTTTGAGACTGCCCGATTGCAAAGTTCTAACTGGCTGGTCGTATCATAAGAATAGAACTGTACAATGTGCCCCACATTATCTCCTGTCTCTGACAGATACCGGCTCCATTTTGAAAGGGCACTTCTGGAATTGACACGCGAACCGGAAATATAAATGTCCCCATCATCATATTTATACCCATTCAAAGTGATTGGATTTTCAGAACCTTCCGGTGTTCCACCAGTCACCTCCAGGCTCGTTGCCAAATCAGCAACCGACTTTTTGATGATGATATTATTGATTTCCTGATTGATACGAAGCTTTACCCCATTGTCTGTTCCGCGCTTCCGATACAGATTGATGTACTTGTGTTTTACTCTCAAGCCATCGATATCAAACGAATATGATAATTCGGCATCGAACTGTGTTACAACGCTCATCAATCTTGCCGATGCAGTTGTCTCGCCCTCCCAAGAAAGTTTCCTGCTCCGGTCACTGATTTCATTTAATCCGATTTCAAATCCGGAATCATAAGCAAATTTTTCTATATAATACTGTGCCGGGTGAGCCTGATCAGCAGTATAAGAACCAACCGTTTCATTCAGCAGATCCATTCCTGCGTCTTCCGCATAAATGTTAATACGCCCTTTGGAAGTATTATTTTCACTCTCGATAATTGTATAGAATTCCTGTTCGTCCCCACATTTTCTCAAAATATAATTTCCAGTGTTCGCCCACTCTTCTGCCTTCGCCCTGGTCTCGTCATTAAAACATAAGTCAAACCCCAGAACTGCCACTCCGACTTCCAGTTCTTCTGTTTTTGAATCGTCCTCGATATATATGCCTCCCGGAAGTTCTGTACTCGCCTGCCCAAGGATATTCATGTGCCTGTCTGCAAAATAAAGAATCATAAAAATACCTCCCTGTATTTCAGTTTGAAATCTGGTTTTTCCGCCCATGATGAATAGACACATTGGATCTGATTCACTCCCGGTGTTAAATAGAACTCTTCCCAGTCATTTCCGACTGCTCCGAGTCCCGCTTGCGGAAGCCCCTGGAGCAGAACCTCACCGGTAGAACAGTCTGCCGAAAACTGATTGTATTTCGAGAACTTGTTCGGCACGTCCCTCCATTTTTCCACGTTGTCGATTCGCACTCCGATTCCACGGAAGAAATTACAGGTTATATGCTGATTCGCCAAATTCCGGTATCCCCACTGTGCCGTATATAACTTTACAGTGTAGACTTCCACGTCTTTCAATTCTGGCACTCTGAATTCCGGATATGAACCCCACCAATAAAATCGGATAGTATCTCCATTCTTGTACATATCAGAATGACCTCTGGCGCGGTTATATGGGTTTGCACTGTCCCATGCAGCCGGTTCAAATGAGATATCTTTTACACATCTTGGATTGTTTCCTCCGACCCACATATTCATGTGTGCAGTGTTTCCTGAAGCATCAGTCTTATAAAGTTCCTGGCAGCATATCATCTTTCCGTTCTTATCGCAAAATGCAATTGCCTGACAGCCAGTCTGTCCCATCAGTCCGGTCTCGAACCATGAATTCACATAGCAGTAAACATTCTTGGCTCCCTGCTTGCCATTCGAATCAATGATATCCAGCTTCTTCTGCGTCCCATTCCACCCATTTAAATTAGGGTGGTCTGCGATACCGGTATCTGCCAGAGCCAAATTACTATGACCGGTATATGGATTAATATAGTATTTTCCATAAGTACCACTCGACTCATGTAAGAAATTCGGTGCACCTGTATCATCTTCCCACTTCGACCATGTGGAATCTTTATCAAAATCCAAATAATTGTTGCTATTCGCCACTTGCTCACTCTGCTTATAATTCTCTCCATCGGTTTCGTCTGAATCACCGAACTGCAATATCTTCTTACTATCATTAATGAATCCGATCAGCCCATTGTCTCCATTCATCGTAGCTTCCAATATCGGAAATGCCCGGTAATTACCTTCATAGTTCACCATGAAAGTCATTCCGTCATCGGCAGATGGGGTGACTTCATATTCCTCCACAGAATACTTGAATGGATCCGGACAATAGAATTCCAACTCTGCTGTTATTGCATTAGTTCCGGTCGGAACATCTCCGCCCGTTTGAAATGTACCAATATAGTACTTATCCGGTTCGTCCGCAAAAATCATTTTCACCTGTTCAACATTCAATAATGCATTTAACTTATTGTATGCTTCCCGGAAAGCTTTGTTATCTTCTGCAATGAGCTGATATCCTACCGTAATGGTCCTTGGCGGATACCGTTTTCTCTGATACCTGGTTCCATTTGCAGTCCCAGTCTCTGTATCTGTAATCTCTGCTGATAAGACCTCCCGGCCGGACACATACAATGTCCGGTATCCGGGAATCTCCTGTTCAAAATATTTTCCATTAAAATTAAGAGCCTCGGAGGGCAATGTCTGCTCTTCCTGGCTCTCTGTAGTATCTACAAATTTATACATATGCCCTCCTATCTGCGCCCTCTCTTCCGGTTGTCCCGGTTCTCCTGTTTATCAATCTCTTCTTTTGTGTAGGTGGCTGTCGCCTTTCCGACCTCACGACCATCTATTTCAAGCGGAACATATAATGTATACTTGGCATTTCCACCGTAAATGTAATCGTCATTCAAATCCTCGATTCCAACTCGGAATCCTGTTCCTACTTCCGGGATAGGAACTAAATCCGGAATATTCACAAGTTTCCATGCTGCTTTTTTAGCATCTTTCACTTTATCAATAATTCCGTTTACCCAGCCTCCACCGAAGTATCCTCCAAGCTTATCCGATACTTTTGAAGGACTGTGGATCTTTGCTTTTGCCCGGATTGCCGCTTCTGCTGCAGCTGCCAATTGCGTTGCAACTGATCTGACTCGTCCGATCTGGCTTGCCATACCATTCGCAAGTCCTGCTCCAATATATACGCCGCAACTATATGCACTACCCTGTGCGGATCTCATAGCCGATACTACATTATTTGATGCTGTTCTTGCTGTAGTTACTGCTTTTGATGTTCCAGAAGCAAGTCCTGAACTAAAATTATTTCCGATTGCCTGTCCTGATGCTGTTGCACTACTTGCTCCACTGCTGAATGCGATCTTAAGAGAACTCATAGCCGACTTTGCTTTTGCACCGATTGCATCTAATCCACTATTCACGACATCAACAGATTTTCTCATGCTACTCAGTGAACTATTCGCTGATTTTGCATTGCTTGCTATGGATTTCATACTGGAATTCACAGCTTTCAATGCTACCGCCATTGCTGCTGTCCCCGTAGCACCTGTTACCATAGCTGCGCCAAATACAAGTATTCCGGCTGATACCACAACAACAGATACTCCTAAAAGTGTCA
>OGDN01003026.1_pt1 | contig 19138 bp, 18 predicted proteins | sample 1570271 | NCBI WGS metagenome assembly OGDN01 (sample SAMEA4384481, study PRJEB24528) | human gut metagenome | reverse complement strand
GGAAATCAAAGTCTCTTACGTGCAAGCACGACGATTCATTGATTTTCATACATTGGATCCTGAATAGTTACGAAGTATCTATATAAGGAAAGGGGAGCGGACAATGAGAATAGAGAATATTGAGATGTTATTGGATACATTGGGGATTTTTGAGCGGGGGGTTTATGAAATCGGCGACAAGCAGATTCCGGTAAAACTTTCGAAGGAAGAACGGGAGAAAATCCAGGTGTTTCTGCCGGAAGAACTGGAAAAACTCCGCGTATCTCCGGACAAAATGAGCCACTTTCACGAGGCGCGGAAAATAGAATTTAAGTGCGTAAATAAGGATTCTTTTTCGGTGGCACGTGAGATGAATGAGCAGAAGGTGCTTGTGTTAAATCTTGCCAATCCGGTACACCCGGGAGGCGGTGTGCGAAAAGGGGCGAGAGCGCAGGAAGAAGATCTTTGCCGCAAGAGTTCGCTGTTGTGTTCGCTGGAATCGGAGGAGGCTGCACCGTATTATATTTATAATAGGGAAAAACAGAGTTACCTGGCGACGGATGCGCTGATGATTACGCCGCAGGTGGAAATTATCAAAGATGAGCGGGGACGGCTTTTGCCGGAGAGTACGATCGTGTCGGTTCTGACGTGTGCGGCGCCGATGATCTCACACGGCGGTATTCCGGTTAGTGCGAAAGAATACGAGGATATTTTGTATCACCGCATCGAAGGGATGCTTTTGGCAGCGGCGTATGCCGGATATGAAAATCTGGTGCTTGGAGCATTTGGATGTGGGGCATTCGGAAATGATGCGCGGCTTGTCTCAGACTTGTTTTATAAGGCAATTACGGAGATGGACATTGCGGGCAAAAAGGCAGAAAATTATTTTAAAAAGATTCATTTTGCTGTGTTGTGCCGTTCTTACGAGACGTACAATTTTAAAGAATTTAACCGGAATTTCGGCGAGAAACAGGCGCAGGGCATGAAACTCACGACACTTTGTTATATAGAAAAAGAGGGAAAATATCTGATGCTTCACCGCACGAAAAAGAAGAAAGATATCAATAAAAATAAATGGATCGGTGTCGGAGGACATGCAGAAGGGACGGAAGGCCCCGAGGATTGTCTGCTGCGTGAAGTAAAGGAAGAAACGGGGCTGACATTGACAAAATACCGGTTCCGCGGCGTGATCACCTTTGTGTGTGACCGGATGGAGCCGGAGATGATGTGCCTTTATACGGCCGACGGATTCGAAGGCGAATTGAAAGAGTGCACGGAGGGCGACCTTGCCTGGATTGACAAAGAAACCGTGCTTGGGCTGCCGACGTGGGAAGGCGATGCCATTTTCCTGAAACTGCTTGTGGAAGATGAAAAGCGGTTCTTTTCTCTGAGGCTGGTTTATGAGGGAGAAACGCTGGTAGAACATCAATTATATTTTTATTGAAACTATTAAGGATCAATGGAAGGAGAAAAAAAGTGCGTTTTATTATACAGAGAGTGCGTCACGCATCGGTTACGATCGATGGTGAGGTGCGCGGAAAAATAGGAAAAGGTTTTATGGTTCTGATCGGAGTCGGAGCGGACGATACCAAAGAAATAGCAGATAAATTGGTAAGAAAACTTGTTAATATGCGGATTTTCGAGGATGCCGAAGGGCGGACCAATCTTGGATTGAAAGACGTGGGAGGCGAACTTTTGCTTATTTCCCAGTTTACCCTTTATGCGGACTGCAAGAAGGGTAACCGTCCGTCATTTACAAAGGCGGGTGCGCCGGCGATGGCAGAGCCGCTGGTCGAATATATCATTGAGGAGTGCAAAAAGGAGATTCCGGTCGTTGAGCAGGGAGAATTTGGTGCAGACATGAAAGTGGAACTTCTGAATGACGGCCCATTTACGGTGATTCTTGACAGCGATGAGATTTGCTGATTTGGTGCTGGCTTTTTGCATATAATAATGTTATAATAAAATTAGTTTATCCGTTCAGAGCGAGTGCGGCATTTGCTGTATTACCCATGACTCTTTTTTCGATTGCGTAGGCGTAGTGGAGCATTCATGCGGTAGCGGATGAACTTAGGCAGGATTAGTCTATCGGTAGGGCGCCAGCTTCCCAAGCTGGATAGGCGGGTTCGATTCCCGTATCCTGCTTGTGCAAAACTTGTGGCGGAAGGAGAGCCATGGATGTTAAAATATGAAGTGATGGAGATCGAAGAACCGGATTTTGGCTGCGAAGGAAGGCCGGATGGAGCGGTTCCGATGGCAAGAGTTACACTGCGGAGTGTGCAGGATGACACGGTGACAAAGGTAGAGATTGCGGATGGCTATCTTTATCAGGAAGAGATTGACGAAGGAAGCATCATATATCAGAATGATGCGGGAATATGGAGGAAATAGAGAATGAAAATAGCAGTAACATACGATGAGCAGACGGGAGAAGTGTTCCAACATTTTGGACACTCCGATGCGTTTAAGATTTATGAATTTGACGAGAGCGGACTGACGGGAGCTATGGTGCTCAATACATCCGCAATCAACGGACATGAGGCGATGGCATCTTTTTTGGCAAAAGGTGATGTTAAAGTGCTGATCTGCGGAGGCGTCGGCGAGGGTGCGATGCTGGCGCTCAGTGAAGAAGGAATCCTTGTTGTGCCGGGAGTGAGCGGCGATGCGGATCTTGCGGTAGCGCAGTTCCTGCAGGGCGTGCTTGCGACGGACAATACACCAAATTGTAATCATGGACAAATTTCAGGAGGAGGCTGCAGCGGAGGTTGCGGAGGCTGTAGTGGATGTCATTGACAAATCAGTGCTCTCTTCAGAGTACGAATTGCAAGATCACTTGTGATATGCCGATCTGTTATGCTGGCGACAACACTTTGACCATGCAGAACTATGATTGTATAGTTCTGCATGGTTTTTTAAAACAAATTTCTTTTTTATTCGGGTGTATAACTCTGTGGTATATAGTATCGCACCGCCGCCTACTTGACTTTTACTTTTTTCGTATTTGAGGCTTTTCCGTATACGGTTTTCGTCTTTCCGTTCACTTTTGTTTTTACAAATGCTTTGATATAGAAGGACGTTGTCGCCTTTTTCTTTAATTTGATCGTAAATTTCGTCGTCTTTGCGGAGACATTTTTCACTTTCACAAATTTGATCTTTTTGGCTTTTTTTGCTTTTGTACCATTTTTTACCACCTTTTTGTAAATGGTATAACCGGAAGCACCTTTTACTTTTTTCCATTTAAGAGTAGCTTTTCCTTTTTTCTTCTTAACGGAAGTAAGTTTGGCTTTTCCTACACTGACTTTGGCAGGTGCCGGTGCAGAAGGTGCAGTAACTGCGGCAACAGGAACCGGTGCCGGTGTGCTTGTCGGTACAACGGACATGCCTAAAAGTACGAGTGCATTTGTATTTCCACTTGCGGCAAGTGCTTTTTTGGTGGAATCACCGACGCCTTCAAATGCAGAAGAAGCGATGGTGGTATCTGCCGGAATATTGATCTCTTTCAAGTTTGGTACATTTTTAAAAGCATCTTCCCCTATGGTTTTTAATGATTGTGGAAGCTGCACTTTTTCGAGGTTTCCACATTTTTCAAACGTTCCTTTTTCGATGGCAGTAAGTCCCTCGGAGAGGTATACATTGTGAATCTGCGCACAGTTGAATGCATATTCGCCCAACGTGTAATTTGTGTTTGAGGAAACTTCTACCTGTAAAATATTTCCACAACTTGCAAAGGCATAGGAACCGATGTTTGTGACGGAACCCTTTAATACGATGTAGTGAATACCGCTATTGTAAAATGCGTGGTCTCCGATCGTGGAGATCGAACCGGTGTCACTTACGGTAAAGTCACTGATATTTGCTGTTTTTTCTATCGCATAATTTCCAAGTCGGTTGATGGTTCCGTTGATCGTGATCGAATGAATCTGGGTGCAGGAAAATGCGTAGTCATCAATGTTATCGACGGAAGCTCCGACAGCAAGTGTAAAGTCGAGGAAGTTTGGTGTATTGGCAAATGCGTATTTCCCAATTTTATCCATCTGGCTTACGATAGTAATACTCTTGATTTTGGAATCTTTAAATGCATTGTCTTCAATGGTTTTCAAAGAAATCGGCAGAGTATCGGAAAGTTCCGGTTTTTCTTGGGATATCCCAGCGTTTCCGGTATCAATTTCCGGGGTTTCCGGTACAGGTATATCGATGGAACCGGTTTCAATTTCACCCGCGATTGGCTGCGCAATAATTTCCTTGATTTTGGAATTCGAATAACTTTTTACATATTCTACCGATGAAGCAGCAAAGGTCTTGGATCCAATGATCGAGATGCTGTCGGGAAGGTATACGGTCAAGCAGTTTGTTTTTCCGCAAAATGCGGCGTCAATTGCACGGACCGGGATTCCGTTGAGTTCATAAGGAACGACGATGGAAGAAGCATTGTAGAGGCCGTCAAATCCTGTGATCGTATAAACTCCATTTACATATTCTGCCTGAAACAGAGCGCTGTCTGTCATTTCAAAGGAATCGTTGCTTTCCGCAGCTTGAACGGCAACGCTGCTATCCGGCGTGACAGCGAGTGAGCTGATGACAAGGGCGGTTGAAAGGGTAATGCTGCCCAGTAATTTTGTGAATCGTTTCATTTTTCTTTTTCCTCCTTTAGCGGTATAAATCGGTTACATAAACAAAGCATCGGCAAGGGAGAGCCCGGCAGATTTCTTTGGCGCGCATGGCTTCTTTTTCGCTATCGTAAATGCCAAAGACGGTCGGACCGCTTCCACTCATCAGAGCACCCATTGCGCCATTTTCCATCATGGTCTGTTTGATGAGAGCAATGTCGGGATGTGCCGGAATGGTAACGGTTTCCAGTATGTTTGCCATATTGTTGCAGAGTCCCTGCAAGTCTCTTTTCCGAATGCACTCGATCATTGTGTCGATGTCCGGATGTTCGGTCGTTTCGTCGAGCACAAGATTGGAATAGACAAATTTTGTCGACACATGGAAAGCCGGTTTGGCAATCAGTACATGACAAGACGGCGCAGCCGGAAGAGGCGACAATATTTCGCCGATTCCTTCGGAAAGTGCCGTTCCCTTTTGAATACAGTAAGGAATGTCGGCACCAAGTTTCACTCCACGTTCTTTCAGATCTTCGTCGGAGAGACCGAGGTCAAAGAGTTGGTTCATTGCGATCATGCACGAAGCGGCATCGGTACTTCCACCCGCCATACCGGCGGCAACCGGAATCCGTTTATCGAGCGTGATCGACACTCCTTCGGAAATTCCAAATTCTTCCATAAGCATTTTTGCGCTTTTGTAGACAAGGTTGTCTTCGTTGACGGGAAGAAAATGGAGATTTGTGGTCAGACTGATGTCTGGCGTTTTTGTCTTTTTTAATGTCAAACGGTCAAAGAGCCGTATGCTTTGCATGATCATTTTTACTTCATGATAGCCGTCATCGCGGCGGCGAATAACGTCCAAACCGAGATTGATCTTGGCCGGAGCATTGATCCATGTGGAATCCATGTGTATCCCCCTTTTGTTTGTTGTTGTGTAACGATTCAGGCTCCCTTTCCACATTCGCATTTCGAACACTTCGTGTTCTTTCATTAGAGCCTGAATAGTTACGTTATTATTAAACTATTATAACATGGAAAAGTTGTTTTCGCAATTTATAACGTTATGGTTTTCCTGTATAACGAGAAAAAATTTGGAAATACTAGTATTTGAGTAATTCATTAGGAGGGTATTATGAAAGTTTTAAAATGTTTTTTATTTGGAGCGGCGGTTTTGGGAGTATGTGTGCTGATGCATTTTTACGGAGAAGCTACGGCGGCAAAGGAAATGCAGGAAGATATCGCAAAAGAAGTAATTCGTCTTCATGTCGTGGCAAACAGTGATCTCGAAATGGACCAAAAACTGAAGCTGGAAGTAAAGGAAGAAATTGTAAAAATGCTGCGCAGAAAAATGAAAAAGAGTGATTCGGTGGAGGCAGCGGCTCATGTACTTCAGGCGCAGATCCCGGAAATTGAGCAATGTGCGGCAAATTACATAGAGAAAAAAGGATATGATTATCCGGTTACGGCGACACTGGAAAACTGCTATTTTCCGGTAAAACAGTATGGCGATATGGTGTTTCCGGCGGGAAATTATAATGCACTAAATGTGCGGATTGGCAAGTCGGATGGAAAAAATTGGTGGTGTATCTTGTATCCTACGTTGTGTTTTGTGGATAGTACGTACCAGACAGTTCCGGACGAGTCGAAAGAGAAATTAAAAGAAAATCTTACCGAAGAGGAGTATGATATGTTGCTCGAAGGCGGCGAAAATGTGGAGTATGGGTTCTGGCTTTGGGAATGGTTTCGGTAGGTATTCAAGGTAGTTTTTCGCGCAGGGACTACCCTTGAATTATAGAGTAAGGGGAGATTTGTGAGCGGAGGTGGCCGGGAGGTAGTCGCCGGATCGAGAGGGGACTGGCACACGTCAGAGAAGAAAAGGAAGGAAACGACGTGTGCGGAGAGACGAGGTGGCCGGCTTGAAAGGAGTTTGGCACACGTCAAAGAAGAAAAGAAAGGAAACGACGTGTGCGGAAGGACGAGGTGGTCGGATCGAGAGGGGACTGGCACACGTCAGAGAAGAAAAGGAAAGAAAACGACGTGTGCGGAGAGACGAGGTAGCCGATGAAAGAGGGGGCAGTTACCTGCCAAGAAAGAAAAAAGCAAGAAGTTCTCAAGAAAAACAGGAAAAGGGACGAAATATATAATACAACAGGTAACTATAAAAAACGAAAGTGAGTGAGAAATCCATGGTGATCAATCCAAACAAGATTTCCATTGACTTTAAAGACACCCCTTATGCAAAGGAAAGCGGGGCGTCGGTACAGATTGCCAGGGACGGCAGCATTTCCAATTATGGAATTGAGTATACAAAGGATTGTGCGGTACAAAAGGAAATGGACTCCAATATGATATATACCGGCACAACTCAAAATGAGATCGTGAGTGATGTGGCGAAGAATCTTCCGGAAAATAATTTTGATCCGGCAGACTTTATCAGCCAGAGTATCAATGGCGAGGATGCCAAAGATATCGAGGATGAAGGGACAATTTTGGAAGAATACGTCGACTCGACATTGGAGCGGGCGATAGAAAAGGTAAAGACGGAGCGTAAAACCAATGCGGAGGCGCTGGGTAAGCAGGTAGAAAAGGAAAAAGAAAAGCAGGAATTTTCCGATGAACTGCAAGCCCAGATTGAACTTGCGGCGCAGATGGCGGCAAGGGCTCCGGAACTTAGCGACGAAGCGATAAAATATTACATAGAGCAGGAAGCGAATCTGACACCGGCAGCAGTCGGAAATAGCGCCAGTGTGACTTCCATGCCGGCGGTGGCGGAGCAGAGGGCTTCTTATGAAGAAATGAAGCCGCAGATTGACCATATATTGGAAGAAAATGGGATGCAGGGAAATGACAGCGCCGAAGAAGCAGCGAAATTTCTGTATGAAGAAGATATTCCGGTAACGGCGGAAAATATAGAAAAATATACCAAATGGCAGGAGACAAAAGATCTGCCGGAGGAGATCATTCAAGAGCGTATTCAGGATGCCGTGCGGGAAGGAACCGTTCCACAGCAGGCAGATATCAGCAAAATCTCGTATGAGGAAGCCGCTGAGAAATGGGAGAATCTGAAAAATGTAACAGATGAAGAAATTCGGGCGTTTTATCCGGAAGAGGCTGCCTTTATCACGGCAAAACGTCAGCTGGAAGAAATCCGGTTGAAAATGACAGCGGAAGCAGCTGGAACGATGGAACGCAAGGGCATTCATGTTGATATCTCAAATCTTGCGCAGGTAGTGGAAGAACTGAAGCAGATGGAGCAGGAAGCCTGTCAGAAAATATTTGATGAGCAGGGGATTGCGTGTGGCCAGGATCAACTTGACCAGATGGCAGAGACATTGCGGGCAAAGGACCAGATTTGGCAGGCACCGGCGAGTGTACTGGGAAAAACAATCGGGCAGGCAGATCGGACCACATTGCAGGAAATGTCAGAAATTTCCAATGCGGAAGCGAATGAGCAGCTGGCAAAGAATTATGAGGCTGTGGGAACGCAGGTGCGGAGAGATCTGGGAGATTCGATGACAAAGGCATTTCAAAATGTCGACGTGATATTGGATAATCTGGGACTTGACCGGACATCGGCAAATCAGCGGGCGGTTCGGATCCTTGCGTACAATCAGATGGAGATTACAAAAGAGTCCGTGCTTTCGATGAAAGATTACGATGCCAAAGTAACTTCCGTGCTGGAGCAGATGAAACCGGCAGCTGTGGCGAAAATGATTGAAAAGCAGGAAAATCCATTGGAAATGACAATGGATGAGATCGAGGCGGCACTTCAGGAAATTCAGGAAGAAATGCCGGATGACGACACGACATTGCGGAAATATTTGTGGAAACTTGATCATAAAGGTGACATTACGCCGGAAGAGCGAAAAAGTATGATCGGTATTTACCGATTGATCGATAAAGTAGAAAAAAGTGATGGAGCCGTGATCGGACAGTTGGTAAAAGAAGGAAGAGAATTGACATTTTCCTCGCTTTTGTCGGCGGTTCGTACCAGACGGGCAGAAGGAAAAGAATTTGCAATTGATGATGGTTTCGGAAGTCTGGAAAGTCAGCAAAGCCGTGGCGAGACAATCAGCGAACAGATTGGCGCGGCATTTGGAAATCAAGTGATACGCCGGTTGAAAAAAGAATTGTCGCCGGAGGCATTGCGTCAGGCAGGTGAAGATGCGACATGTGAGCAGGTTCTTGAAGCTTGCGAAACACCGAAAAGTCAGGCAGAAGACGCAGCATATTATGAGGCATTGGCACAAAATATCCGCGAGACGGCGGCGCTGAGCGACGACAGCATACAAGAGTGTCTGGAGGCAGCAGGAATCCCTGCTACGCTGCAGAACATCCGCGGGATGAAGCGGTATCTGGCAAGAGAAATGCCGGAAAACGATGCTTTGTTTACCCAGGAAGAAAGTGAAGCAGTCATTGAGGCACTCGATCAGCCGGAAGAATTGGAAGGGTTGCTAGATACACTGGACAATGAACATTTGGCAAAGGTCGAGAGTCAGAAACAGGCAGAAGACATTACCTATGATACGCTGCAGAATTTGATACAGATGGCGGGAAGCATTTCTTTTTACCATCAGATGCGGCAGCAGACAAATACATTTTCCGTGCCGATTGTGACAGAAAAGGGAGTTACATCTTGTAATGTAACGGTTTTGCAGGGCAGCGAAGCGGAAAAAGGAACGGTTGAGATCTCACTGCATTCGGATACTTTCGGAAAAATGCAGGCGACATTTAAAGTGACCGGCGACCGGGTCAGTGGATTTGTGACTTGTGAAGACGGGCAGGATGTCAGCGAACTCACGCAAAATATTGAAAAGGACTTGGAAATGAATGGATTTGCGATGGAGCGCATGGATGTGGCAAAGGGCGCCAGACATTCATTTCATGTAGGAGATAAAGAAAAAACAGCAAATAGCAGACTGTATCAGGTGGCAAAAATTGTAGTTACCAATGTGCAGAGAAAGGAAGTAACTTTATGAAGATAAATACAAACATATCGGCTCTTATGGCGACAGGAAATTTACATCGGACAGAGGATAAAATAACGACAAGTCTGACAAGACTTTCTTCGGGATACCGCATCAACAAGGCGGCTGATGATGCCGCAGGAATGGCGATTTCTCAGAAAATGCATGCGCAGATCCGCGGACTTCAGCGCGCCTCCCGTAACGGTTCCGACGGAATTTCGTTTATTCAGACGGCAGAGGGAGCATTGACGGAAGTTGAAGCTATGCTGCAGCGATGCCGTGAACTTTCCGTGCAGGCATCGAATGATGTGACCACATTGGATGACAAAAAAGCAATTCAGCAGGAAATCGAGGCATTGATGAACGAGATTGACCGTCTTGCTTCGGATACCGAGTTCAATACAAAGAGCATTTTGGATGGAACCTGTTGCCGCCAGACATCTTCCAGTAATACAGGTGTAAGCGTTATTTCCATGACAGATGACGTCGCATTGACAACATATAGTCTGTCAATTACACAGGCAGCGACAAAGACCAGTGTAACTTCGGGTGCGCTTACAATGGCTGCGACAGATGTATTTGCAGAAGATGGAAAAGTGCAGATCAATGGACAGAGCATTGAGATTAAAAAAGGTGAGACTTTGGAAGAAGCCTATGCCAGAATTCGAGATTGCTGCGAGAAAATGAATATTGATGTGCTTCCGGTCAATGGAACCGACGCAGATGGAAATCCGCAGGAAGTACCGCTCAATGCCGCTTCCAGTTTGTACTTCGAGTCAAAAATTTATGGTGCGTCCAGGAATATTGAAATTACAACAGACAATCCGGAACTTGCGAAAAAACTTGGTGTAGATGGTGCTGCGATCACACAGGGAAAAGATGCCGTCGTGGCATTGGATACGACTTCCGGATTTTCCAAAACAGCAACTACATTTGTAGAAGGAAATCGTGTGACCGTATCGGACCGCGGCGGTTTTGAAATCGTCTTCGATGTAGCCGGGGCAGAGGCTGGAACAGACGCCGATGTGACGGTGCTTGATGCCGGATTTGTAGCCATTCAGATCGGTTCCAATGAAGGACAGGATATTGACATTTCGATTCCGGCAGTTACTTGTGAATCATTGAATATCCAGTATTGCAACGTATGTACACACGATGGTGCACAGGAATGCATTACTCTTTTTGATGAGGCAATTAAGCAGGTATCGGCAGTGCGTGCAAAACTGGGTGCGTACGAAAATCGTTTGGATTCTGCAACATCAAGTTTGGACACGACTTCCCAAAATTTGACAGAAGCATGTTCCCGTATCGAGGATGTGGATATGGCGGAAGAAATGACAGAATATACACAGCTTACGGTGCTCAGCCAGGCAGGAACTTCCATGCTGGCACAGGCAAATAACCGTCCACAGACGATTTTGCAGCTGCTTCAGGGCTGATTTTGATATATAGCGAAAGAAAATGGTGAGTGCGATGGAAAAAGAAAAATTAAATGCTTACGCAGCACGTGTATCCCAGGCAAACCGCAGTGAGCTGGTGGTGATCATGTACGAAGCATTTTTGGATAGTGTTAAAGAGGGCGATGCGCAGATGAAACAGGGCGACATGCCGGCATGCCGCCGTGAGATCGAGCGCGCCAGAGGACTTTTGACGGAATTGATGGGAAGTCTCGATTTTCAATATGAAATTTCCTTTTATCTCCGTCGGTTGTACATCTATTCGTATCACGAATTGTGTCAGGGAATGGCACTGCGCGACAGCGAACGATTTGCGCATGCCACGCATGTGATGGAAAGACTTCTTCCGTCATTCCGCGAGGTTGCAAAGCAGGATACGTCGGAGGCGGTTATGAAAAATGTACAGCAGATTTACGCCGGACTTACGTATGGCAGAGGAAGCCTGAACGAAACGATCGGTGTCGATATCGGCAAAAATCGCGGATTTGAAGCGTAACTGCTAAAGAGAACGGTGTTCTTTTCGATATTGGTTTGGTGTCATATTTTCATGCTGCTTAAATTGGCGGCAGAAATGCTCCACATTCCGATAGCCGCAGGCAAAACTGATTTCCTGTATGCTGTCGGAGGTGCGGCTGAGAAGCACTTTTGAGTGTTCAAGACGACTTTCAATTACTTCATTTATGCAGGAGATGTGTGCGAATGCCTTGTATTGGTTTTGCAGGGCGCGCACACTTAAATTTACATATTCTGCCATATGCTCTAATGTCCAGTCAAATTCCGGGTGGGCATAAATATTATTTCTAAGATCAATCAAACGTTCGCGGTATCGCGATAAATCCGTATTCAAAAAAGCATAATCGTGAAGCCGGTGGAAGATAATGTGCATTAACTTTTCCAAAACCAGCTGGCGGCTGTCATGATTCCAATAATTTTCATTGGCGACATCTATAAAATATTCTCGGTAACAGCCGAAATCCGGGCAGAAAATAGGTACGCCAAAAGGAATGTAGTCTTCTGTAAAAAGTGATTCATCACAGTTAAAACGAATCCATGTATATAGAAGTTTTCCGGATTTTGCACGATAATAAATGTGTTGCCCGGGCTTGTATAAAATGCAGTGATGCTCCGGAAATTCCTGTATTTCGCCGTTTACGTCAGCGATGATCGGAGAATCAAATAACATAATTTCATACTCCCCCTCTGCAAAAAACAGATCGTCAACAAAATCTTCCGGCATCTCCTGGTTGACCATCGCATAGATTACTTTTATCATATAACAACCTCCTTTGACTACTTTATAAACGTATTATATCAATAAATTTATACACATACAATAAATATTTCGAACAATATAATTAAATGCGTGCCAGATATATCAAAAATCGAAGAGGATAGATCATTGTATTGAAAGAGAGAACGCAGTAAAATAGAGATAACAATTTGAAGAAAATAAGGAGGTTTACATTATGAAGAGAAAATTGAGTTGTATTGTGTTATCCACAGCACTTGTTGTTTCTTTGGTAGCCGGAGCAGGTGGAGAAGATGCGATGGCAGCAAAGAAAGCAAAGCTTGGAACAAAGAAAATGACATTGACACAAGGCAAAAGTAAAGTGATCAAAGTGAAGAACAAAAAGAAAGGCTGCCGCTATACCTTTTCTTCCAGTAAGAAGAAGGTGGCAACGGTAACCAAAAAGGGGAAAGTAAAGGCAGTGACAGCCGGTACAGCGAAAATTACTGTCAAAGAAGTATCAAAAAAAGGTAAAAAACGGAAAATTGGTGTGGTAAAGGTTCTGGTAAAAAAGAACAGCCAGACAACAGTTACTACACAGACATCCGTGACACCACAGGTATCAACAGTACCACAGACGAAAACAACACCAGGAGGGACAAACATGACACCAGCAAATTCATCTATAGCACCACAGGAATCCAAAGAGCCGACAAAAGGAACAAAATCGGTATCTGTATATTTGGATGAGATTACAGAGGCAAATAAAATTGCGGAAGTAAATGGTCCGGGATTGGATCCGACGGCAGCTCCGACAGAAGCACCTGCAGGAGAGGCGACACCGGAACCGACACCGGCAGTTCTTGTAAATGCCACGATGGAAGATGACGGTACAGAACCAATCGAAAAACGTGGAGATGCTTCGGTCTCTATCGTAGAAGATGGCGCGAATGGAACAAGCAAGAGCATCAAAGTTACTGGCCGTTCACAGGACTGGCACGGTGCATGCATTGATGTGACTTCTTTTGCAGAGACAGATAACGATTATGAGATTACATTTTATGCGAAACAGTCTACAGGAGCAGACAGTAAAATCGATCTTTCTATGCAGTACGTCAACGGAAGTGGTGAAACGAGATATGATGGAATCAAGACATTTGATCTGCCAAACGATACTTGGACAAAATGTGAAGCAAAAATGAATGTTCCGGAACATAACGGACAGATTATAATTTACTGGCAGTCCGTATACGAGTCAAACAATTTTATGGATTTCTGCCTGGATGAAGTGACAATCAGCGGTGTGGCAAAAGCGGCTGCAGGTGTTGATTATCCGGATCTTTCCCTTGGTTTGGGTAAAACATCCGTAAGCAATCCGATCATGACTTCCCGTCTGACTGCAGATCCATACGCGATGGAATACAATGGAAGAATCTATGTATATGGTACAAACGATTCTCAGCAGTACGAGAAAACACCGGATGCGGACAATAACTATTCAAAGATCAATACCATTAATGTATATTCATCGGCTGACATGGTAAACTGGACAGATCATGGTGCGATTCCGGTAGCAGGCTCAAAAGGAGCAGCGAAATGGGCATCAAATTCCTGGGCACCGGCAGCATGTCATAAGACAATTAATGGAAAAGAAAAATTCTTCTTGTATTTTGCTGACAATGGCAGTGGAATTGGAGTGTTGGAAGCAGACAGTCCGACAGGGCCATGGAAAGACCCGATTGGAAAACAGCTGATCAGCCGTGAGACTCCGGGATGTTCCGGATCCGAGATTGGCTGGCTGTTTGACCCGGCCGTATTGGTTGATGATGACGGAACCGGATATCTGTACTTTGGAGGAATTGGTGATACGACAGACAAGCCGGAAGATTTTATCAAGAATCCAAAATGCGGTAGAGTTGTAAAACTTGCAGATGATATGGTAAGTCTGGCTGGCGACCCTGTCACAATCGACGCACCATATATGTTTGAAGATTCCGGAATCAACAAAATCGGAGACAAATATTATTATAGTTACTGTACAAACTGGACAAACTTCTCCGGACGTGATGAAAATGTACCGACAGCGAATATCGCCGTAATGGAAAGTGATAATCCGATGACAGGATTCAAATTTGTCGGCTGTGTATTGAAAAATCCGGGAACTTATTTCGGAGCAAGCGGAAATAATCATCACTGTTTTGCAGAGTTCAAAGGAACCTGGTATGCGTTCTATCATACAAAGAAAGATACACTGGCATTGGGAACCAAAGGTGATTACAGAACAACATATGCAGACATCTTGAATTTGGGAGAAAATGGAAACTTTACGAACAAAGACGGTTCTGTGGCAGATACAAAAATGACGGCAGCAGGTGTAACCGCAGTTGGAACCGTAAATCCGTATAACACAATAGAAGCAGAGTCCTTCGCAATTGCAAACCAGGTAGGAACGATTGCCAATAGTGAAGCAAGTTCAAATGCATTGTGGAATGGCGCAAATTATTCTCTTTACAATACAGAAGTAGGAAGTTATATCGGAGTGTCAGATGTAGACTTTGGCGACGACGGAGCTTCTACGGTAAGTATGAAACTGAGTGACACATCTATGACGGAATACAAAGAATGTGTCGCAGCTCTCAATAAGAAAGCAACTGGTAAGCATACGGTATACTTTGTATTTGAGAAGACGAACGTTTTGACAGATAGTTGGAAATTCGATAAATAAAAAAGGCAAGACTCTTACCCCTAATCTTTTTCAAAATTATAGGTTTTCCTTACAAAAGACAACAAAGGAGCTGTGTAAATGATACGCAGCTCCTTTTACTACATAGGTATTTTGCAGTACGATTAAATTATTCTAGCGGGAAAGAATTTCATTTCCGGTTTCTGTAATAACCAGTGTGTATTCCCATTGGGCAGAAGGTTCCCCGTCATCGGTGTAAATCGTCCATCCGTCATCTTCATCACAGTAAACATCGGAAGTTCCCATATTGATCATTGGTTCAATGGTGATCGTCATACCCGGGACAAGAAGCATTCCGGTTCCCGGTTCGCCGATATGCGGAACCCACGGTTCTTCGTGAAATTCTACGCCGACGCCGTGTCCACCGATTTCTACGACAACGCTGTAGCCATTTTCTTTGGCGCGTTTATTGATCGCATATCCAAAATCACCCAATGTCGTCCATGGTTTCGCGATGCCGACTGCTTCGTCGAGACATTCTTTCGTTACCTGAACCAGTTTTTTCTTCTCTTCGCTTACTTCGCCAATCAAAAACATACGAGAAGCATCGCCATAAAATCCATCTACAATTGTAGTGCAATCCACATTTATAATATCGCCGCTTTGCAAAATCCGCTTTGGATCCGGGATTCCGTGACAGACAACGTCATCAATGGAAGTACACACATTTTTCGGATATCCCTGGTAACCGAGGCAGGCGCAGATGCCGCCAAGGTTAGCGGTTCGTTTGGCTACAAGATCGTCGATTTCTTGCGTCGACACACCTTCGCCGATCATTTCCGCGACGGAATCAAGGACCATGGAGTTGATCTCGCCGGCTTTACGTATGCCTTCAATCTGCACCGGCGTCTTGATGATACTGCGAGGTGGTTCCTCTGCGTGTGGATATGTCAGCATATAATGTTCAATTTTTTCGTCAAATGCCATATGGCAGCTTTTATATTTTCTGCCGCTGCCACACCAGCAAGTTTCATTTCTACCTAATTTCACGATTCTGTCATCTTCTTTCTATTAATAATGTATACATTTCTTTTAAAAGGGCCACTGTATGAGTAATTGCCTGTTTGGCAAATGTTGGATAATCCATGTGGCCGGAGTTGTCTGCTTTGTCGGAGATCGCGCGTATGATCAGAAATGGAATGTGATTCAAGTAAGCCACTTGTGCCATCGCAGCCCCTTCCATCTCAGCACAGTCACCTTCAAAAGTATCGATCAAATATTGCTTTTTTTCGCCGTCGGCGATGAACTGGTCACCGCTTACTACTTTTCCGACATGGCAGATTATGTCAGAGTTTGCTTTTTCACAGGCCTCTTTTGCCAGTTTAACAAGAGTTTCATCCGCGGCAAAAATAGATTCATCCATCCGTGGGATAATGCCGACCGGATCTCCCAGCGGGGAAACATCCATGTCATGCTGCTGGGCACAGCGTGAAAGCACAATGTCACCAATTTCCAATGTATTATTGAGCGAGCCCGCAACGCCCGTATTTATTACGGTATCGACAGAAAAAATGTCAATCAGGATCTGCGTGCAGACTGCCATATTTACTTTCCCAATGCCGCTTACGACAACAACGGTTTTCAGTCCCCACAGATTTCCCTCGACAAAGGTCATTTCCGCTTTGGTCATTTCTTTTGTGTCAGTCATCTGTTCTTTCAAAATGGCGACTTCTTCGTCCATCGCGCCAATCAATCCTATGGTATTCATGTAACTACCTCCAAAAATTTTACTACATTGTAGTATAGCACAAATCGTAAAAGAATGCTACGAAATTATAAAAGCGGTTGTTTTGTCATGCGGTTTGAGATATAATAATAGTATCAAAAGGAACGGAGGAAATGGTTTATGAAGGAACCACTTTTTAGTAACGAGGTAATCTTGTCGTGGCTGCAGTATTATGCCCAAAATACGGCGATTGACCTTGAACATGTTAAGATGATAGATATCACGAAAAAGAATAAAAATGTGATCCCGACCGTGGAGGCACACAAGACGACTTTGGTGTTTACCAATGCGGGCGTAGATGATATTTTTTATCGACTTTGGAATGCCGGTCTTGGAGAATGCGACGTCTGGTACAATGAGGGTTCCAAACCGGAAGGCGAGATTTTGAACAGTAAAGTAAAGGATATGATCGACCGCGGAATCAATGCTTCCGCCGGAATGCTCATTATCAATCCGAACGCCCGCAATACGGCGAAAATCGGTATGGGAAATGAAATGTTCCAAAAGGGTTCGATTCATTATGTGGGAAGCGAGATCCGCGCTGTCATTCTCAATAAAATGATGGTGGATACACAGGATAATCTCTGCGTGATCAGCGGAGAAAGTATCGCCATCGAGGCAGCATTGACGGCAGCAGAGGGAACGGTGGTCGCTGTGGAATACAGCCGTGCCGACCGCGAGACGATGGAGGACAATGTGGAGCATTTTGGACTCAGCAATGTGCAGATCGTCGATCATGTAGATGAAGAGAGCATGAAGGACTGCCCGGTTCCGGATACTGTATTTATGGTGGCTTCTGCAAGTATGGATCAGGAACTTGCGTATTTGACAAAAAAAAATCCACGAATTAATGTAGTTGTCTATACTTTGGATTTTCAGGTGGCAGCAGGCGCCAAGACAATGCTCGAATCTCATGGCATCGAAGATGTCGAAGTGATTCAGATCGCCGTATCGACTTTGTCAAGCCGCAATTCGTTTAAGCAGCAGCCGACACCGTGGATCATCAGCGGACGCGGTGGACAGAAATAAGAATAATTTTTGAAAAAATGTGCAGAATAATAAAGGAAGAAGCGATAATTCGGGAAAGAAGATATCGCTTCTTTTTTTTAGCACAAACGTAACTATTCCGGTAAATGTATTTTAGGACGGTGGGTTGTGTTAAATAAAATAAGAAAAAATGCAACATTTGTTACTATAATGTTGCATTTTTCTTTGTACCATATATATCGACAGGTCATAAAAATACTTTAGTGTTTTTTACAAAAAAGTTTCTAAAAAAACTTTATCTTTTTCTAACTGATCTATACCAAGGTATCTTTTGGTAATTTCATACGACGAATGATTGTATATGCTCATCAGGAGAGCCGGCGGTGTTCCGTTCTTCCAGGCAAAGTAGCCAAACGTTTTCCGAAGGGAGTGACAGCTGATGTTTTGCTCAAAGCCATAATAATTTGCCGCCTTTTTTATGATTCGGAATGCCTGCGACCGGCTTAAAGGTTCCGGCCCGCTTTTTTGTCCCTGAAAGATATAGTCATTTTTATGATAATGCAAAAGAGTTTTTCGATAATATTCTAACGCTTCTTTTGCATGTTGATTCACAATAAGAATATTCTCCTTCCCTGTTTTTTGTTCCCATACGGCTATGTGTTCACGATAGCGATGATTTTGATCTGAATAAACATCGTTCCAACAGAGCCCTAAGATGTCACTAATGCGAAGTGCTGAATTCAATCCAAACACAATAAGTGCGTAATTTCGTGGGTTTGGTTCAATGTCTCGATAGTAATTTCGAAATTTTTTCAACATTTCTTCATCTTTGATTGGTTGTGTTTTACTCATTTTTTCCTCCATTCTAAAGTACGTGATGCACTTCGTCCTATTTGTTTAGATGCCATATCCAAACATAGCTTACATGCAACATTATAGTAACAATTGTTGTGGCTGACAAATTTTTCTTGTTTCAGCGGCACAGCAGAGGGAGGTGGCAAGGATGCTGCGACTCACACTTAGCACAGAAGAATATCTGATGCTTGGCGATGATATCAAGATTGTATTCCTGGGAGGAAGCAACAATCATCTTCGAATTATGGTGGATGCTCCAAAAGAGGTTGACATCGTTCGAAGCAAAGTGCTTGAAAAAGCACATCCGGAAATCAAGGAGAAACGGCTGAAATATTACGCCGAACCGGAACTTCCGGAACGCTATCGCAAGAAAAAGGGCGAGGCAAAATAATTCGATAATAATCGACGCATGTGTGCTGGCCGGAGGGCCCAAGGCAGGCACCGGCGCCGGATATTATAAATAGAAAATATGAAATTTCTACCCAAACGGATTTGGGAAGGACATAAGCCGTAAGGCGTAAAACAAGGAGGTAATTATTATGATAGTACAACACAACATTACATCAATGAACGCTAACAGACAGTTAGGAAT
>OGDN01003009.1_pt1 | contig 19272 bp, 16 predicted proteins | sample 1570271 | NCBI WGS metagenome assembly OGDN01 (sample SAMEA4384481, study PRJEB24528) | human gut metagenome | reverse complement strand
ACTATTATGGCAGATTTAAGCGTAAATATCGGCAGTTTGATGATGTCTAACCCTGTTATGACAGCATCGGGTACATTTGGTTATGGAAAAGAGTTTGAGGACTTTGTCGATTTGGAAAAAATTGGCGGTATCATTGTAAAGGGGACTACTCTCCATCATCGTGAGGGAAATCCTTATCCGCGCATGGCGGAGACTCCCATGGGGATGCTGAATGCCGTAGGATTGCAAAATAAGGGTGTACACTACTTCGTAGAGCATATATATCCTCAGATAAAGGATATCAATACCAATATGATTGTAAACGTCTCAGGCTCGGCTGTAGAAGACTATGCCAAGACCGCAGAAATTATCAATGAACTTGATAAGATTCCGGCGATTGAATTGAATATTTCCTGTCCGAATGTAAAGCAGGGAGGCATGGCTTTCGGTGTTTCTGCCAAAGGTTGTTCGGAGGTGGTAAAAGCAGTTCGTGAGGTGTATAAGAAGACTTTGATTGTAAAGTTATCGCCTAATGTAACGGATATCACCGAGATAGCACGGGCTGCCGAAGCATCGGGCGCCGATAGTGTTTCTTTGATAAACACATTGCTGGGTATGGCAATTGATGCAGAGAAACGCCGTCCTGTTCTTTCGACCATTACCGGCGGTATGAGTGGCGCAGCAGTAAAACCGATTGCTCTGCGTATGGTTTGGCAAGTAGCTAAAGCGGTAAATATTCCTGTCATAGGTTTGGGGGGTATCATGGATTGGAAAGATGCGGTAGAGTTTATGCTTGCAGGTGCTACTGCTATACAGATTGGTACGGCAAACTTTATAGACCCTGCTGTTACTGTCAAAGTATCAGAAGGCATAAATGACTATTTGGAACGTCATGGATATACATCTGTAAAAGATATTATTGGTGCATTAGAAGTATAATAGTTTTACCTTGGTGTAACTTGGCCCCGCAAGGATGTTTTGAGGTCTTACTCTTTATCCTTGCGGGGCTTTTTGTTCTTGTTGCCTGAGGTGGTTTGGTTCTTGAATAAGTTGCATCTGCAACTTTGTACAAGGGTATCAAATGATAACTTCAAAGATTTTTTTCGATGAAATGGTTCGTTTTTGCAAAAGAGAAGGTCGGAATATGCAGAAAAAACTTTATTCTGAGGTGGAAAGGCTCCATCTATTCTTTAATATGCTTGAAAGGCTGAAGTAGAACTTTAAGTAGATATATACCTAAAAAAGAGGAGGTGCAGACGTCAGTTATTACCGTCTGCACCTCTTTATTTTTATATCTATTTTTTATTTTAGCAAATCCGGTCTTAGGCGCTGGGTTCGTTCTAAAGACTGCTGAAGTTCCCACTCTTTTATTTTTGCTTCGTGTCCCGATAAGAGTACATCGGGAACAGCCCATCCATTGTACTCGGCCGGACGTGTATAGACAGGAGCAGCCAATAAATTATCTTGGAAAGAATCAGACAAAGCAGATTGCTCGTCAGAAATTACTCCGGGGATGATACGAACCACTGCATCGGCAATAACGGCCGCAGCAAGTTCACCTCCTGTCAAAACATAGTCACCTATACTGATTTCTTTCGTAATGAAATGTTCACGAATCCGGTAGTCTATCCCCTTAAAATGCCCACATAAGATGATTAAGTTTTTGGCAAGTGAGAGAGAGTTTGCCATCGGTTGATTGAACTGTTCTCCATCGGGGCTTGTAAAAATTACTTCATCATATTCGCGTTCCGCTTTCAGGGCAGAAATGCATCGGTCTATCGGCTCAATCTTCATCACCATGCCGGCAAATCCCCCAAAAGGATAATCATCTACTTTACGGTAACGGTCAAAAGCATAGTCACGCAAGTTGTGTATATGAATTTCTGCGATTCCTTTCTTTTGTGCCCGGCTCATAATGGAGCAGTTGAAGAAGCCTTCCAGCATCTCGGGCAATACAGTTATGATATCTATTCTCATTTTCTATTTATTTTTTGCAAAAGTACGAAAATCCTCTCTGCCTAACGGTGTTTTTCATTCAAAAAATAGCTATTTTTGCAGGAAACTATCTTTTATGGTATGACTGAAATAGAAAGAATAGATCAATTGCGCGAGGAACTTCATCGCCATAACTATAATTATTATGTGTTGAATGCTCCCGAAATCAGCGACCGGGAATTCGACCTTTTGATGCGTGAGTTGCAAGACTTGGAAGCAAAACATCCCGAATATCGGGATGAGAATTCGCCTACCATGCGTGTGGGGAGTGATATTAATAAGAATTTCACTCAGGTGGTGCACAAATATCCTATGCTTTCGCTTGCCAATACTTATTCGGAAGCGGAAGTTTCGGATTTTTATGACCGTGTGAAGAAATCCCTGAATGAAGAGTTTGAGATTTGCTGTGAGATGAAATATGACGGGACCTCCATTTCCCTCACTTATGAGGATGGGAAATTGACTCGTGCCGTCACTCGTGGTGACGGTGTGCAAGGAGACGATGTGACGGATAATGTGAAAACGATTCGCAGCATTCCGCTTGTTTTGCATGGTGAAGGTTACCCGCATGAATTTGAGATTCGTGGAGAAATACTGATGCCATGGGAAGTGTTTGAAGAACTGAATCGTGAACGGGAAGCTCGTGAGGAGCCTCTTTTTGCTAATCCGCGTAATGCGGCTTCAGGAACGTTGAAATTGCAAAACTCCGCTATCGTGGCTTCTCGCAAGTTGGATGCTTACCTATATTATTTATTGGGTGAGAGCTTGCCTTGTGACGGCCATTACGAAAATCTGAAAGAAGCAGAAAGGTGGGGTTTTAAAATATCTGATGTGACGCGCAAGTGTAAAACACTGGAAGAAGTATTTGAATTTATCAGATATTGGGACACCGAGCGTAAGAATCTGCCGGTTGCTACAGATGGTATTGTTTTGAAGGTCAACTCCTTGCGTCAGCAGCGCAATCTTGGTTATACAGCCAAGTCTCCCCGTTGGGCTATTGCCTATAAGTTCCAGGCAGAACGGGCATGTACCCGATTGAACAAAGTGACTTATCAGGTAGGGCGTACGGGAGCCGTTACTCCGGTTGCCAATCTTGATCCTGTACAATTGGCAGGAACAGTGGTAAAACGTGCTTCTCTCCATAATGCAGATATTATTGAAGGGCTCGACCTTTACATTGGCGATATGGTATATGTGGAAAAGGGCGGCGAAATCATTCCGAAGATTGTCGGTGTGGACAAGGATGCCCGCATAATGATTGGTGACAAAGTGAAATTTATAACTCACTGTCCCGAATGTGGAAGCAAATTGGTGCGTTATGAAGGCGAAGCTGCTTATTATTGTACTAATGATACAGCTTGTCCTCCCCAAATCAAAGGGAAGATAGAACATTTTATCAGCCGTCGGGCGATGAACATCGAAGGTCTCGGCCCTGAAACTGTAGACCAGTTTTATCAAGAAGGACTTATTCATGATATAGCCGATTTGTACACACTGAAAGCATCCGACATTATTAATTTGGAACGTATGGGGGAAAAGTCGGCCGAGAATATTATTTCAGGCATCGAGCAATCAAAGAATGTGCCGTTTGAGAGAGTTCTTTTTGCATTGGGTATCCGTTTTGTGGGCGAAACTACAGCAAAAACTTTGGCCAAAGCATTTAAATCCATCGATGCTTTGATAAGTGCCAGTCTCGATGATTTGATTCATGTCGATGAAATCGGTGAAAAGATAGCCCAAAGTATCATTTTGCATTTTGCGGATGCTAAAAATCGGGATATTGTCGAGCGTCTTCGGGATGCGGAAGTGAAATTGAAAGCTGATGAACAAGATACTTCCGACCATACTGACAAGTTGGCGGGAAAATCGATTGTTATCAGCGGGGTGTTTACCCATCACTCGCGTGACGAGTATAAAGAACTTATCGAAAAACATGGTGGAAAGAATGTGGGAAGCATTTCTTCGAAAACCAGCTTTATTTTGGCCGGAGACAATATGGGGCCCAGCAAATTGGAAAAGGCGCAGAAGTTGGGTATTGCCATTATAAGCGAAGACGAGTTTCTGGAGATGATTAAGTGACTTTTTAGTATGTATAATTTAAAAATCATGTGATTTTTATCGCTAAAATAGAAAATATTCGTACTTTTGTGGGCTATTGAATAAGAGTTTATTATTTATTTATGATACAAGCAAGATTAAAAGGAATGGGGGTGGCACTGATCACTCCTTTCAAAGAAGATGATAGCGTTGATTATGAAGCGTTACTCCGTTTGGTAGATTACCAACTACAGAACGGAACAGACTTTTTGTGTGTGTTGGGAACTACCGCTGAGACCCCGACCCTGACCAAGGAAGAAAAAGATAAGATAAAACGTTTGGTGGTAGAAAGAGTGAACGGACGGATTCCCATATTGTTAGGAATCAGTAGTAACTGCACCCGCACTGTAGTCGAATCGCTGAAAAATGATGATTTTACCGGTGTAGATGCTGTTCTCGTAGCTGTACCATATTATAATAAACCCTCTCAGGAAGGCATTTATCAACACTATAAAGCGATTGCCGAAGCTACCAATCTTCCGGTAGTACTTTATAATGTTCCCGGACGTACGGGTGTAAATATGACAGCTGAAACAACTTTGCGTTTGGCACGCGATTTTAAAAATATCATTGCCATCAAGGAAGCTTCTGGAAATATTACCCAAATGGATGATATTATCAAGAATAAGCCGGCTAATTTTGATGTGATTTCGGGCGATGACGGAATAACTTTTCCTTTAATTACACTAGGCGCAGTGGGGGTTATTTCAGTGATTGGCAATGCCTTTCCACGTGAGTTTAGTCGCATGACACGATTGGCTCTTCAGGGAGATTTTGCGAATGCTTTGACTATTCATCATAAATTTACAGAACTGTTTAGCTTGTTGTTTGTCGATGGAAATCCGGCCGGAGTGAAAGCTATGCTGAACGTGATGGGGTTGATTGAGAATAAGTTGCGCCTGCCTTTGGTCCCTACCCGAATCACTACTTTCGAGAAGATGCGTGCCATATTGGATGAATTGAAGATTAAATGCTGAAAAGATAAAGTGTCATAGAGGAGACTCTATCTTAAAATAAAAACTGAACGTTGAAAATCTTATAGTTTAAACCCTTAGAAGAAAAATCTCCCTGTTTTGCCTTGTACTGTGATGAATAAGGCTAAAAGAGGGAGATTTTTATATGATGGCCTCCCATTATAATAAAGTTGTTTTATTTTTCTGCTTTGAGGCAGTCCTTAGTGAGTTTGTTGGGAGATGGAGAAAGCTCAACTTGAAAATTGAGGTATTGTTAACCCTAAACAATGCCCATTGTTTGGGAAAGTTGTTTCCATTGTTTCCAAAAAATGTCTCCATTGTTTTAGGAAAACCTCGGGTCAGTTTTGGCTTTGTATCAGGTTAATCTGAAAACCCTGTGGGTGATAAGGATGTAGCACGTGGAAAGCTTGCCTTATGGTACAATAAAATTGAGAAACTCGGGTACGGATGCTTCAGAACTGTAACCAATACCATGCAGAACTATTATGAAACAATACTAAACTACTTTGTAAACAGGGAAACAAATGCATTTGCAGAATCCTTCAATGCTAAAATCAAAGCATTCAGAGCACAGTTCAGAGGAGTGAGGGATATTCCATTCTTCATTTTTAGATTATGCAAATTAGCAGCGTAGATTTAACAGACCCACAGGGTTTTCAGATTGACCCCTAAAAACATACATCCTTCCAAAGTATTATAAATCAAGTACATCAGACGAACACCTGATTGGACGTCAGCATTGTAACTCAGAGGGCATGCTTATCACCCACAGGGTTTTCGGATTGACCCCGTTTTTGAACTCCCTAAGTCGTTTCATTAGCCAGACTAAGCGTTTTCGTCCTTTCGATTATGCCTGTCTATTAGTCAGATTACTACAGACTCCGGCAGTGGACTGTATAGTCCACTACGGCAGACCGTACAGTCCATTGCAGTGGACTGTACAGTCCGCCGCCGGAGACTGTAATAATCTTCCGTTTAAAAAGGCTTAGCTGACCCTAAGAAACAGCTTACTCTTCCCTTGGTTTGGTGATATGATGTAAGGAGATAAAACAATGATTTAAATCCCCAAGAATAACAAGTGACCCGATGGATAACTCTTGCCGTTGGGCTGTATGCTTCCCGTTGTCAGGACACATTGGGGGACTTGCACCCATTAGAATATGTCCGCGCCAAGCGAACAAATAAAAAAGCTCTAGAATTCAAAGAATCCTAGAGCTTTTATTAAGCGGTGCGCACGAGGCTCGAACTCGTGACCCCATGCGTGACAGGCATGTATTCTAACCAACTGAACTAGCGCACCAATATTTCAAAGATTTGTCTTTCTTTATTTCACCATCTCTCTCGATTGCGGGTGCAAAGGTACGCATTAATTTTAAATCTGCAAGCTTTTCGGCAGAAAATGCACAAAAAAAACAAAGTCCTCCCCGACCGATACCTCGCCCGATTTACAATATTGCTATTATTTTAATCTTTTTCTCAAACTTCTTGTTATAAAATGAAGCTAATCTGCAATAATTCGCTATTTTTGCGCACATATCATAGATAAAAACCGTCCATTCTCACATTATGCAGAAGCATATTGAATAAAAGGATTGGCTTATAAAAATAAAACGATGATTTTTTGCCGATGAAAATTGCTGTCGTAAAATATAATGCAGGAAATATCTACTCAGTGGACTACGCACTAAAGCGTTTGGGGGTAGAAGCTATCATTACTTCCGATAAGGAAACGCTGATGAGTGCAGATAAAATAATCTTCCCAGGTGTTGGAGAAGCTGCCACAACCATGAATTACCTCCGGCAACATAAACTGGATGAGGTAATCAGAAATTTAAAACAACCCGTACTGGGCATTTGTTTGGGTATGCAACTCATGTGCCGCCATTCAGAAGAAGGTAATGCAGAATGCTTAGGCATTTTTGATACCGACGTCAAGCTTTTCCACCCGGAACGACATATAGACAAGGTCCCCCACATGGGATGGAATACACTGACAAATGTGAAAAGCGATTTATTCAAGGGATTCACCAAAGAAGAGTTTGTCTACTTCGTACACAGTTTTTATGTCCCGCTCAATGACTTTACAGCAGCACAAACTACATATATCCTCCCCTACAGTTCGGCATTGCATAAAGATAATTTTTATGCCACGCAGTTTCATCCCGAAAAGAGCGGGACAGTGGGCGAACGCATATTGCGAAACTTTTTAGAACTATAATACATTATATTATATAACTAAAGAAAAAAGTTATGATAGAATTAATTCCTGCCATCGATATCATTGACGGAAAATGTGTCCGTCTGTCACAGGGAGATTATAACACACAAAAGGTTTATAATGAAAACCCTGTGGAAGTAGCCAAAGAATTTGAAGCGCATGGCATTCGTCGTCTGCACGTAGTTGATTTAGACGGAGCCGCTTCGCACCACGTAGTCAATTATCGCGTACTCGACCAAATCGCCAGCCGCACATCGCTTGTCATTGATTTCGGCGGAGGTATCAAAACCGATGAAGATTTAATCATTGCATTCGATAACGGTGCCCAAATGGTGACTCTAGGCAGCGTTGCCGTGAAAAAGCCGGAGCTATTCAAGAAATGGCTGATTCAATACGGAAACGAAAAAATAATTCTTGGTGCTGATGTGAAGGACAATAAAATATCCATCAACGGATGGAAAGAAGAAAGCCGGCAAGAGCTGATGCCTTTCCTGAAAGATTATACAAAGGAAGGAGTGTTCAAAGTGCTATGTACCGATATCAGTCGTGACGGTATGCTGGAAGGGCCTGCAATAGAGTTATACAAACAAATACTTACCGAATTTCCTGATATGCACCTGATAGCCAGTGGTGGAGTAAGTTGTATCGAGGACATCATTCAATTAGAGATAGCCAAAGTGCCTGCGGTAGTGTTCGGCAAAGCCCTTTACGAAGGCAAAATTACCCTGAAAGAGTTGAACCGTTTTATGTAAAGACAAATTATGTTAGCAAAAAGAATTATTCCTTGCCTCGACATTAAAGACGGGCAGACCGTCAAGGGAACCAACTTCGTAAACCTGCGTCAAGCCGGCGACCCTGTGGAATTAGGCCGCGCTTACAGTGAACAAGGAGCCGATGAACTGGTCTTTTTGGATATCACCGCCAGCCACGAGGGTCGCAAGACTTTTACGGACCTGGTGAAAAGAGTGGCAGCCAATATCAGCATTCCGTTTACTGTGGGCGGAGGCATCAACGAACTCAGTGATGTAGACCGCCTGTTGAGTGCCGGAGCCGATAAAGTCTCCATCAACTCATCTGCCATCCGCAATCCTAATCTGGTAGATGAAATAGCCCAACATTTCGGTTCGCAAGTTTGTGTGGTAGCCATTGATGCCAAACAGACGGAGCAAGGGTGGAAATGCTATCTGAACGGAGGACGCATAGAAACGGACAAATACTTGTTTGAGTGGGCCCGGGAAGTAAACAATCGGGGAGCAGGAGAAATTCTTTTTACCAGTATGAACCATGACGGAGTAAAGACAGGGTATGCCAACGAAGCGCTTGCCCTCCTCTCCGACTCACTCACTATTCCGGTTATTGCATCGGGAGGTGCAGGAAAAATGGAACATTTCAAAGATACTTTTATCGAAGGGAAAGCTGATGCGGCACTTGCTGCCAGCGTTTTTCATTTCGGAGAAATCAGAATTCCCGAATTAAAACAGTATCTTTGCCAACAAGGAATCAATGTCAGACTATAAAATTAGAATTAAAATATAAAACAAATGGAATTGGATTTTGAGAAAATGAATGGGTTAATCCCTGCCATCATACAAGATGACTACACACAAAAAGTCTTAATGCTGGGCTTCATGAATGAAGAGGCGTATAAGAAAACCGTAGAAACAGGAAAAGTGACTTTCTTCAGCCGCACCAAGAACCGTCTTTGGACGAAAGGAGAAGAAAGCGGAAACTTCCTGCAAGTAATCTCTATCAAAGCAGACTGCGACAATGATACCTTATTAATAAAGGCAGTCCCTGCAGGCCCTGTTTGCCACACAGGTACAGACACCTGCTGGGGAGAAGAAAACAAGCAGGACATCATGTTCTTGAAAGAATTGCAAGACTTTATTGACAAACGACATGAAGAAATGCCTGAAGGTTCTTACACAACCAGCCTCTTCCAATCAGGAGTAAACAAAATGGCACAAAAGGTGGGTGAAGAAGCTGTAGAAACCGTTATCGAAGCTTGCAACGGAACCGATGAACGTTTGATATATGAAAGCTCCGACCTGCTGTATCACCTTATTGTCCTCCTTACATCAAAAGGTTACCGCATCGAAGATTTGGCACGCGAACTAAAAGAACGTCACAGCGCCAACTGGAAAAAACATTAATGCCCTATGGACGAACCGCTTATTCGATATAAAAATGTAAACATCAACCAACAAGAGCTCGATGTATTGGAAGATGTAAATCTGGAACTGAACAAAGGTGAATTTGTTTACCTAATCGGAAAAGTCGGTTCCGGCAAAACGTCATTGCTAAAAACCATCTACGGCGAACTGGATATCCAATCGGGTGATGCTGAAGTATTGGGTTACAATATGACCAATATCAAACGTAAGCATATCCCTGAACTGCGCCGCCGACTGGGAATCGTCTTTCAGGATTTCCAGTTGCTGACAGACCGCAATGTACATTCCAATCTCAGTTTTGTACTACGCGCCACCGGATGGAGCAATAAGGCTGCAATAAAAGAACGTATCGACGAAGTGCTGGAGCAAGTGGGAATGACAGGTAAAGGATATAAAATGCCCAATGAATTATCGGGAGGCGAACAACAGCGTATCGTCATCGCCCGTGCCATTCTGAATCGTCCGGAAATCATTCTTGCCGATGAACCGACAGGAAACTTGGACGCTGAAACCGGCCGGCAGATTGTAGAGCTCCTGAAATCTATTTGCGCATCGGGCTCTGCCATCATGATGACCACCCACAACCTGCATCTGCTGGCTGAGTACCCCGGCATCGTTTACCGCTTCGAGAACCACCAAATCAAAGAAGTTACAAACGAATACAGCCGTATCATAAAAAGCAAAAACGAACAAGAGACAAAGGAAAAAGTAACCAATGCGACCGTAGAAACCATAGAATAAATGGATGAATGATAAATATTATCGCTAAGATGCTGATTTTTGCAGTCTTATTCGTATATTTGCACGCTAATTATCAATTATAGAAACAATTAAAATACGAAACGAAAAATGAAAGTTTTAAAGTTTGGAGGTACTTCGGTAGGTTCTGCACAAAGAATGAAAGAAGTAGCCAAATTAATTACCGACGGTGAACAGAAGATTGTTGTACTTTCAGCCATGTCTGGAACAACAAACACGTTGGTTGAAATTTCGGATTATCTGTATAAGAAAAATCCCGAAGGTGCGAATGAAATCATTAACAGACTGGAAGCTAAATATAAACAGCATGTTAATGAACTTTATTCTACTGACGAGTATAAGCAGAAAACACAGGAATTTATAAAAGCACAGTTCGATTATATTCGTTCGTATACAAAAGATATCTTCACCCTGTTTGAAGAAAAAGTAATTCTGGCACAAGGTGAGTTAATCTCTACCAACATGGTTACCAACTACTTGCAGGAACAAGGTGTAAACGCCGTATTGCTTCCGGCATTGGAATACATGCGTACAGACAAGAACTCTGAACCCGACCCGGTTTACATTAAAGAAAAACTGGCTGCCCAACTGGAAATGCATCCGGGTGCCGAAATCTATATTACCCAAGGTTTTATCTGCCGCAATGCTTACGGTGAGATAGACAACCTGCAACGTGGAGGCAGTGACTATACCGCCTCATTAATCGGTGCAGCTGTCAATGCTTCTGAAATTCAGATTTGGACAGACATCGACGGCATGCATGACAATGACCCGCGTATTGTGGACAAGACTACCCCGGTTCGTCAATTGCATTTTGAAGAAGCAGCTGAGTTGGCTTACTTTGGTGCCAAGATTTTGCACCCCACCTGCGTACAGCCTGCCAAATACGCTAACATTCCGGTACGTTTGCTCAACACCATGGAACCGACAGCCCCGGGAACATTGATTTCAAACGACACGGAAAAAGGCAAGATTAAAGCTGTAGCTGCAAAAGATAATATCACCGCCATTAAAATTAAGTCGGGCCGTATGCTACTGGCTTACGGTTTCTTGCGCAAAGTATTTGAAATCTTTGAAAGCTACCAGACTTCCATCGATATGATTTGTACTTCGGAAGTAGGTGTTTCCGTATCTATCGACAACACCAAGCATCTGAATGAAATCTTGGATGACCTGAAGAAATATGGTACTGTAACTGTAGACCACGATATGTGTATCATTTGCGTAGTAGGTGATTTGGAATGGGAAAATGTCGGTTTCGAGGCAAAAGCACTTGATGCCATGCGCGACATTCCTGTACGTATGATTTCATTCGGCGGTAGCAATTACAATATCTCTTTCCTGATTCGCAAGGAAGATAAAAACAAGGCTTTGCAATCATTAAGCGATCATTTATTCAATAATAAATAAATTCCATTGCAGGGGCGGACTGAATCCGCCCGGATGTATCCCACTCTAAAAAGCAGATACTTTCGGGCGAATTTAATTCGCCCCTACTCAATCAATAACAAAATACAATATGAAAGGAACATTCCCCGTAAACAAGTTCAGAGAGCTGGAAACTCCCTTTTACTATTACGACGTCAATGTATTGCGCGAAACGCTGTCGTGCATCAATAAAGAAGCAGGCAAATACAACAACTTCTGCGTGCATTACGCAGTGAAAGCCAATGCCAACCACAAGATTCTGACTATTATTCGTGAAAACGGTTTGGGAGCAGACTGTGTGAGTGGCGGTGAAATCCGTGCAGCTGTCAAAGCAGGCTTCCCAACTAATAAAATCGTATATGCGGGTGTCGGCAAAACCGATTGGGAAATCAATCTGGGATTGGATTATGATATCTTCTGTTTCAATGTAGAATCTGTACCCGAATTGGAAATCATCAACGAACTGGCTGCCGCCAAAGGCAAAATTGCCAGAGTCGCTTTCCGTATCAATCCCAATGTAGGTGCGCACACCCATGCCAATATCACTACCGGACTGGCAGAGAATAAATTCGGTATCAGCATGGAAGATATGGACAAAGTCATCGATATGGCAGAAACGCTGCCTAACATAAAGTTTGTAGGACTACACTTTCATATTGGTTCTCAGATATTGGATATGGGTGACTTCGTAGCACTATGCAACCGTGTGAATGAGTTACAGGAGAAGCTATATGCACGTCAAATTATTGTAGAGCATATCAATGTGGGCGGTGGCTTAGGCATCGATTACTCCCACCCCAACCGTCAGCCGATTCCTAACTTTGCCGAGTACTTCGCCACTTACCACAAGCATCTGAAACTGCGTCCGCAACAAACCTTGCATTTCGAACTGGGTCGCGCAGTTGTGGGGCAATGTGGCAGCCTCATCAGCAAAGTGATTTATGTAAAGCAAGGAACAAACAAGCAATTTGCCATTCTTGACGCAGGCATGACGGATTTGATTCGCCCCGCACTTTATCAGGCATACCATAAGATTGAAAATATCACTTCGGAAGAAGATACAGAAACATACGATGTGGTAGGACCTATCTGCGAATCTTCCGATGTATTCGGCAAAGCAATCGACTTAAATAAAGTTCACCGTGGCGACCTGTTTGCCCTTCGGTCTGCAGGTGCTTATGGTGAAATTATGGCCTCGGCCTATAATTGCCGCACATTACCTCAAGCATATACATCAGAAGAATTGGTATAGCACCGGAGCGATATCCTATAAAGAAGGAAACTAAAACAAAGAAGTAAGGCTGCCTCCTATTTTACATTGAGACAGCCTTCTTCAGTCAATTATGAAAACACAAAAAAAACTTCTTGTCTCATTTATCTCCCGGGATGAAATCCTCTTTGATAAACTCATCATACACCCGACGCGGATGGTCGGCTTTAGAAAAACCGTTAGCCCCAAAATTCTGCTCACGGAATTTCTTTAACTTCAAGTTGTCTTCTGCATACTCACGCAATGTCTTAGGTTTACCTCCCAACAGCGAACTTTCCAACACCTCACACTCCAATAAATTTTCCTTGGGAGTAATCATGGGTAACAGTTTCTGTTCCAACAATCCACGATAAGCTCCCACGTATTCACACCAGCATTCGTCGCCTACCTGACAGATACGGTAAGTATACTTAGACAAAGCTGTACGGATAAATATTTCATTATCTCCTACTTCTGCTACGGCCTCCAAGTTATAAGCTAAGTCTTTAATTTTAATAACCCTTTTTCCTGACTCATCTTCTTTAATTTCCGTAGCCCAAAAATCAGAATGCGCAAGCTGGTCAAGTATATTGGCCAAACTTTCCTTAATCTCAAATTGTATTCTCATAATAATTGCCCGTTGGTCAGGACTTGTTATAGTTAAGTATTCTCAATATAGCAATAATCCTTGAAAAATGTTCATCTAATAAGCTTTTTAACATTAAATTATAATTAAAAGTGGACTAATGGATAAAAGAAGAATATCTATTCTCTCAAATTTCAATTATTTGCTGTATTTTTGCACGACTTTTAATATAGAACTTACATGGAACTATTTACCATAAACGTAGCTTTACCTGTTATTTCGGGAATTCTATTCCTCACCCAAGCCATTTATTATTGGAGTGTATATGGCAAGATACACGCTCACAATCAAGAAACGGTAACCAACAATCCGGATACTCCACCGCTTTCCGTCATCATTGTCGCCAAGGATGCCGCCAACGAATTGCAAGAGCACCTTCCTTCCATTTTAGAACAAGATTACCCGGAGTTTGAAGTCATTGTCATTTATGACCGTTCGGCAGATGACTGCGATGACGTCTTAAAATTGTTGGAAGATAAATATCACAATCTCTATCATACGTTTATTCCGGATAGTGCACGCTACATCAGTCACAAGAAATTAGGTATCACAATGGGAATCAAGGCAAGTCGTTATGACTGGTTGGTATTTACCGAATCAAACTGCTACCCGCAAAGTAATCAGTGGCTAAGACAAATGGCACGCAATTTCACACCTGCCACCGAAATCGTTTTAGGATACAGTAACTATGAAAAAGTACCGGGATGGTTTAATAAGAAAATCACTTTCGACACGTTGCTGAACTCTATGCGCTATTTGGGTATGGCACTGTCCGGGCATCCCTATATGGGTACGGGGCGAAACTTAGCATATAGAAAAGCATTATATTATAAACAGAAAGGATTCACTTCCCACTTAAATTTGCAACGTGGGGAAGACGATCTTTTTATCAACGAAACCGCCAATGGTCATAATACCCGCGTAGAAACAAGTGCCGAAAGCATTATACGTATTTCTACTCCTAAATACAAACGAATGTGGAGTGAAGAGAGAATCAGCTATATGACTACCAGTAGATTTTTTAAAGGTACAATCCGCTATCTGATGGGATTTGAAACTTGTAGCAGACTCCTATTTTATATAACCGTTATTGCTACAGTTGTCAATAGCTTTTTGTCACATCAATGGATTGTTCTCGGAATAGTCTTCTTGTTATGGTTATTACGTTTTCTAATACAAATCACTGTATTCAGAAACGCTTCAAAAGACTTGAGTGAACGCAAATTCTATGCTCTACTGCCAGTATTTGATCTCCTTCAACCTATGTGGAATCTAGGATTCAAATTACAACGGAGAATCAGGCGGAAGGATGAGTTTATGAGAAGGTGAAAACTAACATATTAAAAGCTGTCCTCATCCGGAAATGCTCCGGCGATTCCGGCGTCAATTTATCATAAAGTAAAAATCCTTTTTTCTATCTCCAAATCATTTCTCTCTCTTCCTTTTTATCCTGCTTATCAGATAATGGGGAATCAGACAATATACCAACTGCGCCCGTGACCATTTATAACATTGCTGAAAAAATATCAGCCCCATAGTTATAAATAATGTTGCACCCACAAGTACCTGTAACGGTAGCCATGGCAATGCTTCACGAGGCAGTAACATCGGTATCAAAGCTAATGCACCCACCGGAGCAAAAAACTTGCCCAGCCACTCAAACAAGGTAAAAAGTGCTAAAAAGATACACAATGCAACTACCGTTTCGGGCAGTCCTAACCAATAATGGCCTGCCAGTTGAAAAACAGTCCCTATAACCGCCCCCAACACCAGCAGCAAGACCGTGAGCACAGGACGGTTTCGAAATCCCGCTTTTGAATTGACAAACTCCACGTATGCCACTATCAGGGGAGGAATGATAAAGAAAAAGTTACCGGAATATACTGCCAGACAAGCTACAGCAAAAACACTGGAAAGCAAACAAAGCCAACGCATGGAATCTCTTTTCCAGCACCTGTCCACCGGCTCATAAACAATCGTTTTCCGCATTCCTTTCAGTTCCATCCACCGCTGAACTGCAATAAGAGCTAAAGTCATGACAAAGACCGCCAAAGGATATACCCAACTCTCGGTATGTAACAGCACCGGCAACACACATGCCGATATTAAAGGGAATAACGAAGCGCGGGCAAAGAGCAAACAGACTGCTGCAAAAAGAAATGCCATCGCGACATTAAGAACCAAAGGCAAAGGTGAACAGAGCACAATAAGTACCCCTGCACAGGCACCAAGCGTCATTAAAAGCAACATTTGCCACTGTTTTATTTTCCACACCCGCTTGTCTACTATCCACATACCGATGGTGAGGGCAGCCATCTCGGGAAAGATAATTTCTTTTTCATGCAGCAATTCCGCCACTCCTATCATCAACAGTATCATGACAAGGGAAAAAAGATATCTCTTTCGTTGCATAGTGTCACTGAACAATGAAACAGCCTTTGTGTCGGTAGCATTTATATCCTGTCGGTTCATAAGTTTAACCATTAATAGTTATCAAATGCCAAAGGTAGTGATTATTTCCGTCACATCTCCCAATACTTGTCACAAAGATTCAGATACTCCATTATAGGCTGATTGCTGAAAGAAAATGCAAAGAAAGATGTTTTCCGACGTTTTATCACCCTTATTTATTCTTTCAAATCTTTATTATCAACAACAAGCGGATGCCCTGACCCTCGTTCCGCATCTGTTTCAGTTTGTCTACCTCTATCTCTTTTTACAGTCACAAAAATAGTGTATTTATTCAGATAAAAGATAGTTTCTCACTCCGAATTATCTATCTTTGCAGCCAAATTACAAATGAGATATCAATGAAAGCAAATTTTCTCTCTCCCGCCCAGGACCCGATGGGTGCAGCCATTGCCGATTATTTCCGCCATCAGAAGGCAGGAAAATTGCGTGTATTTTCTTCTCAATTTGAAGAAGATGAAATTCCCATCGACCAACTTTTCCGTCCCTTCGATGAAATGCCCGAGCTGGAAAAGATAGCTTTACAAATGGCAAACGGAAAGATTCTGGATGCCGGTGCCGGAAGTGGTTGTCATGCCCTGGCATTACAAGAAATGGGAAAAGAAGTCTGTGCCATCGACATCTCTCCACTCTCGGTCAGGACAATGGAAGAACGCGGAGTGCGTAATGTCCGTCAAATCAATCTTTTTGACGCTCAGTTTCTCGAAACATTCGATACCATCCTGATGCTGATGAATGGTTCGGGCATTATTGGGAAGTTAGAGAATATGCCTGATTTCTTTCTGAAAATGAAACAGTTGCTTCGTCCGGGGGGATGTATCTTGATGGATTCAAGCGATTTACGTTATCTCTTTGAAGACGAAGACGGAAGCTTCCTGATAGACCTGGCAGGAGATTACTATGGCGAGATTGACTTCCAAATGCAATATAAGAATATGAAGGGCGGCAGTTTTGACTGGCTCTATGTGGATTTCCAAACACTCAGCCTCTATGCCGCCGAGAATGGCTTTGAAGCAGAACTGGTGAAAGAAGGTGAACACTACGACTATCTGGCTTGCCTGCGGATGAAATAACCACACATAAAGCTTTTTTTAAATATCTATTTCGGTAGTTTGCACCATCGTTTCAACTAGTCCTCCCTAATAATAAACATCTTGTTTCGTGCCGTCAAACGATTACTCAAACCGTATAGACTTTGCCGGATGGATACGTGTTATCAGATAAGACGGACCGATTAGCATCAATACCGATACCAACAATGTACACACATTCAGCAATAGGTAAATCCAAATATTAAACTCAATGGGAACACGGTCGACATAATAGGACGTGGGATCGAGTTTGAAAATATGGAACTGAGACTGCAACAGGCAAAGCGATACTCCTATGATATTCCCCCATAACATTCCTCTTCCGATTAGAAAAACAGAAAAGCTGAGAAATATCTTACGGATGGCAAGATTGTCTGCTCCCAATGCTTTCAGGATGCCTATCATATTAGTACGTTCTAATATAATAATGAGTAAGCCTGAAATCATCGTGAAACCCGCAACTCCGGTCATCAATATAAGTATAACCCATACATTCATATCAAGCAAATCGAGCCATGCAAATATCTGAGGATTGGCCTCTTCCACTGTCTGGGTATAATAAGTACCGCCATATTCATCCACTTGCGTGTCCACCTGTTCACGAATTTCTTCCTTTATGCCGTCCAACAAACCAAAATCGACTACTTCCAACTCTAGTCCACTCACTTGTTCTGGTTTCCAATTATTCAAACGGTTCACCGTATAGAGGTCGGTAATCAGAAACAAATCATCGTATGCAGAAAAATTGGTCTGGTAAATTCCGGCAATGGAAAGACGGCGAGCACGCACGTTCTCCCCCTCTATATAATAGGTGTATAGTTTATCATCCATCTTCAGGTGAAGCTTGTCGGCAATGCTGCGCGACACCAATACTTTATTGGTCGAAGCTGTATCAGAAAAGACCGGAACTTCACCCTCCAGCAGATGCTGTTTCAGAAAGTTCCAATCATATTCGCCGGAAACTCCCTTCAGCACCATCCCCTGAAAGCTGTCATCAGTCATAATCATACCGGGCTTGGTGGAATAACGCTGCACATGCTTTACTCCTCTTGTAGCATAAAGTACATTCAGCAAACTGTCATTGGCTACAATAGGAATGGTTTCGAAAGACTTCCGGGCATCAAAGTTAGTAATCATAATGTCGGAACCCAAACCTATCACCTTATCGCGTACCTCATGCTTGAACCCGATTACGACGGCCACAGACACAATCATCACGGCCAGCCCGATAGCTATGCCCAACATAGCAATGCGGATAGCAGGTTTGGACACCTCTTTTCCACCCTCATTGCTACGATATACTCGCCTGGCAATAAAGAGTTTCCAGTTCATGTTACTCTTCCACTCTTCCGGGGTAAGCCTCTAATGCCTTTCGCAAGACAAAAAGCGCACGAACCAAATCTTCTTTCTTCAACACATAAGCAATACGCACTTCATTGCGTCCTGCTCCCGGAGTAGTATAGAACCCGGCAGCGGGAGCCATCATCACAGTCTCACCTTCGTAATTGAACTCGGACAAGCACCATGCGCAGAACTTTTCGCTGTCGTCCACCGGTAACTTGGCTACAGTGTAAAAGGCTCCCATCGGAATAGGCGAATAAACGCCCGGAATGCGGTTAAGCCCATCAATCAGACATTTGCGGCGTTCCACATATTCATCATAAGTTTCGCGTGCATATTCTTCCGGTTCATCCAAAGAAGCTTCGGCGGCAATCTGACCAATCAAAGGAGGGCTTAAACGCGCCTGACAGAATTTCATTACAGCTCCGCGTACTTCGGGATTCTTCGTTATGAGCGCCCCGATGCGGATACCACACTCAGAATAACGCTTTGATACGGAGTCTATCAGCACGACATTCTGCTCGATACCTTCCAAATGACAAGCGGATATATAAGGTGAACCGGTATAAATAAACTCACGGTATACTTCATCAGAGAACAGGTAAAGATCATACTTCTTCACCATATCACGGATTTGATTCATTTCGCGACGAGTATACAAGTAACCGGTAGGGTTATTCGGATTACAAATCAGAATAGCTTTAGTGCGCTCGTTTATCAATTCCTCAAACTTTTCCACTTTGGGTAAAGAAAAACCTTCTTCAATAGTGGTGGTCACCGTGCGAATCACAGCACCGGCAGAAATGGCAAACGCCATATAGTTGGCATAAGCCGGTTCGGGCACTATAATTT
>OGDN01002993.1_pt1 | contig 19422 bp, 18 predicted proteins | sample 1570271 | NCBI WGS metagenome assembly OGDN01 (sample SAMEA4384481, study PRJEB24528) | human gut metagenome | reverse complement strand
ATTATTGGACTAAGGCTAAATGCTGTTTTAATAGGCCATAAGTCACAAAAATATGGTAAGTATCATTACAAACGGAATGTATATAACTGGCAATGTCTACTCAACAAACAGAAGCAACGTAGCATAGTCAAAAAAGACCCGATTTTCACACTCAACATACCGAAGATTCGTTGCAAAACGCCCTGATATATGAGGCGAAAATGGGCATTTGTTATACAAATTTCCGGTGGATGAGGAACACATAGCGGGAGGGATAAGGCGGATGTGGGTTGAATGATAAAAATGGTGGCGCAGATGATGAAAACATCAAAAATCCATGAGCTTATCACCTACTCTGCTAATGTTCTATTGAGTACACTATCGCCGGTAAATATGAGGGCTACTTTGCTACGGTTTGTTGAGCCATGAAAAAATCGGAAAAAGTGGCGTTTTCTACTTCGCAACTTTTCTGTTGAGTAGACCTGTCGAGAAGATGATAGGTACATATAGACGGGGTGTCGAGGGTGAAAAATCTGCATGATTTGTTCATGACGACTGTGTAGGGGTCGCGAGGGGTAGATGATATATACAGTTTCAACAACATATATGCGCCTACGCCCTTTGAGTGTATAAAACAGCACTTCGCAAAAATGGCATATGTGCATGGACGGGGTTCGACAGTACAAAACAACACTTCGATGATTGCAAAAGCAAGACAGGTGTACTCGATAAACCGGAGAAAAGTAGAAATAAGATTGCTGCGCCGAAAGGGTATGACAGTAAGGAAAAGACTTGGGTGAGTGTGTGATGAACACACGCATGGATAAATGAGTTTACCATCCGAATGGATGTGTACATAGAGATTGCGGAAAAAGATGAGGAGTATTTGAGGGATGAGGAAGAATAAAATTAGAATACTGCATGTGGCGCAGGCCGCAGGTGGCGTGGATCGCTACATCCGAATGCTTCTCAAGTATTTGGATAAAGATAAGTTTGAAAATGTATTAGTTTGCTCACAGGATTTCCATGAGGAAGATTATAAAGGATTGGTTGCTTCTTTTGAACAGATTGAGATGACGAGAGCTATTGGAGGCAATGACTTAAAGGCAATAAAAGAGGTTAGAACGCTGATAAAGAGATATAACCCTGATATTGTCTATGCGCATTCCAGTAAGGCTGGAGCCATTGCTCGTGTTGCTGATATCGGTTTGAAAAATCGCTGTGTATATAACCCACACGGGTGGGCGTTTAACATGCGTTGCTCCGCAAAGAAAAAGGCAATGTATACAGCAATTGAAAAGATGGCTGCTCCTTTCTGTGACAAAATTATTTGCATTTCGGATGCGGAGAAACAGTCAGCACTGGATAAGAAAATTTGCAGAGAAGACAAGCTGCAAGTCATTTTTAACGGTGTGGATATCGAGACCTATGAAAATGGTGTGCATGGTGCAGTTAAAAGGAGAGACCTGAACATTCCAGAAGACGCATTTGTTGTCGGTATGGTTGGACGAATGAGCCCACAGAAAGCGCCAGATGTCTTTGTTAAGATGGCAAAGCGGGTGAAGGATGAAGTTTCCAATGCGCACTTCATTATCGTTGGCAATGGAAACCAAGAAGCCGAGATTAAAAAGTATGCGGAGGACAACGGTTTCTCAGATAGTCTACATATTACAGGTTGGGTTGATAACCCAATGAGCTATGTGGAACTTTTTGATGCTGCATGCTTGTTGAGCCGCTGGGAGGGATTTGGATTAGCACTTCCTGAATACATGATGGCGGGTAAGCCGATTGTAGCAAGCAGTGTGGATGCTATTCCGAATATAATCCGGGATGGAGAAAATGGTTTGCTTGTTGAAGTAGATGATGCTACTGGAGCAAGTAGGGCTGTGTTAAGAATATATCAGGAAGATGGATTAAGGGATAGATTGGTGGCACAGGGCTTGAAAGATGTACATAAGAAATTTAATGCTCGGAGAGTTTCAGAGGAACATGGGAAACTGTTTGAGAGAATGTAATAATAGATGAGGAAATAAAATTATGGATATTAAAAAAGAATATGAGCGCTGGCTGGTGAATGCAACTGAGGATGCAGATATTGTCGCTGAGCTGAAAATGCTGAATGATACAAAAATTGAAGATGCTTTTTACCGTGACCTTGCCTTTGGAACTGGCGGACTGCGCGGTGTGATTGGTGCAGGCACGAACCGTATGAACATCTATACTGTGGCAAAGGCTTCTCAGGGTCTGGCGGACTATCTGAAGAAGAATTTTGCAGAGCCGTCGGTAGCCATCGGTTACGACAGCCGCATCAAAAGCGATATATTCGCAAAGGTGGCTTCGGGTGTGTTCGCGGCCAACGGTGTCAAGGTCAACATCTGGCCTGTTCTGATGCCGGTGCCGACTGTTTCCTTTGCAACCCATTACCTGCATACTTCGGCGGGCGTGATGATCACTGCTTCTCATAACCCCAGCAAATATAACGGCTATAAGGTTTATGGCGCAGATGGCTGCCAGATTACCACCGAGGCTGCCGCTGAAATTCTGGCTGAGATCGAAAAGCTGGATATCTTTGCGGATGTAAAGCACAGCGATTTTGAGGCTGGTCTTGCAAATGGCGGTATTCAGTATATTTCGGACGAAGTTTATACTGCTTTTGTGAATGAGGTCAAGAATCAGTCTGTTCTGTTTGGCGAAGAGGTCAATAAGGATGTTGCTATCGTTTATAGTCCGCTGAACGGTACCGGTCTGAAGCCTGTGACCCGTACCCTGAAAGAGATGGGTTATACCAATATCACAGTGGTTAAGGAGCAAGAGCAGCCGGACGGCAATTTCCCGACTTGTCCTTATCCGAATCCGGAAATTAAGGAAGCTATGGCACTGGGCATGGAATATGCCAAGAAGTGCAACGCTGATCTGCTGCTGGCTACCGACCCGGACTGTGACCGCGTGGGTATTGCGGTCAAAAACAAAGCGGGTGAGTACGAACTGCTGACCGGCAACCAGACGGGTATGCTGTTACTGGACTATATTTGCAGCCAGCGCGTGAAACACGGTAAGATGCCCGCTGACCCCGTTATGGTCAAGACCATTGTGACGATGGATATGGGTGAGCAGATTGCTTCCCACTATGGCCTGCGCACTATCAATGTGCTGACGGGCTTCAAGTTTATCGGTGAGCAGATCGGCAAACTGGAAAAGCAGGGTAAGGCAGATAGCTATGTATTTGGCTTTGAGGAAAGCTATGGCTATTTGACTGGTTCGTATGTCCGTGATAAGGACGGTGTGGATGGTGCGTATATGATCTGCGAGATGTTCAGCTACTACGCCACCAAGGGCATCAGCCTGCTGGATAAGCTGGACGAGCTGTATAAGACCTATGGCTACTGCCTGAACACCCTGCACAGCTACGAATTTGACGGCAGTGCTGGATTCGCAAAGATGCAGAGCATCATGCAGGCATTCCGTGGTGATATCAAGGAGTTCGGCGGCAAGAAGGTCGTGAAGTTGCTGGATTATGCACCCGGTCTGGACGGGCTCCCGAAGTCTGATGTGCTGAAGTTCCTGCTGGAAGATAACTGCTCTATCGTGGTACGTCCTTCCGGCACAGAGCCGAAACTCAAGACTTACATCTCTGTCAGCGCGGAGAACAAGGACGCAGCAGAAAAAGTTGAAGTGGAAATTTGCAAGAGTGCTGAGGAGTACTTGAAGTAATAGATGATGGGAGAAAATACAATGAATATTATTTTGCTTTCTGGTGGTTCCGGTAAACGTTTGTGGCCTCTTTCCAATGATGTGCGCAGCAAGCAGTTCATCAAACTGTTCAAAGACGGCGATAAGTACGAATCTATGGTGCAGCGTGTCTATCGCCAGATTACTACCGTAGATACAGATGCAAAAATCACGATTGCAACGAGCAAATCGCAGGCAAGCGCCATTAAGAATCAGCTTGGCGAAAAGGCTTCTATTTGCGTGGAACCTTGCCGTCGTGATACGTTCCCTGCAATCGCACTGGCGGCAGCGTATCTCCACGATGAATTGGGTGTTGGAACTGATGAAGCGGTCGTGGTCTGCCCGGTCGATCCGTATGTGGATAACACCTATTACGAGGCTGTCAAAACATTGCAGGAGCTGGCTGAACAGGGCAACGCAAATCTAACGCTGATGGGCATTGAGCCGACCTATCCGAGCGAGAAGTATGGTTATATCATTCCTGAAAGCGGCGAAAACGTCAGCAAAGTTAAAGAGTTCAAGGAAAAGCCGGATGTCGAAACTGCCAAGAAGTATCTGGCTCAGAGCGCATTGTGGAATGCAGGCATCTTTGCATTTAAACTGGGATATCTGCTGGACAAGGCTCACAGTATGATCGATTTCGAGGATTATCGTGATCTTTTTAATAAATATGACACACTGACCAAAATTAGTTTTGACTACGCTGTGGTCGAAAAAGAATCCAGCATTCAGGTTCTGCGCTATAGCGGTGACTGGAAGGATGTTGGCACTTGGAACATGATGGCTGAGGTCATGGCGGATAAGACCAAGGGCAAAGCTATTCTGGATGAGACCTGTGAAAACACCAATGTGGTCAATGAACTGAATATTCCCATTCTCTGCATGGGCTGCAAGGATATGATTATTGCAGTAAGTGGCGATGGTATTTTGATTTCGGATAAAGAGCGTAGCGGCTACATGAAGCCGTATGTTGAGAAAATCGAAACCGAGGCTATGTATGCCGAGAAATCCTGGGGTACTTATACAGTTATTGATGTGCAGCCTGGTTCTATGACAGTCAAAATCTCCATGAAAGCTGGAGAAAAGATGAGCTATCATATGCACAATGAGCGCGAGGAAGTTTGGACGGTTGTTTCTGGTAAAGGCAAGGCAATCGTTGATGGTATGGAGCAGGTTCTCCGTACGGGCGATGTTATTACTATTGCAGCAGGTTGTAAGCATACAGTTGAAGCGATTACTCCGCTGGATATGATCGAAGTGCAGTTGGGCGACGAGATTAGTGTCACAGATAAAATCAAGTTTGAACTTGATTAAGGGACAGAACGATGAAGATTATGAAACTGGTACCAACCGGAAAGGACTACCTCTGGGGCGGCATAAGACTAAGAGAAGAATACGGTAAAAAAATTGATTTAACTCCGCTGGCAGAAACATGGGAGTGTTCTGTCCATCCTGATGGACCGAGTTACATAGCGAACGGCGAGTTCAAGGGATTGGCACTGGCAGAGGGAATGTACTACAAAAAACCGGCAGTTACATTTACGATTCCAGGGTCTGGCGTTAATTATGTTAGTCTCAATGGTGTGACAGGAATCGAAGTTGAAAATCGCAATATAGAAAAGTATGCAGATGCTATGAGGACACTTGCACAAAGTGAGAATCTGCGTTTGAAATATGGCAAAGCTGGAAAAGAAAGAGTTGAAAACAAATTTTTGTCGACACAGTTTAGCAATAACATACAAAATTTAGTTCGATGTATTGAGAGATAGAGGATAAGACAAATGGCGAATGAAACGTTAAGAACTATGATTGATAACGATAAAGCTAAAAACAAGGAAAATAGAAGGGCAAAGTTTTATTTGAATTTGCTACGAAGAGAAAAATATATGTGGGGGGGCAAGCAAAATTATTCTCTATAATTCGAACACTTATATTTGATAAATATAGCGTAGAGATAAGCTCTAAATCAAGTATAGGTAGTGGGTTGAGATTGCCGCATTTGCATGACATTACAGTTTCAGAGTTTGCAGAAATAGGAGATAATTGTACAATATTTCATCAGGTTACGATTGGTGTTAATGAGCGCAGAAGTACAAAAAAGGCACCGCGAATTGGTAATAATGTATATGTTGGGGTTGGGGCAAAGATTATAGGAGACATAGTAGTGGGGAATAACTGCATAATAGGCGCAAATGCGGTTGTGACAAAAAATGTTCCAGATAATATGATTGTTACAGAATGTAATAAAATGAGGAAAATATGAAAATAGGAATTGATTTGATATCGAGTATGAAAATTGTAGATGGGATTGCTAGATATACTGGCGGGACAAATTATGTGAAAGCAATATTAAAATACTTGATAGATTCAAATAAGGTAAATATAGCTGAATGGGTTTTATATGTTCCTGATGGATTTGTTATACCAGATGAGGACAGAAGCATTTTTGACAATGTAAACTTTGAAAAACGGTATGCGACAACAATTGAGAGCTGTAATGTTGAAGATGTAGATGTCTTTTTTCTTCCACAGGTTAATGGGGACTTGCTAAGAAAAATTCCAAGAATAAAAAAAGAGCACAAAGAACTTAGAATTTATGCTACACTTCACGATCGACAGCACAATTTTTATAAATATGATTGGATGGATCGTTACTACTATAAAGGATTAAAACGCACAGGAATTCCGGGCTTCTTTGAGTATTATATAAAGAGACTGGCATTTTGTATGATATATGGATATACAGCCAGATGTATTGATAAGGTCTTTACGGTTTCAAATCATTCTATGCAGAAATTGATGCATAAAAATATAAAGGATATTAAATTCTTTATTCAAGAAAATATAATTCAATGCGATGATAGTAACTCAAGTAATCGAGGAGATTATATTTTGTTTGTTGGAGGCGGAAGACCAGAAAAAAACTTATTACGGACGTTAACTGCATTTCAGAAATATAAAGAAAAAAGTGAAAAAAATTACAGACTGATTATAACAGGTGTGTCAAATCAACTCCGACAGCAACTTATAGTTGCTTCGGGAGTAAATAATGACACTGATAAGTACATTGAGTTTACGCCATATTTAACCTACGATGAATTAAAAAGGTTGTATGCAAACTGTAGATATGCTGTATTTACGTCTAAAGGTGAAGGATATGGGTTGCCCGTAAGGGAAGCACTCTCTTATGGAAAAACAATTATAGCATCTAGAACAACATCAGTTCCTGAAGTGGCGGGAGCAGCATTGTACTATGTAGATCCTTTCGATATTGAATCGATTGTTAGTGGGTTTGAGAAGTTTGACTCTGATACTGTTCTTGATAGATATGAGAGATATGCAAGAGAGCGAAAGCAAATAGTTGAACAGACAGCAGCTCAGGATATGAACATTCTTATAGATGAATTGTTGGAGTAAATATATGAAAGTGATTTTTAATGGAAAGATATTGTATCGAAAAATAACAGGGGTAGAACGCTATGCAAGAGAAACATTGAATAAAATCGATGAAATTGCAAAGGCTGGAGAATTTATCCTCGCGATACCTGAGAGCTATGATGAAAGCATTTTAGACTTTCATAATATTCACGTTATGAAGGTTAAAGGACCGAGCGATGGAGTATGGTGGGATCAGATTACATTGCCAAGATTTGCGAAGAAAAATTGTGGAGTTGTGGTGAGCTTTGACTTTACAACTTCGTTGCTCTGGCCGGGAATCTCAACAATCCATGACATGAGCTTCAAAAGAAATAAGTCGTTTTTTGTCAATAACTGGAAACAAAAAATGGTAAGAATGAAGCTCGAAATGTATTGCTTAAGTGCAAAATACAGCAAATTACCGATATTTACAGTTTCAAATTTTCAAAAACAAGAAATTGTTGAACTTTGTGGTATCAGCCCTTCTCGCATATTTGTGGCAGAGAATTCTTGGCAGCACTTTGAGAAAGTTCGATATGATGATAGTGTATTTGATGAATATGGCATACAGCAAAAGGCATACTATTTATCTTTGAGCAGTAACACACCGAATAAAAACTTTCAGTGGGTGTATGAGGTTGCCAGAAGAAATCCAGATGCTAATTTTGTTATTGTTGGAGGGAAAACGAGCATTTCAATTGATGAACTGAAATCTCTAAATAATATAAAATATCTAGGTTATCAGTCAGATGAACGAGTGAAGAGTCTGTATAGGGACTGCACAGCTTTCTTATTTCCTTCGTTCTATGAGGGATTCGGAATTCCGCCGTTAGAGGCATTGTCGGTTGGTGCACCTATCATCGTATCCAAGACGTCATGTCTTCCAGAAATATATGAGAATAGTGCGACTTATATTGATCCTTTTAATTCCAACATATCCCTAGAAAAAGTAGAGTTAGTAGACCCTAAAGAGGGCAAACGAATTCTAGAAAAATATAGTTGGAAGGCTACAGCGAGTAAGTGGGTGGAATGCTTAAGAGGTTTAGTGTAGATGGAATATATAATTTGTTTCTTTGTTTCTTCAACTTTGTTACATTCAGCTTCAAAATGTTATGAGAAAATTAGCGGAAAAATTATATGGCTTTTGGCTGCTTTTTTACCAATTCTCATGGCAACGTTTAGATCTGCAAAAGTAGGTATAGATGTAATGGTTTATGTACAGCCGTATGCAACGTGGGCAATTAATGCTAATTCATTTATGTCATATATAACGTATATAACAGCAAATGGGGTGGAGCTTGGATATGCAATACTAAATTATATAGGGGCTAACTATTTTGGCGGATTAGCAGGTGTTTTCTTCCTTTCGGCGCTTTTAACAATTATACCTGTGTACTTACGATTAATGGATTTTAGAGATGAGATACCAGTATGGGAGTCGTCTTTGATATTTCTTCTTTTGTTTTACAATTTATCCTTAAATCTGGCTAGACAGGCAATAGCACTTTCATTTTTGTTTTTTGCTTTTAGGTATATCGAGAATAATAAGTATGTTAAGTTTATTTTATTCATGATAGTCTCTTTCACGTTTCACAGTTCAGCACTACTTGGAATAATTTATTTGGCGCTAGTGAAAATTTCAAAGGGAAAAGATTGGAAGATAAAGCAATCTTTAACAATAGCTGCATTATTAGGTTTGATAATATCATACAGGTGGATTTTCACAGCAGTAATTCAAACATTGTTCTCGTCAAATGCAGATAAGTACATCAGGGCTTTTCTTCCTGATGAATCTGGCTATCTGTCTTTGTGGGTGCTGTTGATTAATGCTTTCGCTATTATGTGCGTTATTTTTAATAAGCCGTATCTGTTATCAGTAAGCCGGTACAGAGTCTATCTTTTGATGATGGTTTTTAATTTCGTCTTGTACTTATTAAATCAATACAATGGGAATTGTTTCAGGTATGCGTTGTATTTCATGATTATGATTCCGCAAATTGTGCCGCTGATAAGATATCGATTCAGTAAAAATAGCAGATTTTGTGTTGATTTGATACTAGTAGGAGTCTTTTTGCTTTATTGGATAAACTTTAATTTGTTGTCGGATAGTTATGGAACAATTCCGTATTCTATGATGTGATTCTAGAGAGGATGTATGAAACTATGAATAAATATATTTTAATGACCATGGGAATATCCGGGATGGGCGGAGGTCAAATGTACATAAGAAATAAAATGTTGTATATGGAAAACCAAGGTTGGAAAATCTTTGTCTACGCTGGGTTGCCTGGAAAAGTTGTTATCCCAGAATTGAAAAGATTTTCATCAAGAATCGACCCGATACTAACATCTGCTCCCTTTGTTTACTCGAAAAAATTTGTCGAATCTTATATCAGGAAAATATTGTCTGATTGTGATATTACAGATAAAGATAATGTAATTATTGAAACAGGAACAGCACACATGTCTTATTGGGGAGAACTTATCGCTAAAGCATGTAACGGAAGGCATATTTGTTTTTTACTGGATGAACGAAATGATTTACTCGTCAGAAAAGAATATATCCCTTTTTTTTATTATAAATATGAACGAAATGAGCTTGTGGGAATAAATGGGAAGGCTCTTCCGCTTCTTTTTAGAGGCTACAAAAATTGCTGTGATAAGGAAGGACCGGCTTTACCTGCACTTTGTCAAAATGTTGTGGAGGATTACCCAATCCCCTCTAATATAAATCTTACCAAGGCTGATTATACACTCGGCAGTATCGGGCGATTAGAAAAGCCGTATGTGCCATATATGATTGAGCAAATTGTAGAGTATGTAAAAAAACACCAAAATAAAACTTTTAATCTTCTTCTGATAGGTGGAACTAATGACGTAAACCGGGTCGAAGAAATAAAAAAAGCAACAAAAAATATTAACAATTTGAATGTTGTTATAACTGGATACTTGTTTCCAATCCCACTACGTATATTTCCAATGGTCGATTTGTTTATATCTTCTGCAGGGAGTGCGGGTGTATCGTATGGACAAAACATTCCAACGATTGCGTTAGACGCAGCAGATGAGAAACCAATCGGAATCCTAGGATATACAACAAATCATAGTCTGTATAGAGATGGCGAAGAGATTATAGAACTTGCAGAATGGCTAAGGTTGATATTTGAAGAGAATTTTTTAAGCCAGCATTCGTATAGACCCAAAAAGAATGATAATTTTGAGCTGTTAAAGAAGCATGACAAGTTTTTGTTATCTTGTAAGAAAGAAAAAGACTATTATGATGTTATGAGTATTCGTCCGTCGGGAAAAGACATGATTAAAAGAATTGCAACGCTTCTTATTGGCAACATGAACATGGTCAAACTCAAGGAGAAGATTAATAATTATAGGACGAAATCTAATGAATAATAAATCGGTTTTTTCAAACTTCATATGGCGCTTTGCAGAACGCTGTGGGGCACAGGTGGTAACACTTATTGTATCTATTGTTCTAGCTCGAATTCTTGCACCTGAAGACTACGGACAGATTGCATTAATTACAGTTTTTACGACCATAATGCAAGTCTTTGTAGATAGCGGACTGGGTACAGCACTAATCCAAAAAAAGGATGCTGACGATTTGGATTTCTCGTCAGTGTTCTACTTTAATTTTGTGGTGTGCCTAATTCTTTATGCTGTGATGTTCGTAAGCGCCCCTTTAATTGCGGGATTTTATAACGATGGTTCCCTGACTCCAATCATCCGTGTCATCAGCCTTACAATTGTTATATCGGGTGTGAAAGGCATTCAACAGTCGTATGTTTCTCGAAATATGCTGTTCAAACGCTTCTTTTACGCAACTCTGGGTGGAACGATTTTTTCAGCGTTCTTAGGTATTGCACTTGCCTATGCTGGCTTTGGTGTTTGGGCGATTGTAGCACAACAGCTTTCTAATACGACCATTGATACTCTTATTTTGTGGCTTACTGTTAAATGGCGTCCAAAAAAGATGTTTTCATGGAATCGTCTGAAGGGTTTGTTGTCATATGGCTGGAAGCTTCTTTTATCTGCACTTTTAGATACGGGGTACAACAATATTCGCAGCCTTGTCATTGGAAAAATGTACTCATCCGCGGATTTGGCATATTACGATCAAGGAAAGAAGTTCCCAAATGTTATTGTAACCAATATTAATACATCCATTGACAGCGTTTTATTACCAACGATGTCGAATGCTCAAGATAATCCAGAGCATGTAAAATCTATGACCCGGCGCTCCATAAAAACCAGTACATATATTATGGCACCGATGATGATGGGACTTGCATTTTGTGCAGAACCGATTGTGAGATTAGTATTAACGGATAAATGGCTGCCGTGCGTTCCATTCTTAAGAATTTTTTGCATTACATATATGTTCTATCCGATTCATACGGCAAATTTGAATGCAATAAAAGCAATGGGGCGCAGTGACTATTTCCTGAAATTGGAGATTGCTAAAAAAGTTGTAGGAATGATTTTGCTGCTGTCAACGATGTGGTTCGGTGTAATGGCGATGGCATATAGCCTATTGGTTAGCTCAATGACAAGCATGATTATCAATTCTTGGCCAAATAAAGAATTACTAGGATATAGTTTGAAAGAGCAGATTGCTGATATCTTACCAGGAATATTGATAGCAGTGATTATGGGAATTGTGATTTCCTTTGTTCAGTTGCTGGGATTGTCTTCCGCAGGGACGTTACTAATTCAAATTCCACTGGGGGCTGTTATTTACTTAGGCGCATCTTACGTATTAAAAATCGAATCCCTTGAGTATCTTGTAAATATGTTAAAAGGATTTATGAGAAAAAAGTGATTTGTGTAATAGAATGGAGGAGTTATATATGAACAACATACTGGTTACAAGATCATCCATGCCTTCTTTTGAAGAATACTGTAATGAAATTAAAGACATTTGGGATAGCCACTGGCTGACCAACATGGGTAGTAAACATAAGGAATTGCAGAAAGAGTTAGAGGAATATCTGGGTATTCCGCATGTGGCATTATATACAAACGGTCATCTGGCGTTAGAAAATGCGATTGCAGCACTGAATCTCCCGAAGGGCGGAGAAGTAATTACAACGCCGTTTACCTTTGCATCGACAACACACGCAATTGTAAGAAATGGTTTAGTCCCTGTTTTTTGTGATATCAGGGAAGACGACTATACCATTGACACGCAGAAACTCGAAAAACTGATTACGGATAATACGGTTGCAATTGTCCCGGTACATGTCTATGGCAATATGTGCGATGTCGAAGAAATCGACCGCATTGCTAAGAAATATGGTTTGAAGGTCATCTATGACGCTGCACATGCTTTTGCGGTAAAGTATAAAGGAGAATCTTCGGCTTGCTTTGGTGATGCATCTATGTTTAGCTTCCACGCTACCAAAGTATTTAATACCATTGAGGGTGGATGCGTTTGCTTTAAGGATGACTCATGGGTTCAGCTTTTGAATGATATGAAAAATTTTGGTATCCACGGCCCTGAGTCAGTTCAGTTTGTTGGTGCTAATGCAAAGATGAATGAATTCCAGGCTGCAATGGGTATCTGTAACCTGAAACATCTTAATGAAGAAATTGAAAAGAGAAAGCATGTTGTAGAACACTATAGAAGCCGTCTTGAGGGCGTAGAAGGAATTAAGTTGTCTATAATTCAGAAAGATGTTGAAAGCAACTATGCTTATTTTCCTGTAGTGTTTGATGGGTATAAGTATACCAGAAATGAGATCTTTGAGAAGTTAGCAGAGGTGGGCATCGGCGCACGGAAGTATTTTTATCCGTTAACAAACAGTTTTGAATGTTATCGTAATTACCCAACTGCAGGAGCCGAAAAAACACCTGTTGCTCAGCATATAGCATTACGTGTTTTAACTCTTCCGCTGTATGCAGATTTGTCTTTGAAGGATGTTGATAGAATTTGTGATGTGATTTTGGGGTAAAGTAAATGAAAAAAATATTATTATTAGGCGGTTCTGCACAACAGATTGTAGCAATTAAAACCGCTCAAAAACTCGGATATTATACGGTTCTTTGCGATTATCTTCCAGATAATCCTGGACAATATGAAGCAGATAAATTTTACTTGATTTCTACAACGGATAAAGAAGCAATACTTAAGGTTGCATTAGATGAATGCGTAGATGGTGTACTTGCTTATGCATCTGATCCAGCTGCTCCTACTGCGGCATATGTTGCCGAAAAGATGAAATTGCTGACGAATCCTTACGAATCAGTAATGACACTTTGCAATAAAGATCGTTTTAGAAGTTTTCTTAAAAATAATGGATTTAATACTCCTGTGGCGAGAGGGTACAGCAACAATGAGGTTGATACAACACTGTTTTCCTTACCGGTTATTATTAAACCTGTTGATTCATCGGGATCTAAGGGAGCGACTGTTCTTCATTCTTGGGACGGTTTGAATGAAGCATTAGAGTTTGCCTTTTCGTTTTCACGTTCGCACAGAATTATTGTGGAGGAATTTATTGAAAAGAAACATCCGTATCTTATCGGAGGAGACATTTTTGTAAATGAAGGCAAGGTTATTCTTTGGGGATTGCTTAATTGCCACAGGGATAACAACGTCAACCCTTTAGTACCTGTAGGAAAGAGTTATCCGTTGCTTCTTGATGATGTTGATGAAAAAGTTGTGCAGGATACATTACAATCAATGGTTGATAAGCTTGGAATTAGATTTGGGTCCGTAAATGTTGAATTGGTTGTAGATAAAAATAATAAGGTATGGCCTATTGATATTGGGCCAAGAGCTGGCGGTAATATGATACCGGATTTACTTGGTATGATATTTGGCGTTGATGTTGTAGAAATGGCTGTTCTTGTAGCTATGGGAGAAAAAATAGAGGAGAAGATTAACAAAGGAATACCCTTTTATGCGACACATAATCTACATACAAGCCAGAATGGTAAATATAAAACTATTGAGTTTTCAGATGAATTGGAAAACAAAATAATCAAAAAGTGTTTGTATAAAAAGGCAGGCGATGAGGTATATTACTTCGATAATGCTGCTAAGGCTCTTGGAATCATTTTTATGAAATTTAAGAGTCAAGAAGAAATGACCCGTATTCTTGCTAATATTAATAAGTATTACAGTGTGGTGGTTGAATGAGAGAAATAGGAGGCTATATAGAACTTGATACCTATACAGGAAAGATGCTTCATGATGACGGCATCAAGCTAAACTGCGGCAGAAATGCACTGGCATATCTTCTTAAAGCTAAACAGATTAAGAAACTTTATATGCCGAAGTTTATGTGTAATTCCTGTGATAAGGTATTAGCTGATAATGATGTTGATGTGGTGTATTATCATATTGACCTAGATTTTCGACCATTGATATCATCATGGGATGGATTCCTGTATGTAGTCAATTTCTATGGACAGTTATCCAACGATTATATTAAATCATTGGGTTCTAATATCATAGTGGATAATGCTCAGGCATATTTTCAAGAACCAATAGACGGATTTGAGACTCTTTATACTTGTCGGAAATTTTTTGGGGTACCTGACGGGGCAATTTTATATACAGATAAACAGATTGAAATAAACGAAGTTGACCAGTCATATACCCGTATGCATTTTTTGCTCGGTCGTTATGAGAAGACAGCTGGTGAATTCTATCAGGAGTATGTGGATAATAATCATCTTTTTAAAGATGAACCAATAAAGCGTATGTCTAGGCTTACAGAAAATCTTTTACATGGGCTTGACTATGAACTGGTAAAGACTAGAAGAACAGAAAATTTTGTATACCTTCATGAGCAATTTAAAGCGGTAAATCAACTCAAATTAATCTGTCCCTCCGGTGCTTTCATGTATCCGCTTTATTTACCGAACGGAGCTGAAATTAGAAAGAAACTGCAGGCTCATAAAATTTTCATCCCAATTCTTTGGCCGGCGGTATTTAATATATGTGATGAAGGTGAATTGGAGTATAATATGGCGAAAAATATTCTCCCAATTCCGGTGGATCAAAGATATACCATTGATGATATGAATTATATTGTCAACATACTTGAGACTATGAGATGATTTTATATCCCTTTCAATAGCGATGGGAGATATTCAATCCCATACATGCCAGAAGGCATTTATGCCGAAATAAGAGACCTGGTATACAGCCGTGATAGGATCATGAAGCAGCACAACATATCTGCAAACAGGATCCAGAGATGGCTTGCAATACATTTCCCGGAATATCTGGGATTATACACACGATTTGATGCAATAAGCGGCCTGGCAGTGCTTGAAAAAGCACCATTGCCAAAAGATGTGATCGCGCTTGGAGTAAATGGGATCCGAAAGATCTGGCATGATAAAAGGATGCGTGGCAGAGGAGTTACTGAAGATAGGGCAAAGACCCTGGTTGAAGCTGCGCACAACAGTGTTGGACTTGACGGAGGGATTGGAACAAAAAGTGAATTATATATGCTGCTTGAAGAGCATCGTTTATGGACTTCGCAGTTAGAAGCCGTCAATAAAGTACTTGAGGAAATGATCCTAAAAGTACCACATGTGGAGAAGTTACTCGCCATTAAAGGAGTAGGGAGCATCGCAATAGCAGGATTCATAGCTGAGGTAGGTGATATCAGACGCTTTGATTCACCGAAACAGATCCAGAAGTATGCAGGACTGGAACTGGTAGAAAACAGTTCAGGAAAGCATAAAGGAAGGACGAGGATCAGCAAACGCGGGAGAAGGAAACTTAGAAAGATCCTGTATCAGGTAATGGTATCGCTGCTTGCAAGAAACAAGGAGTTCCGTGGAATCTATGATTACTATGTAACCCGTGTAAAGAATCCGCTGAAACGAAGGCAGGCAATGGTTGCCGTCAGCTGTAAGTTGATCCGAGTGTTTTATGCGGTATTAACGAAAGATGTGTAGTATGACAGATTTAAAATGATGTCAGATATCCACCGAAAAAGTGACATAATAGCTGCCTGAGCAAAAAGTACTGTAAACAGGAAAGCGTCCGCCATCAATGGTGCTGTGAAACAGGAATGCAAAATATATAAGACAAAGTAGAGCCAGTAGCTGCATTGACATTTTCTATAGGGCAACGACCCTGCTAAAGGAGCATGAGCAGCACCCAACTATGGATAAGCAGAACGAAGGAATTTAGGACCCGTCAGAGGATGGTGATCCTGGTAGACATGAGAGGTTAGTTACTGTAGGTGGATTTGGGAAACAGGAAGGCCTTCATAAGAAGAAACAAAGACGTTTTATTTCTTGTACCTAAAATCATCAGAAATGGACTCTATGAAGTCACTTCATATCCAGAAAACTCTATTTTGGGGATATATGTAACTTATTAACTGTTCAGCAAAGTCAGTAAAATCAAGGATTTTTGTTGAACATGCACTAAAAAGAATAGAGAGTGAATTGAAATGATAAAAATGTTAATGCTTGGTTCAACGGGACGAGGAACAAAAGAACTATTGTTAGAAGCCAAAAGAAGAGGAATCTATACCATAATAACAGATAATTTAAGTGAAGAACAGTCTCCCACAAAAAAATACGCCGACGAAAGTTGGATGATAAGTACAAGCGAGATTGATTTATTAGAGGAAAAATGTCGATCTTATAATATTGAAGCGATAATGAACGGTATTAGTACATATAATATTTCTGTTGCTATGGAATTGTGTAAACGATTGGGACTGCCTTGTTATGCGACACCGAATTCTTGGAATTATACAATAGACAAAAGAGCATTCAAGGATTTGTGTATAAGATGTAATGTACCAGTAGCACAGGATTATTATATAGCCAAGAATCCAACAAAGGAAGAATATCAAAAAGTTGTTTATCCAGTGGTTGTAAAGGCCATTGATCAAAGTGCTAATAGAGGGATGAGTTATTGTAATAATCAAGATGAATTGATTATTGCATGTGATTATGCTAGATCTGTATCTTCAAGTGATACGGTAATTGTAGAAAGAAAATTAGAAGGAAGGGAGTATACAGCATGGTATGCTCTAGCTGACGGAAATGCTTCCTTAATTAATTTTGCATCTATGTATAATCAGCCAGGATATCCAAGTAATTGTTATTCTGTAACGACAACACATACAAACAAACTGGACAGATATTTGAATGAAGTTGATCCCAATTTTAAAAAGGCATTAAAAGAATCTGGTTGCAAGGAAGGAATTGCCTGGATCGAGATGATGCTGGATAAAGATGGACATTTTTATGTGTTAGAAACAGGATATAGAATGTCTGGGGATATGATGGCAAGAGTGCATAAAAATGTAAGCAATTTTGATACATATGCGTGGCTGGTAGATATTGCTTCTGGCAAAAAACATGCGGCATTAGATTTGCCAAAATCACAGGATGAGGAGCCTCAGCGGTGTGGATGTTCGTATATTTTATGGAGTGAAGAAGAAGGAACTATATCAAGAATTGAGGGACTAAGCGAGATAAAGAACCTTCCGGGTATAAATATTAATATTGATGGAAATTTAAAAGTAGGTAATAGAGTATCAAAACATCAATATTTGTATGTTATAACATTTGATACCGAAAATATTAGCAAAATGTGTAATGTGATAGAGCAAATCAACAACACAGTGAAAATATTCGATCAACAAAATAATGATATTGTGATTAGATATACAGATTTTAACAGCCTAAATGCAGGCGAGTAGACTAAATAATTTACAGAGGATTTTTTATGGCAGAACCAAAGAGCAAGAAAAAATTGGATAAAGTATTAAATGGAAAAGATGTTTTAGTAACTGCGTTTGGGGCAATGATAGGATGGGGTTGGGTTGTATCAACCGGTGATTGGTTACAAAAGGCAGGTAGCCTTGGAACAATCCTTGGATTTATCATTGGTGGAATAATGATATATTTTGTCGGATTAACGTATTCTGAACTTACAACGATGATGCCTAGGTGCGGGGGAGAACATGTATTTACTCATAAGGCATTTGGACCGTTAGGTTCTTTTATATGCACATGGGCTATTATATTGAGTTACATAGGTGTAGTATGCTTTGAAGCTTGCTCTTTACCGACAATAGTACAATATATTTGGCCTGGCTTTTTAAAAGGCTATATGTATACAGTAGCTGGTTTTGATATATATGTGACGTGGGTAATTCTGGCTGTACTTGTTGCAATTCTAATAACTTATATTAATATAAGAGGAATAAAGACGGCAGCTATTCTTCAAACAGTACTTACATTTACAATTGCTGGTGTTGGAATAATACTTGTTTTTGCTTCTGCCATAAATGGTTCACCCAATAATTTGGATGGACAATTGTTGTTAGGAAATGGTACGGGAACTTTCGTGAAGAACATATTGTCCATAGCTGTTGTAGCTCCATTTTTTTTATTTGGTTTTGATGTGATACCTCAAGTGGCAGAAGAAATTAATGTTCCACTAAAGAAATTGGGAAAATTGTTGATATTGTCGATTGTATTAGCAGTATTATTTTATGCTCTTATAGTTTTTTCAGTTAGTTATGCTATTAGTCCAATGGAAGTAGATGCATCACGCCATAGTACAGGTTTGGTCACAGCAGATGCCATGGCAAAGGTATTTAACAGTAAAATAATGGCAAAAGTTGCGATAATTGGCGGAATGTGTGGAATAATTACTAGTTGGAATTCCTTTTTGATAGGCGGTAGTAGAGCTTTATTTGCTTTGGCAGAATCCTATATGATTCCTCATTGTTTTTCAAAGTTACATCCAAAATATAATACTCCGGTTTTATCATTGTTATTAATTGGAGTGCTTTCAGTGATTTCTCCTTTTTTTGGAAAATCGATGCTGGTATGGATTTCTAATAGTGCAAGTTTTGCTTGTTGTATTGCATATTGTATGGTGTCTATTTCTTTCTTGGTTTTAAGAAAGAAAATGGCTAATGAACCTAGACCGTATAAAGTTAAACATTTTAAGTTTGTTGGAGTAATGGCTATATTTATGGCAGGCTTTATGGTTTTGGTGTACATTTTTCCTTGGTTTGGTTGCAATCTTGTTAAGCAGGAATGGATAATTATAGGAGGGTGGGGAACATTAGGGATTATATTCTCAGCGATATGTAAAATGGTTTATAAAGATAAATACGGTGTGATGCTTTAACTGTCCGTATCGGGTTAATTATAAAAAGCGTAAGTAGGTAATCATCGAGAGTATGAAACTTTTTCTGTAAAATAATGTTTGGAAGGTTCTTCGTAAACGGTAGAATACGAGTACCTTTTTATTCACTTCAAGTTATGCCATAATCA
>OGDN01002991.1_pt1 | contig 19457 bp, 14 predicted proteins | sample 1570271 | NCBI WGS metagenome assembly OGDN01 (sample SAMEA4384481, study PRJEB24528) | human gut metagenome | reverse complement strand
TGCATGTTCATCCCACCTTTTCTTTTTCTCACACGATATTATCTGTGATTGCTTTTACAACCTCTTCGATTGTCATATCTGAGCTATCGATCAACACTGCATCTTCCGCCTGTCTGAGAGGTGCAATTTTTCTTGTACAATCGCGTTCATCACGTTCTTTGATATCTTTCTTAATTTCTTCCAAATCGCATGAAACACCTTTTTCTTCCAGTTCTTTATATCTACGGAGCGCTCTCGTCTCCACACTTGCTGTCAGGAAAATCTTCACATCCGCTTCAGGCAACACACAGGTTCCAATATCCCTTCCATCCATCACAACGTCCTGAGTTCTTGCAAGTTCTTTCTGAAGATTCAGCAAATGTGCCCTCACCTCCGGAACCGCGGATACTTTAGAAGCCATATTTCCAACCTCTTCATTTCGAAGCCTGGAAGTAATATTTTCGCCATTCAGATACACTTGCTGTTCACCTTGTTCATATTGTATTTTCACTTCTGCACCTTCACATGCCGCAGCAATAGCATCCAGATTCTCCGGATTAATTTTTTTGTCCAAAAAATAGACAGCAAGCGCGCGATACATTGCTCCCGTATCTACATATATATATCCTTTTTCTTTCGCAACCCGTTTGGCAATCGTACTTTTTCCTGCACCAGCCGGGCCATCAATCGCAACATTATAACCCATATTTTCTCCTTCTTAATCTGCTTTATATTTCTTTTAATTACTGGATTGCATTTCCTGCCGCATATCCGGTCGACCAGGCAATCTGCAGATTAAAACCTCCGGTCAATGCATCCAGATCCAGTACTTCTCCCGCAAAATATAATCCTTTTACAAGCTTTGATTCCATCGTTCCAGGATCAATTTCTTTCACATTAACTCCGCCTTTTGTAATAATCGCTTCCGGATAGTCGCGAAGTCCGGTAAGCGTCATACGAAAATGCTTGATCAAATGAACAAACTGTTTCCGTTCTTCTTTCTCTATACTGTTAACCTTTTTCTCCGGATCAATCCCACCAAGTTCCAGCATGACCGGAATTAATTTAGTTGGAAACAGCTTTGTGATTGCATTTTTAAATTGCCGGTTATGATTCTCTTCAAAATCTCTCAGCACTCTCTGATCCAGTTGTTCTTCTGTAAGAGCCGGTTTCAGATCAATTTCCAATGTTAGTTCCTTTTTCTGTCCATTTTTATCCATGAATTTTTTGCCCACATAACTGCTGGCACTGATAATCAACGGACCACTGACACCAAAATGTGTAAACAGCATTTCTCCAAAATCTTTATATAATTCTTTCTTTCCGTCCAATATCTTTGCTTCTACATTGCGAAGTGAAAGCCCCTGCAATTCACAGATCCATGGTTCTTTTGTCTCCATCGGCACAAGAGACGGAAAGCATTGTGTTACTTTATGCCCAACGTTTTCGGCAAATCGGAATCCATCACCTGTAGATCCTGTGGAACGGTAAGACAATCCACCTGTTGCAACAATACATGCATCTGCGGTTTGTGTAGTAGTATCTTTTAATACCACCTTATTAAACTTGCCTTTTTCAGCTTCTACACTTTTCACTTCTGTATTTAAGCAGACTTTCACGCCCACTTTTTTCATTTCCCGTTCCAATGCGCGGATAACATCAGAAGAATGATCTGAGATTGGAAACACTCGATTTCCTCTCTCTATCTTCACTGGCACCCCTGCATCTCCAAAGAAATCTATCACATTCTGATTCGTATAACCATAAAAGCTGCTATACAAAAACTTAGAATTCGTCACAACTGCACCAAACAATTCTTCCATATCTGCGGCATTTGTAATATTACATCTTCCTTTTCCAGTAATAAATATTTTCTTTCCTAGTTTTTCATTTTTTTCATACAGCGTGACTTGATGTCCGTTTTTTGCCGCTGCAATTGCCGCAAACATTCCCGCTGCTCCGCCACCTACTACAATAACATGACTCATTTATATTATCCTCTTATTCTAGTCATTCATTTTGACTGTATCGCCTACCATATTCAGTTCATCTCCACTGTAGACCTGATACTCATCCCAGATATCTTCCAGCGCCTCCAGTGTAGTGATTACTTCTTTCTGCTTCTTCATGCAGAGTGCCACCACAAGAGCATTGATCACGCTAAGTGGTGCTACAAGAGAATCTACGATCGAAGCCATATCACTTCTTGCAATCAAATTACAGGAAGAATACAGGTTCATCGGCGAATGTACACTATCCGTAATCGTGATTACCTTAGCCTTTCTGTTGCTTGCAAATTCCAATGCTTTAAGCGTTCTCATAGAATATCTCGGAAAACTAATCCCAATGATCACATCTTCTTCATCAATTCGCAGCAATTGCTCGAAGATTTCACTGGAACTGTTCGTATGAACCGCTGTCACATTATCACAAATCAAATTGAGATAGAAAGACAGAAAGCTTGCAAGTGGTGCACAGCTTCGTATTCCGACTACATATACTCGCCTTGCATTCAGAATCGTGTCTACAGCCATTTCAAACGCCTCATGGTCAATTCCTTCCATTGTCAGCTTTATCTTCTCTATATCCGACTGTAGAACCGATGTTAGAATCTCTCCTTGACTGATCCGTCCATACGTCACTTCCATTCGTTGAATGGAATTAAGTTTTGTACGGACCATCTCGCCAAGCGCCCTTTGAAACTGGGGATAACCTTCATATCCAAGAGCTGTTGCAAATCTTACAACTGTCGATTCACTGACTCCAACCTCTTCACCCATTTTTGCAGCCGTCATAAATGCTGCTTTATCATAATCTTCACGGATAAAATCCGCCAGCTTTTTCTGTCCTTTACTGAACTTGTTATATCCGTCTTCTAATCTTTGCACTAATTCATTTTGTGTTCCCATATAGCGTCTTCCTTTTCTATTACATCGTTTCTATTATAAGATGTAAAAGAGAAATCTTCAACCTTTAATCCTATCTATCTCAATCATCTATCTTAATTCTGTCTTAATTCTATCTTAATCTATCTCAAATCTGCCTTAAATACTTCTACTGCGCACCTCTGATATCTTTTTTAAGCCAGCATAATAAAACAGGCGGAAAATCTTCCGCATAAATGCATCTTTGACTTTCCGCCCGTTTTCATTATTTTATATTCTGCTATACTGGATAACTTCCATTCTCAGTATCAGCAATTGTCTGGTCGACCTTTGTCTGCTGTGCCTGACGATATTTGAAAAACTCTGTTGCTACCTGTGGGAACAATGCATAAGATAATACATCTTCATCCTGCTGGATCCACTGAGCACATTCTTTTCTGAGTGTGTCAAGCTCATCCGGAATCAAATCTGCCGGACGGCAAGTGATAACTTCCGGATTATCTCCAAGAACTTTCTTTACGACATCTGGGTTAAATGGTTTTGCTGTCTTACCATATTTTCCACTTAAGATGTCTTTTGTCTCCTGTGTTGCAACTTTGTAGCGTTCTCCCATCAGCACATTAAATACAGCCTGTGTACCTACAATCTGTGAAGATGGTGTTACAAGTGGCGGTTCACCAAGATCTTTACGAACTCTTGGGACCTCCTCAAGTACGTCGTAGAATCTATCCTCCGCTCCCTGTTCTTTTAACTGGGAAGTCAGGTTAGACAACATTCCTCCCGGTACCTGATAAAGAAGTGTCTTAATATTAACACCTAAGTTCTTAGGATTCAGAAGTCCACTCTCAAGAGCCTCATCACGAATCGGTCTGAAGTAATCAGCAATCTCTGCCAGTAAGTTCTGATCCAGTCCGCTGTCATAAGGAGTTCCCTTAAATGTCTCAACCATAACCTCTGTAGCCGGCTGTGATGTTCCAAGTGCAAATGGTGACATTGCAGTATCAATTACATCGACCCCTGCCTCTACAGCCTTTAAGTAAGTCATAGACGCCTCTCCTGACGTATAGTGGGTATGAAGCTGAATTGGAAGATCTACAGCTTCTTTCAATGCCTGTACAAGCTCTGTTGCTTTGTATGGTACAAGAAGTCCGGCCATATCTTTGATACAGATAGAACTTGCTCCCATATCCTCAATTCTCTTCGCTGTCTCTACCCAGTAATCCAGTGTATAAGCATCACCAAGTGTATAAGAAAGAGCTACCTGCGCCTCTGCTTTTTCCTCATTTGCTGCATCTACTGCTGTCTGAAGGTTGCGAAGATCATTCAGGCAGTCAAAAATACGAATAATATCTATTCCATTTGCAACAGATTTCTGCACAAAATATCTTACCACATCATCAGCATATGGACGATATCCAAGGATATTCTGCCCACGGAATAACATCTGTAATTTTGTATTTTTAAATCCATCACGGAATTTGCGAAGTCTGTCCCATGGATCTTCTTTCAGGAAACGAAGAGATGCATCAAATGTAGCACCACCCCAGCACTCTACAGAATGATATCCAACTTTGTCCATCTTTTCTACAATCGGAAGCATCTGCTCTGTAGTCATACGAGTAGCGATCAAAGACTGATGCGCATCACGCAGAACTGTTTCCGTTATCTTAATTGGTTTTTTTTCAATTTCTGCCATTATAATTTCCTCCATATATTGTCAATTACAATATTGACTGTTACATTACTCCAAAGATTGCCATGAATGTACCTGCAGCTACGGCAGTACCGATAACACCAGCTACGTTCGGTCCCATTGCATGCATCAGAAGGAAGTTCGTTGGATCTGCCTCTGCACCGACCTTCTGAGATACACGCGCAGCCATAGGAACCGCGGAAACTCCTGCTGAACCAATCAGAGGGTTTACTTTTCCATGTGTAAACGCACACATGATTTTACCAAATACAACTCCGGCTGCTGTACCAAATGCAAATGCGATCAGACCTAACACAACGATTTTCAATGTATCAAAGTTCAGGAATGCTTCCGCACTTGTTGTAGCTCCTACTGATGTACCAAGCAGGATAACTACAATATACATCAATGCATTGGATGCTGTCTCTGTCAACTGTCTAACGACACCTGACTCACGGAACAGGTTACCAAGCATCAACATACCTACAAGTGGTGCTGTTGTTGGAAGAATGACGCAGACTACAATTGTAACAATAATCGGGAAGAGAATCTTCTCGAGTTTAGATACAGGTCTTAACTGTTCCATTCTGATCTTACGTTCTTTCTCCGTTGTAAGTAATTTCATAATCGGTGGCTGAATAATCGGCACCAGTGACATATAAGAATAGGCCGCCACTGCAATTGGTCCCATGATCGCCGTCTGCTGCAGTTTACCTGCGAGGAAGATAGATGTCGGTCCATCTGCTCCTCCAATAATTGAGATTGCTGCCGCTGCCTTGTCGGAGAATCCCATGCACATTGCTCCAAGGTATGCAGCAAAAATACCGAACTGTGCTGCTGCTCCAAGAAGGAAACTCTTTGGATTCGCAATCAACGGTCCAAAGTCTGTCATCGCACCTACTCCAAGGAAGATCAGTGACGGAAGAATTGACCACTCATCCAGCTTATAGAAATAGTAGAGAAGTCCACCCGTTCCATTTGATGCATCCTCTGCATGCAACATAATATCCGGATAGATATTTACAAGCAGCATACCAAATGCAATTGGCACAAGAAGCAGAGGCTCAAATCCATGTCTGATTGCCAGGTACAAGAAGAAACAAGCCACCGCAATCATGACCACATTGCCCCATGTAAGACTGAAAAACGCCGTCTGATGCACGAGGTTTCCTAATGTTGTTGTTATATATTCCATTTCTTAACCTCCAGTCGTATATGTGTCGGCAGTATTATTTCAATGTTGCTAATACTGCTCCGGATTCGATTGCATCACCAACAGCTACGTTGATGCTTGCTACAGTTCCATCTTCCGGTGCTACAACTGGGATTTCCATCTTCATTGCCTCGATTGTAAGAACAGCATCACCCTTCTTCACTGCCTGACCTACAGTAGTGTCAAGTTTGAATACTTTTCCGGCTGCTCCTGCTTTTACTTCAATAGATCCGGCTGCTCCTGCTGCCGCTTTCGGTGCTGCCTTTGGAGCTGCTTTTGGTGCTGCTTTCGGTGCAGCTGGTGCAGGTGCTGCGCCTGCTCCTGTCTCTTCTACTGTTACATCATAAACATTACCATTCACTGTAATTGTATAATTTTTCATTCTGATATCCTCCTTAATTACTCACTATGAATTCCATTTATTTGACGGACGGCGCTTAATGCTGCGGACAACAAATCCATCTGTCGTTGTCTCTTCTGCTGCTGCAATTGCTGCTGAAATAACAGCAATCAATTCCAGATCATCAGTTTCATCCACTTCTTCGACTGTCTCACTTACAGCCGCTTTCGTTTCATCTTTCTTCTCATCTTTTTTCTTGCCAAATACATTCTGGATTGCCGGAATGTATTTAAACAAAGAAATCAGGAATGAAATGAAGATCAGTACTGCAAATACAGTTCCCATTCCAAGCAGTGTATTTAAGCCTGCCTTTTCCATAATCTCTCCAAGTGAGAACTTCGCACTGACTGTCATACTTTCAAGGTATAAATCTTTATCAAACACAAATTCAATCGTAGCATCACGATCTTTGAACTGTGCCGGTACAGATACTGTCAGCTCATCATCTTTCGCTTCAAATGTATAATCTCCATGTCCGACATACTCACCGCATTCTTTGATTCCTGCCTGCCAGCTGTCAACTGCGCCATCAAAGCTGTCCGGTGTGAACTTCAATCCAGACATCATGAACTGATACTCTTTGCTGAATTCGTTCTGGTCGTTCCACTGTGCCAGTGTATCACTGTCTACATTCTGGCAGTAGTTTATCAGAAACTCTGTCTCCTGCTCGATCATTGCCTCATCATATTCCAAAGTAGTCTGTATCTTACCACATCCTGTCAGGCATACGATTGCGGTCATCATCAGGCAGAGCAATAAGCTAATCTTTTTCTTCACTTTGCCTCACCTCTCTAAACTGTTCCATGCTTTTTCATCGGGCTTTCTTCTCTTTTTGTAAATAACATCTCAAATGCTCCGATGACATATTTTCTAGTGTCAGCAGGCTGGATAATTGTATCTACATAACCTCTTCTTGCTGCGGAAACCGGACTGGACTGAAGCTCGGCATATTCTTTTGCTTTCTCGTTGATTGTCTCAGCATCAGCATCTGCATACATAATTTTTGCTGCAAGATCTGCTTCCATCATTCCGATTTCTGCTGTCGGCCATGCATAGACCATATCAGCACCAAGAGATTTACTGTTCATTGTCACATAAGCACTTCCAAATGCTTTTCCGATTACAACGTTAACTTTTGGTACAGTTGCATTTGCAAATGCATAAGTTAATTTTGCTGCTGCCTTTGCAAGGCTTCTTTCTGCACACATAGTTGCTGCAAATCCTGATACATTCGTCAGTGTAAGAACCGGAATATTAAATGCATCACAGAACTCTACGAATCTGGCTGCTTTTCTTGCGCCTCTTGCAGAAAGTGCTCCATCAAACTCTTCTACAACTTCTGCATTCTCATCATAAACTTTAGATCTGTTTGCAACAGCACCAACTGTCATACCATTCAAACGAATAAAGCCTGTTACCATGTCTTTCGCATGATTCTTCTGAGTCTCAAAGAATACATGATCATCTGCGATTTCAGCAAGGGCTATTGCTGTATCTTCTGTTGCATTTTCAATCTCTGAACATGCACGATTCAGATCATCTGAACATTCTGTGTATGATGCATCTTCCTCATTATTACATGGTAAAATGCTTACTAATGTACGAATCTCTGAAAGAATCTCTTCTTCTGTTCCGACACCATCTACAAGACCTGTCTTTTCACTTTGGAATTTTGCAGAAGATGTATCACATTTATCTACTGTATTTCCTGGAATCGCATTCGGAGAATTTACGAATAACTTCGCATTCTTTTCTTCCATAAATGTAAAATCTGTAAGAGCTGGTACTAAGGACAAGCCTCCGCCACAGGTTCCGAAAATTGCTGTAATCTGTGGAATTACTCCTGATGCAAGTGATTGTTTTAAATATAATGTTCCAAATGCCTCAAGTGCGTCTGTTGCCTCCTGAAGTCTGAGACCTGCACAATCTACAAGTCCAATAACGGGAGCCCCCATCTTCATTGCCATATCATAAATGTTCGCGATCTTTCTGGCATGCATCTCACCAATTGATCCCTTCAATACTGAAGCGTCCTGGCTGTACACATATACCAGATTACCATCGATTACTCCATAACCGGTAATGACACCGTCTGCCGGAGTTTTCTTTTCCTGCATGTTGAAATCTGTTGTTCTGGCTGTTACAGCTCCGCCGATTTCAACAAAGCTGCCTGCATCAAGTAACTGTTCAATGCGATTACCTGCTGCATTTTCTGTTGCCATGTTGCCCATAATTTAGCCCTCCATTTTCTTTATTAAAATATGGTTATACCAAAATTTCGCCGAATTTATTATAACTTTTTTACCGAAAAATGGCAACGCCTACAAGGCATATTTGTTAAGGATTTGACAAATTTTGTTAATTATTTATGACTTTTGTTAAAAATCAAAAAGCGGTTTGGGCAATTAGCTCAAAACCGCTTTTATAGGTCTATAAATTCTGTTTATTTTTCATTTCTAAATTGAATTGGAGTCATATTATATGCCTTTTTGAACAATCGATTGAAATGCTCCACATTCTGATATCCGACAGATAATGCAATATTTTCCACTGTCATATTGCTGCTCTTAAGAAGTGCTCTTGCTTTCTTCATACGGATTTTCTTTACCAGTTCTCCAAATGTGACGCCGGATTTCTCCTTAATGTATTTGGAAATGTATGGTTTAGACAAGAAGAACTTCTCAGCAAGGTCATCTAATGTAATATCAATATAGTTCTCCTGAATATAATTCATAATTTCAATCATACGTGCGTCTTTACATGTATTGGAATTTCCAATCTCTTCCAGCTTATTAACTGCAACTGTGAGTGCCTCAATGGATGCCTTGATAATATCGGCGTCAATTCCAACACCCCAAAATGTCTTTCCTTGGCAGATTATACCAACATATGCAACAGCCTTGGAGGATGATCCTTTTGTCAGAGAATGTTCCTCGTAAAAGCTCAGTTCATAGCTGACGTTGAAATACTGTTTGATTGCATTGCTGACCGCATCCAAACGTCCATTACCCGTTGCGGTGATGACCTGGCTCTCTTTCTCATGATTGATCGTAACCTCAGCTGTAATTCCATTGACCTGTTTGAAATGACACTCGTCAATATGGAATACCGGTTTTGTATTAATGTAGTTATCAGAGAAAATCTGATATACAAGTTCCGGAGTCAGCTCTTTATGTGCACGGTCAGAAATACCTTTCACAAGATATCCGACTTCCTCACGCATCTCTTTTGGAAGATTGATTCCATGGCTCTGTTTCAGAATGTAGTTCACACCGCCTTTACCAGACTGGCTGTTGATGCGGATAACATCTGAATCGTATTTTCTTCCAACATCCTGTGGATCGATCGGCAGATATGGAACTGTCCATGTATCGCACTTCTTCTCTTCTCTCCACGCCATTCCTTTTGCAATAGCATCCTGATGTGATCCTGAAAATGCTGTAAATACCAGATCTCCTGCATACGGCTGACGCTCATAGACATGCATTCTTGTCAGTCTCTCATAAGTTTCGCGAATATGGTGCATATCAGTAAAATCAAGCTTTGGATCCACTCCGTGAGAGAACATATTTAAACCTAATGTCACAATATCTACATTACCGGTACGCTCTCCATTTCCAAATAATGTACCTTCGATACGGTCAGCTCCTGCCAGAATTCCAAGTTCCGCAGTAGCAACACCACAACCACGGTCATTGTGTGGATGAAGGCTTAATACAACATTATCTCTGTATTTCAGATTTTTATCTACATACTCTAACTGGCACGCAAATACATGTGGAATCGCATTTTCAACGGTTGTCGGAATATTGATGATTGCCTTGTTGTCCGCACTTGGTTTCCATACGTCTAAGACTGCATTACAAACTTCGACCGCATAATCAACCTCTGTTCCAGAGAAACTCTCCGGGCTGTATTCAAATGTAAAGTTACCATCTGTCTCATTTGCCAGCTTCAGAAGTAATTCTGCTCCATCGACTGCAATCTTCTTGATCTGCTCTTTGCTTTTTCTGAATACCTGCTCTCTCTGTGCAACAGATGTGGAGTTGTACAGATGGATCACCGCATGAGGCGCACCCTTAACAGCTTCAAATGTCTTCTTAATAATATGCTCTCTTGCCTGAGTCAGTACCTGAACGGTCACATCATCTGGGATCATATTCTTCTCAATCAGCGTTCTCATGAACTTGTACTCGGTATCGGATGCTGCCGGGAATCCAACCTCAATCTCCTTAAATCCGATATCTACTAACATCTGGAAGAACTCCAATTTTTCCTCAAGACTCATTGGCTCGATCAGCGCCTGGTTACCATCTCGCAGGTCAACACTACACCATACCGGCGGTTTTTCAATCTCTGTCTTCTTCACCCAATCATATGTGACGACCGGTGGCATAAAATAAGTCTTTTCGTACTTTTCAAAATTATTCATATCTATCACCCTTCCAAATTAATTTTCATCAAATTAGTTGTCTTTTTTTAAGACTCACTCATACTAACACAGGAATAAAAAAAAGGAAAGTGACATATTTAATCACTTTCCTTGATTTTTTTTAATATTCTTATGCTTTTTTGAGTTCAAGACTCAATTTTTCTGTCATTTTTTTACTCATCCTCAAGAGCTTCTTTTCTTGTCGTCATAACTTTCTCTTCATAACATGCAAACAGATCATCGATTACTTTCTTCGCCTGTTTCTTTGTAAAGAGACTTACAACCGGAACAAGAATAAGTCCACCGACCATAGCGATCACACCGGAATTGATTGAAGATTTGAAAATGTATCCAAGTACCGGTCCCCAGCCGGTCACATCAACTCCTCCAAGTGTAATGACAAGCTGAATTACTGCTACCGCACACCCCCATATAAAACAAACAAATGCAGAAGCTTTTGTCACGCCTTTCCAGTATAATCCATATAAGAACGGTGCCAAAAATGATCCTGCAAGAGCACCCCAGGAAACTCCCATCATCTGTGCGATAAATGTTACTTCCGGATGTGCATCTTTAAAGATTGCAATCACTGCCGATACAAAAATAAAAAATACAATAAACACTCTCATAACAAACACCTGCTTTTTCTCAGACATTTCTTTCTTAGATGCAGGCTTGATCACATCCAGTGTAAATGTAGAACTTGATGTCAGCACCAGTGATGAAAGGGTGGACATAGATGCGGATAATACAAGCACAATGACCACCGCTATGACAAGTGCCGGAAGTGTAGATAACATGGTCGGCACAATGGTGTCAAACAACGGTTTTCCGGTGGCTGAATTGATGGTTACTTTATCTGCATACAGTCTTCCGAATCCTCCAAGGAAATAACAGCCTCCGGCAACAATAATGGCAAACACTGTGGATATAACCGTTCCTTTATGTATATCTTTCTCGCTCTTAATGGCATAAAATTTACCGACCATCTGTGGCAGCCCCCATGTTCCAAGGGAAGTCAGAATTACCACAAATAAAAGCGCCAGCGGATCCGGTCCAAGAAACGCTGTGTATGCTCCCTGCCAGCCCGCGTCGCCTGTCACAGAAGCCAACGCCTTTGTTGCCTCCTGAAATCCTCCATTGTCGGCAAGTACTGCTCCGATTACTGCGCAGATTCCAAACAGCATAATGATTCCCTGAATAAAATCATTGATCGCCGTTGCCATGTATCCACCGAAAATAACATAGAATCCAGTCAGTACCGCCATAATTAAAATAACAAGCCAGTACGGAATATCAAACACAAGTCCAAAGAGACTGGAAAGTCCATTGTATAAGGACGCTGTGTACGGAATCAGGAAAATGAATACAATGACCGATGCCGTTACCTTAAGCGGCACACTGTCAAATCTCTTACCAAAGAAATCCGGCATCGTCTTAGCATCTACATGCTGTGTCATAATACGGGTTCTTCTTCCAAGCACATTCCATGCAAGCAATGACCCGATAAATGCGTTTCCAAGTCCTGCCCACGTACTGGCAAGACCAAAGTTCCATCCAAACTGTCCCGCATAGCCTACAAAAATAACAGCTGAAAAATATGACGTTCCAAATGCAAAAGCCGTCAGCCACGGACCAACGCCACGCCCTCCAAGAACAAAACCATTCACATCTGTCGCATGCTTTCTGGAATAAAATCCGACATAGATCATAATCGCAAAGAACACGACAAGCAAGATAATACATAATACTTCCTTTGACATCTCTCATTCCTCCAAATAACTAGTCTTTTGTTTGAATTTGTTACTTTAAACCGTTGCGCTTTAAAGTGTTAAAGTCTTTCTATACAATACCATACGGGAAATGTATTGTCAATACAGAGAACTTATTTTTTCTGTCACCTCTTCCGTTTTTTGGGGCACTGCCTTCTGCATGCCAGATATTTCTAAAAACACAGAAAGAGGCTGTACAATCGTGTACAGCCTCTCCTGTGTTTTTATATAATTGGATACATGCGGATTTTTAATATTTCTCTACTACTTCACCCTGCTTTTTGTAGATACTGTTTGCAGGTACGAACCCTCTGACACTGGACAGCGGATAGATATTACTGTGGCTTCCGACTACACTTCCCGGATTCAATACTGTTCCGCAGCCAACTTCTACTTCATCACCGAGCATGGCTCCGAATTTCTTGATTCCGGTCTCAATCTGTCCTTCTGGCGATTTTACTACGACCAGTTTCTTGTCTGATTTTACATTGGAAGTGATAGATCCTGCTCCCATATGTGCTTTGTATCCAAGTACGGAATCTCCAACATAGTTGTAATGTGGAACCTGTACTTTATTGAACAGTATAACATTCTTAAGTTCTGTAGAGTTTCCGACTACAGCTCCCTCTCCTACAATTGCATTGCCACGGATAAATGCGCAGTGGCGAACCTCTGCATCTTTTCCGATGATTGCCGGTCCGTGGATATATGCTGATTCAAATACTTTTGCAGATTTTGCAATCCACACATTTTCTCCTACTTTATCATACTCGTCTGCCGGAAGTGTCTCTCCCAGTTTTACAATGAAATCACTGATCTTCGGAAGTACTTCCCATGGGTAAGTCACTCCTTCAAAGATATCCTTTGCAATTGTCTCATTAAGATTATACATCTTTGCTACTGTCATTTCTTCGAACATTTCTAAAATCCTCCTGTTCACAGTTTACTTATTATTTTTTATATTCTTTTTTCGTACTGGTCTTTGTTCCACTCTTTGCGCGCCCGGATTTTGTGTACTTCGCCGCCTGCTTCTCATTCTTATAAAACGGTGCGACCCGGTCATAACAGGCACGGAGCTGATATTGATTATTCAGTCCTTTAACGCCTTCCGTGCGGCTGGATACAAAACGGTCCAATTTCATCATGTATTCATCAGAGGTAATATCTCCATCTGCCACATAGGTCAGCCCCTTCTCCCAGCTTGCTGTCAGCTCCGGATTCAAAAGCGACCGTACAGAATGGTCAACCACATCATAGATCATTTCTCCAAGCATGGTCGGTGTGACAATCTGTGTCTTCTTATTGAGTGCCAGATATTTATTATTAAAAAGCTTCTTTAAGATTTCGCCTCTGGTCGCACTTGTTCCGATTCCGCTTCCTTTAATCTGCGCGCGAAGCTCTTCATCTTCAATGAGCTGCCCTGCATTTTCCATAGCAAGGATCAGGGAACCGGAATTATAGCGCTTCGGCGGTGATGTCTTTCCTTCTTTAATCTCCATTCCCTGGATTGGGAGAGCCATCCCTTTTTTCAAGCTTTGAATTTTTTCAAAAAATACCTGGGAAGATGCCATATCTTCATTGCTCTCACCATTATTATTTTGAGCGTCATCACCTGCTTCTGCGGAAGTCACACTTCCACTTACATTTCTGTCTTCTGCTCCTGCAGCGCTGCCAGATTCTCCCTTCTTTTCTCCCGGAACTCCAACAACTTTTAAGTAGCCAGGCTCTGCCAGTACTTTAAAGCTTGCAAAGAAAGACTCTTCTTTTACCTTTGTTGTAATGGCAACCTTCTGATAAACCGCCGCCGGATAAAAGATACTTAAGAATCTTTTTACGATCACGTCATAAACCGCCTTGGATCTCCAGGACAGGCTGTTAAGAGCACTCATTCCCTGCCCGGTCGGAATAATCGCATAGTGGTCTGTGATCTGCTTGTCATTGACATATCTTGTCTTTACAAGCCCTTTATGACTTCCAAATGAAACAATTTCCTGTAAAAATGGTACGGCAGGCTCATACTTCATAAGGCCGTTCAGGTTCTTATGTATCTCTTTTGCTACTGCAGTAGAAAGTACACGCGCATCGGTTCTCGGATAGGTCGTCAATTTCTTTTCATAAAGTTCCTGCGCAATTTTCAGTGTCTCATCCGGACTGATTTTAAAGCGTTTCGAACATTCATTCTGCAGCTCCGCCAAGTTAAATAACAACGGTGGATTTTTCTTTTCCTTTTTCTTTTCAATGGACGCAATCTGACCTATTACCGGTTGTTCCTGCGTCAGATAATCTATGGCCTGCTGCGCCTTTTCGCGCTCTTTAAATCCATTTTCCTTATATAGATCAAATGACTCGAACCACTTGGAACCCTTTACTGCGCGCCATTCTCCTTCAAATGTCTGACCCTGTTCTCCAATTGTCGCAAGAATACGATAAAACGGTGTCTCGATGAACTCACGAATCTCGCGTTCTCTTCTTACAACCATTCCAAGAACACAAGTCATTACACGCCCTACAGAAACAACTGAATAATCCGTTCCAAGATAATTAGAAATGCTATTTCCATATTTTAATGTCAATAATCTTGAAAAATTGATTCCCATGAGATAATCTTCCTTGGCTCGCAGATAAGCAGCACTTGCCAGATTGTCATACTCACTTAAATCCTTTGCCTCGCGGATTCCTCGCAGTATTTCCTCCTCTGTCTGGGAATCGATCCACACTCTTCGTCTATTTTTCCCATGCACCTGCGCCTGTTGTTCTACCAGACGGTAAATATATTCTCCCTCGCGTCCTGAATCGGTACAGACATAGATAGTCTCTACATCCGGTCGGTTCAAAAGCCCTGCTACAATCTTATACTGTTTCGCCACCGACGGTATAACTTCATATTTGAATCTTGTCGGTATAAACGGCAGCGTCTGAAGACTCCATTTTTTCAAGGCAGGATCATACTCCTCCGGATAACTCATAGTCACCAGATGTCCTACACACCAGGTCACAATGGAATCCTCTGATTCCAGATACCCGTCCTGCCTTCTGGTATTCAGCTTCAATGCCTTCGCAAACTCCTGTGCAACACTGGGTTTCTCAGCTATATATAGTGATTTCCCCATATTTATTACGTTAACTCCTTACTTTACCTTTTTTATTAATTACATCCGAATTCTTATCATCCTCATAGAATACTGGCAAATTAATTTTTTACCTGCTGAATATCCGTCCGATTCTCTTCAATAAACCAATTTTCTTCGGTACTTCCTGTGGCGGTTTTGCCTGCAATGCCTCTTGCATAAAGACATTCTGTGAATCAATATACGGTTCTTTCTGCTCTTTACGCCTGTATTTTCCGTCACTTCCAAGAACTCTTGCTTTTACATTATCACTTAACATCACTTTCAAATAGTGATTGATCTGCCTGCGGATATCCTGATCCAGTATCGGGGCAGCTACTTCTACACGCTTCTCAGTATTACGTGTCATCATGTCTGCTGATCCAATATAAATCTTCTGATCATTTCCACTTCCAAAACTGAAAATACGCGGATGCTCCAGATATCTTCCGACAACACTCATCACACGGACATTGTCCGTATAGCCAGTTACACCCGGCAAAATACAACAGATTCCCCGCACGATCAGATCCACTTTCACTCCTGAGCGTGATGCTTCTGATACTTTCTGTATAAAATCTACATCCGTAACAGAATTCATTTTCATAATGATCCGCCCATTAGAACCTTTTTTGATTTCCTCATCCATCAGATAAAGAATCTTCTGCTTCAGGCTGGTCGGTGATACGATCAAATAATCATATTGTCCTGCCAGATTACCAATGGACATATTTTTAAAGAATTCTGCCGCATCTTTCCCTATTGCCGGATTTGCTGTCATGAGCGACAGATCTGTATACATTGCCGCTGTCTTTTCATTGTAATTACCAGTTCCAATCTGTGTAATATACTGGATTTCTCCGCGGCTTCTATAAGTAATAAGACAGATCTTTGAATGCACCTTATAACCGTCAAATCCATAGATCACACGGCACCCTGCTTCTTCCAGGCGCTCAGACCAGTCAATATTATTCTGCTCATCAAATCTTGCGCGCAGTTCGATCAGAACCGTTACTTCTTTTCCGTTTTCTGCTGCCGCACACAGATATTCTACCAGCCTTGCTTTCTTTGCCAGACGATAAATCGTAATCTTGATCGTCATAACATCCGGATTCACCGACGCTTCTTTTATAAGGCGCAAAAACGGATCCATACTCTCATACGGATAGAATAACAGGATATCTTTTTTCTTTATCTGGCGCATCACATTACCAACTGCCACATGTCCACTGTTCTGTGGCGAAAATGGCGTATAAGTCAGAGAGCGTTTCATAGCTTCCGGTAAATTCCCACTGATACCAAAAATGTAATCTAATTTCATCGGCATCTTTGTTCGAAAAATCTGATTCGGCTCAATCTCAAACTTCTCACAGAAATATTTCTGTGTCTCTTCAGACAGTTTATTTGCAGTCTCCAGTCTGACTACCGCCATACGACGGCGTTTGTGAATAGTCTGCTGCATAAGATACCGGAAGTCATCCGTCACTTCCAAAGCCTCGTCATCCGGAGACACATCAGCATTTCTTGTTACACAGATATAATTTGCTTCCGACACTTCGTACTTCGGAAATACCAGGTTCAGATGCTCCAGGATGACCTTTTCCATACGAATGTATCGGATATCATGTCCCGGAAGGCACAAAATGTCCGAGACGAACTGTGGCACCGGAACAATTCCCATCATACTTTTGTTATCCATCTTCAAACTTGCCGTTACATACAATTCTTTATTCAAAAGATGCGGAAATGGATGATTCGCATCCACGATCTGAGGTGAAAGAATTGGTAATATCTGATTTTTAAAATAATGCTTTACATATTTCTTTTCCTGAGGCTCCAACTCTTTATAATCAAGCCCACACACACCATATGGATGTAATTCTTTTTTTATCTCAGCATAAGTCTTATCGCGCTCTTTATATAAAGGTGCAACTTCTGTCAGGATTGCATGGATCTGCTCCTGCGCTGTCATGCCGGACCGGCTGTCTTTTGCCTTGGCATCTGTGTGCACCATATCATAAAGACTTCCAACACGAATCATAAAAAACTCGTCCAGATTGCTGGTAAAAATCGCCACGAATTTCATCCTTTCAAGAAGCGGCACCGACTCGTCCTGTGCCTCTTCCAGTACCCTTTGATTGAACTTAAGCCAGGATAACTCCCTGTTCTGGGTATAATTCAATAACTCTTTACGCATCAGCCTCATCCCCTTTTTCATATCTGCTTTCTATAATATATTTACAATTTTTCAGAAACAAATACAGCCAGTTTCTGTTTTATATAACTGGCTGCATTTCTGTTTTTATAATTATTTTGCCTGAATATAGCCTTTTGCTGTCAGAGCTTCTGCGCAGAGTACAGCTCCGCCTGCTGCTCCGCGGACTGTATTGTGTGAAAGTCCTACGAACTTAAAATCAAACATAGAGTCTTCTCTGAGACGTCCGATGGATACACCCATTCCGTTCTCATAGTCTACGTCTAATTTTACCTGCGGACGGTTGTCTTCTTCCATGTAACGGATAAACTGCTTTGGTGCACTTGGAAGTCCTGCCTCCTGCGGAAATCCTTTGAAGCTTTCCAGTTTCTCAATAAGCTGCTCTTTTGTAGGTTTCTTCTCAAAGTTGATAAATACTGCGGCTGTATGTCCGTTCAGAACCGGCACACGCAGACACTGGCATGTAATCTTCGGAGCATCTGCAAGTGTGATCTGTCCGTTCTCATATGTTCCAAGAACACGAAGCGGCTCCTGCTCGCTCTTTTCTTCCTCTCCACCGATGTATGGAATAATATTCTCTACCATCTCCGGCCACTCTTTGAATGTTTTACCTGCTCCGGAAATTGCCTGATATGTTGTAGCAACAACTTCTTTTGGTCCGAACTCTTTCCATGCCGCAAGGCAAGGTGTGTAACTCTGGATAGAGCAGTTTGGTTTTACTGCAATGAATCCGCGTGTTGTGCCGAGACGTTTTCTCTGATCATTGATCAGTTCAAAGTGATCTGAGTTAATCTCCGGCACTACCATCGGAACATCTTTTGTCCAGCGGTGTGCACTGTTATTGGAGACAACCGGTGTCTCTGTCTTCGCATACGCTTCCTCGATTGCGCGAATCTCGTCTTTTGTCATATCAACTGCACTAAATACAAAGTCTACAGAAGAAGCTACTTTCTCGACTTCATTAACATTCGCAACGATCAGTTTCTTAACTCCTTCCGGCATCGGTGTATCCATTTTCCAGCGGTCTCCGATTGCTTCTTCATATGTCTTGCCTGCTGATCTCGGGCTGGCTGCAACTGTTACAACCTCGAACCATGGATGGTTCTCCAGAAGTGCAATAAAGCGCTGTCCAACCATTCCTGTTGCTCCTAATATTCCGACTCTTAATTTCTGATCCATCTCATATGTCTCCCTTCTAATACTCTTCCATGTATTTTTTATAACTATCCACTGCTTCCTGCATCGGTTTCACACCCGGTGCACCAGTTGTATTACGTTTCTCTACACATGTCTTTAAACTGATTGCTTCATAGATATCTTCCTCGAATACAGGTGAAATCTTCTTATACTCCTCAAGTGGAAGATCATCCAACGGAATCTTCTTATCCAGACAAAGTAACACAAGCTGTCCTACGATTCCGTGTGCGTCTCTGAACGGAACTCCGTGATTCACAAGATAATCTGCTGCATCTGTCGCATTTGTAAATCCGTGCTTTGCACTCTCTTCCATGCGGTCATTCTTAAATGTCATCGTACGAAGCATGCCTGCAAATAACTGTAAGCATCCTTTTGTTGTATCGATTGCATCAAATGGAAGTTCTTTATCTTCCTGCATATCTTTGTTGTATGCAAGCGGAATTCCTTTCATTGTAACAAGAAGTCCGGTCAGTGCAGCATAGACACGTCCAGTCTTACCTCTTACAAGCTCTGCGATATCCGGATTCTTCTTCTGCGGCATAATACTGCTTCCGGTACTGTAAG
>OGDN01002979.1_pt1 | contig 19533 bp, 17 predicted proteins | sample 1570271 | NCBI WGS metagenome assembly OGDN01 (sample SAMEA4384481, study PRJEB24528) | human gut metagenome | reverse complement strand
AAATCGACTGACCTTTCTTTTTTACCCAACAATATCTTTAATTAAGGGAGACGGGGCGAACCGAACCGGATTATCAGACCCTGACGCGGCTTTCGGAACTGGTGGGGCTGGAATTCTTGCCCCAAGAAGAGACTCAAACCGAGCCGGAGGCCGAGGAGGAAGATCGGGCGCAAAAACCCGATGAAAAAAAGAAGTTTCGCCTGCGTCCGTGGCTGATGATTCTGGCGGCGGCAGCTCTGTTTGTACTGGGGATTATCTTTCTGCCGTCCGTCGGCCATGAAAAGGGCGGATATACGATCGACTGGTTTGAGCAGGAAACGGCGAATGAGCCGGGGCAGGCCTATATCCGCATTTATACCAAGACGGAACTGCCCGTTGCGGTCAAACAGCAGACGGAGGAATCCACGCCGGTTTGGGAATATAATCTCTTTTTCAAGGAAGAAAACGGCGTCGGCGTAACCGTGGACGAGCTGACGCGCGTGCGTTTTTACAAAAAAGGGAAGACGGACATCTATGCGCAGACGACGGATGTTTTCGGCGAGAATAACGGCGGAAAACCCAGCTATATCAGCGGACGGGAATTTCGGCGGCTCACCTACGGCTGTACGGCGGATTCCAAGAGCGTCGGCGACGGCTGGATGCTTCGCGGAACGGACGATAAGGGCCGGAAGGTTTGTTTCCGGGTGTATATTCCGTTTGAGACCCAATGACATACAAAAAGACGCGACCCGTGCTTGGGCACAGGCCGCGTCTTTTTGAAGAAGTGCATGAGGATTTGAGCTGCTTAATAGGCATACTTCCATTCCGTCGGATACGGTGAAACGGCGGAAACGCCCGTTTTGGAGAATGCTTTTTCAAACTGGGCGTTCAGCTGATCGAGACGGGCGAGCAGGGCTTGCGCGCCATCCGCATCCTTCGGCGTGGGCTTGAAATCGTTCACCTTCTCCTGAGACGAAATGGAGCAGGGGATGATGCGCATATCCGCATTTTCCGCCGTGCCGTCCGGATAGACGCGGAAGCGCTGCTGGAAGATGTAGGTATCCATGTCTTTCGGCTTGGCGTTGCCCGCAAAGGAGAAGTTGCCCAGCGAGTAGCAGATATATTTGCCCTTGTAAAGCTCAATCGGGTTCATGCGGTGGCTGTGATGGCCGATGACCAGATCCGCGCCTGCGTCGATGGTCGCGCGTCCCAGAGGCACCTGACGCTCGTTGGGCACGTAGTCCTTTTCATCGCCCCAGTGGTAGGAGACGATGACCAGCGCGCAGCCCGCGTCGCGGAGCGCCTGAATATCGCCTTCGATGGAGGCATAAATGTTTTTGTAGTTGCCGTTGAAGGTCTGATAGGCCAGCATGCCGATTTTGACGCCCGTGCCCGTCGTGAAAGTGGACGCGCCGAGATGACCGCTGTACGTGATTCCGGCGGCGGCCAGCGTGTCGCAGGTGTCCTGATATCCGGCTGTGCCGTGATCCATGACGTGGTTATTTTCCAGACTGACGGCCTCCACGCTCGAAGAGGTCAGCACCTGCACATATTCCGGCGGAGCGGCGAAAGAGTAGGTGTTTTTTGTCGCGCTTTTGGTGTTGGTCAGCGTGCCTTCAAAGTTGATGAGCGTCATGTCGTCAGCCTCGAAGATGCTTTTGACGTTGGAAAGCGGAAAATCCAGACCCAGCTCTTCCTGTGCGAGCTGTTTATCGAAGATGCTCTTGCCGCTCTTGCGTGTGTCGCCGCCGATGGTTACATCGCCTGTCGCGGAAATCGTGACAATAACGGAGCCGTCATTCTGCACGCGCCAGTCGCTGCCGTCTTCGCGCTGATACCACGCGCGCTCTTCCCACTGTTCGGCTTCTTCAATGTCGCCGAGCTTGGAAAGATCGAGCGATTCGGCAAAGACCGAACCGGGAAGAAGAAGGAAGAAAGCCGCCAAAGCGGCGGTGATGTGTTTCAACATGGTTTAGCTCCTTGTAAAACGAAGTCACTGCTCGTTATCCAGCAGCGCATGGAAACGGGTTTTGTTGGTTTTCCAGCGCACGTCGAGCACGGAGGACGAACCGACGCTTCCGTAGGAATACGTGCCGTCCTGAGGAATCCGGAATTCCACAAAATCCGCGCCGGAGGTCATCAGGGTATAGCCCTGCGAAAGCACGCTGAGGATATCCATCGCCGAAAGGCTCATTTTCATGCCGGAAGAAACTTCGTTATACAGCCCGACCAGCTCCAGCAGCGACAGGCTGCGGCACTTGTCAAACAGCTGGGCGACGACCTTCCTCTGCCGCTCGGTTCGGGCGAAGTCGCCGCCGGAACCCGTCGCCCGCGTGCGCATATAGGCCAGCGCGATGCGGCCCGTCATATGGACGAGGCCGGGGCCGTCCGGCATGTTCGGGTCTTTGCCCAAAAGGATGCTGCGGATGGCGAGATATTCGTTCTGATCGATTTCGATATCCACGCCGCCCAGCGCGTCGATCACGGGCTTGACGTTTTCAAAATTGACGAGAATCGCGCCTTCGATTTCGATATCGAGTTCGCGTTCCAGGCAGGAGACGATGCCGTCAAAGCCGTGATTTTTGTAGAGTAGGTTGATCTTGGTCTCGTTGCCGCGCGGGTTGTTGATCTTGCTGTCGCGCAGAATCGAGGTCAGGATGACGCGGTTGTACTTCGTATCCAGCGACACGAGCACGATGGTATCCGTTCGCGCGTCGTCCGTCACCTGATCCGCATAACCATCCTCGCCGAGCATCAGATAATGCTTCACCTGTGTATTGGTTTCGCCGAGCGCCGCCGCGCAGAAAAGCAGGAGCATCGCCAGCGCAAGCCCCAATATCCGTTTTTTCATGCTGTCCTCCGACTGTGGGGAAAAATCTTCTAAAAAATAAAACGAATCGGGCCGGGCTTTTCTTCCCGAACCCGTATATTCTGATTATATCGCAAATTCACCGCTTAGGCAAGGAGCCGCGTCATGTACGGCGGCAGTTGTTCATACACTGATAGCGACAAACGAAGAGACGGACGGCCTTGACGGGAAACGGATGAAGCCGCGCGCCGTATAAAATACTGCATCAATGTGAACCCTGTATCTGCGCAAGAGCGCGGACAATCAGAAGGAGGGGATAGACGGGATGGAGGTCAGCATGCAGGCGGCACGGCCCATACGCGGCCCGCACGGAGGTTGGCAGAAGCAGGAAATCGACGCCTTGCGGCAGAGCATTGAGGCGGCGGAGCAAAGCGGCGAGTCGCTGCGCAGCGTATTTGATCGGATGAGCCGCCAGCTTGGGCGCAAACCCAACAGCATCCGCAATTTTTATTATGCGCAGGTGCGCGCCGAACAGGGGGAGGGCGGCGCGCGGGCGATGCCGTTTGAAACGTTTTCCAAAGAAGAGGTGGAGCGGCTGGTGGAGCAGGTACTCACCGCGAAAGCGCAGGGCGTGAGCGTGCGCGCCTGCGTGCAGCAGCTGGCTGGCGGCGACCGGACGCGGATGCTGCGCTATCAGAACAAATATCGGTCTACGGTGCGGACGCGGCCGGAACTGGTTCGTGGCGTGATGGAGCGCTTAAACGAGCAGGGGCGCGCCTACGTCAGTCCCTACGCCGGAGAAGAAAGCCCGGTCGAGCTGACGCGGCTCAAAACGCGCGCACAGGAGAGCGGCGACGCGCACATCGGTCAGCTGTTTGAATCGTTGGATTATCTGTTGGCCCGTGCGATGACCAGGCCGGAGGGAAACGCCGATGCGCAGCGCAAGGCGGACAGGCTGGGCGCGCGCTGCGACATGCTGCGCATAGCGCTGGACGACGAGCACAAGCGTTTTGAACGTCTGCAAAGCGAAGCGGGCGGCATGATATCGCTCATCAAGGAATACGTCGCCCTGCCGGAAGACGCGCGGCAAACCGGGCTGAACGCATTTTGTGAGCAGGCGGCGCAGAGCCTCAGCCGTGTGGAATGCGCGATGATGGATGCGCCGCAGTAAAACAAGCGCCCATGCCGAGTGAGAAGGCATGGGCGGTTTTATTGATGGAAGCGTTTATTTCTTTTTTTCTTTCCACACGAACGTCCACCCCAGCAGAGCGGCGCTCAGCGCAAAAAAGAGGATGGAGAACCACGAAAGGTTTCCGGCCAGCGGGGCGGCGACCAGCGCGGCGCAGAGCTTGAAGACGACATCCTGAACGAGACGGGCCATGTCGTCCCCAACGTGGTGCTCAACGCCCAGATTGGCTTCGCCTTTCAAGCTGTTCGTCGTTCAGGCTGTCCACTGCATCCATCACAAAGTCGGCGGTGTCGTCGGCGCTTTCTTCTTCATCGTTTTCTTCGCCGCAGGTTTCCTCCGGCGTGACGACGTGCAGCGTCACGTTCTCTCGGATGGCGTTCTTGATGTTGTGCTTGAGTTCCTCATTGAGCACTTTGCCCTGCTCAACGGTCAGTTCGCCTTTTTTCACCAGCTCGTCCAGAATCCCTTCGGACTTTTCCTTTGTCGCGGCGACCGCGCCGATGCCGGCCAAAATCAGTTTGCGGAGTCCTTCGCTCAGGTGATCCATGATGATTGCTCCTTTCGCCCGCCAAGCGGGAAATCATACGCTTTATATTCGCGAAAAAAAGGGGGTTTCCTTTTTTCCAAAAATGCGGTCAGTAGAAAGCAAAATGCACAAATTTTTCTTGACCGTACACGCGTAAAGCTATATCATAAATCAGTATGGTTTTGATGATGTCGGCTATGACGAAACGCGCGTGATTCGCGAGTTGAAAGACCCGGAAAAGCGCACGATTCCGATTGCCGCCATGACCGCCAATGCGTTTGACGAGGACAAAAAAGGCGTTCGCCTTCGGCATGGACGGCTTTATCGCCAAACCAGTGTTTTTTTCAGCGCGTCACGACACTTGACGAGCTGCTCGGAAAGCAATAAAATAAGAGAGATTGATAACCCACTTCAAACCGTCTCAGGGAGGAAATTATGACCAATCAGGAAAAGAAGCAGCTCGCGATCGCTGCCTGCCAAATCCGCATGGGCATCATTGAATCGACGCACGGCGCCAAGGCGGGCCATCCGGGCGGAAGCCTGTCTTCCGCAGAGATGTTCGCCTATCTGTATAACAAAGAGCTGCGTATCGATCCCAAACAGCCGAAAAAGGCCGACCGAGACCGTTTCGTGCTCTCCAAGGGCCACACGGCGCCGGGCCTTTACAGCGCGCTGGCCTATCGTGGCTTCTTCCCGGTGAGCGACCTGCCGACGCTGCGCCATGCGGACAGCTATTTGCAGGGCCACCCGAATATGAACCTCGTGCCCGGCGTGGACATGAGCACCGGCTCGCTCGGCCAGGGCGTTTCCTGTGCGGCGGGCATGGCCAAGGGCGCGAAATATCTGGGACAGGATATCAACGTGTATACCCTGCTGGGCGATGGCGAAATCGAGGAAGGCGAAGTCTGGGAAGCGTTCATGTTCGCCGCGCATTATAAGCTCGATAACCTGTGCGTCATCATCGATCTCAACGGTTTGCAGATCGACGGTCCGACCGAGAAGGTCATGAACAGCGCGCCGGTCGATGCGAAGATGGAGGCTTTCGGCTTTAACGTCATCACCATCGACGGCCACGATTACGACCAGATTGAAGGCGCGTTTAACGCGTTCCGCGCCTGCACGGGCAAGCCGACGGCCATCCTGATGCACACCACCAAGGGCAAGGGCGTGAAGTATATGGAAAACAACGTCGATTGGCACGGCAAAGCGCCGAACGACGCGGAATATGAAGTGGCCATGAACGAACTGCGTGCCGCGATGGCAGAATTGGAGGCGTGAGCATGAGCGAAGTGAAGAAAATCGCGACCCGTGAGAGCTATGGCAAGGCGCTGGTCGAGCTGGGCGCCGAGCACAGCAACCTCGTCGTGCTGGACGCCGACCTCGCCGCCGCCACCAAAACCGGCATGTTCCGCAAGGCGTTTCCGGATCGCCATTTTGACTGCGGCATTGCGGAGGCGAACATGATCGCCGTCGCCGCGGGTCTGTCTACGATGGGACTTGTGCCGTTTGCGTCGTCCTTTGCGATGTTCGCGGCGGGGCGCGCGTTTGAGCAGGTGCGCAATTCCGTCGGCTATCCCCATCTCAATGTGAAAATCGGCGCGACGCACGGCGGTATCTCCGTCGGCGAGGACGGCGCTTCTCACCAGTGCTGCGAGGATTTCGCGCTGATGCGCTCCATCCCCGGCATGGTCGTGCTCTGCCCGGCGGACGATGTGGAAGCTCGCGCGGCGGTGAAGGCGGCCTATGCCTACGACGGCCCGGTGTATCTGCGTTTCGGCCGACTGGCGATCCCGGTTTTCCACGATGAAGAAAACTATCGCTTTGAAATCGGCCGGGGCGAACAGCTGACCGAGGGCAATGACGTGGCGATGATCGCCACCGGCCTGATGGTTAACGAAGCGCTTATCGCGGCCAGGGCGCTGGCGGATGAGGGGATTCACGCGCGCGTCATCAACATCTGCACCATTAAGCCGCTGGATGAAGAAATCGTTGTCAAGGCGGCGAAGGAATGCGGAAAGGTCATCACCTGCGAAGAACACAGCATTATCGGCGGTCTGGGCGAGGCTGTCGCGGGCGTGCTCAGCGAAAAATGCCCGACGATGATGCGCCGAATCGGCGTGAACGACGAATTCGGCCATTCCGGCCCGGCATGGGAATTGTTGCGTCAGTTTGGCCTGTGCGCAGATCACATCGCCGAAGTCGCGCGGGATTTTGTGAAAAAGTAAAACGGCTGCCCTTGACGGACGACCGGGAAAATGCTGCATATAGGCACAGCAGCGGGCTTTCAGGCTTGATTAGCCCTGCTTATCAGAGTGATCATGATGGCAGTCATGATCCTCTTTTTTCTTTATTCTCTATGAAATCCGCAATTAAAAACACGGCGGCGTTCTCCCCGGCTTAAAGAGAACGCCGCCGTGTTTTGCATTTACGGGATTATTCCGCCATGGCCCTGTCGGTTTCGATGCAGCGCTGCACATACGCGTGCTTGTTCAAATCGGCGTAACGCGTGTCGTCTGGATCATTGACGATGAAGGGCAAGCCTTTGACGGAGGCCAGCATCTTTTCAGGCACATAGCCCAGAATCATCTGTCCGTTGCAGCCGTCCAGCACGGAATAAGACCAATAGCACATTTCGCCGCAGAAAAACGGCGGTTGTCGATCGGCGCGGATGTCTGACTCGGAGGGCCGGAAGAGTTGACAGAAGATAGCGAAAACCGTATAATATCTTAAAGTGTTATATTCTGCTCTTTAATTGGATAACTAATGGAATTTTATAAAGACAAAGCGGAAAAGTGGGGCGATGCGGCATGCGCGTGGCGCAGGTGATCGGCAAGCTTGCGGCAGCGGGCGTGGAAGCGGTGGTCAATAACTATTATTGTTCCATGAATACGGAACGGATTCAGTTTGATTATTTCATTGACGAGGACTCCGAGCTGGCGCCGCCGCAGGAGATGATCGACCGCGGGGCGCGCTATTTTGTCGTGCCGTCCACCCGGCACGCGGCCGCGCGGGTGCGTGCGCTGACGGCGCTGTTTCGCGAAAATCATTATGCCATTGTGCACGCGCATATGAACACGCTCAACCTGCCGGTGCTGTATGCGGCGTGGCGCGCCGATGTGCCCGTGCGCATCAGCCACAATCACAGCGCGGCTGCGCCGGAGGAAAAGGCGCGGACGCTGCTCAAGCTGATGCTCCGCCCGACGGCGGGATGGTTTGCCACGGACCGGATGGCGTGCGGCGAGCAGGCGGCGGTCTGGATGTTTGGAAAAAAAGCGGTCGAGGCGGGGCGCGTCACGGTGCTGCCCAACGCCATCGACGCCGCCGCGTTCGCTTATGATGCGGCGGGGCGCGACAGTCTGCGGCGGCAATGGGGCTTTGACGCGGATATGGTGGTTATCGGCCACGTGGGGCGCTTCATGCCGCAGAAAAATCACGCTTTCCTGCTGACGTGTTTCGCGCAATATCATAAACGCCACGCAAACAGCCGCCTGCTGCTTGTCGGCGGCGGTGAGTTGAAGGAACAGGTTCAGCGGCAGGCGGAAACGCTGGGGATTGGCGGCGCAGTCTGCATGGCCGGCGTTCGCAAGGATATGCGGCAGGTGTACAGCGCGATGGATATCTTTGCGCTTCCCAGTCTCTATGAGGGGCTGCCGATGGTTTGCCTGGAAGCGCAGGCCAACGGTCTGCCCTGCCTGATGTCCGATCGGGTGACGGCGGAAACGGCGGTCACGCCCGAGGCGGCGTTTCTGCCGCTGGATCATGGGCCGGAGCCGTGGTGCGCCGCGTTTGAGCGCGCGGACAGGCAGAAAGACCGCGCCGGGGGTGTGGAGGCCGTGCGCCGCGCGGGGCGCGATGTGCGCCAAACGGGCATACAGCTGGAACGGTTGTATGAGAGGATGACGGCGGGAGGAGCGGACAGATGACCAAACCGTTGATTTCCGTTGTCGTCCCGCTTTACCGTGTGGAAGCGGAGATGCCGCTGTGTGTGGACAGCGTGCTGGCGCAGACCTACGACCGGCTGGATGTGATTCTGGTGGACGACGGTTCGCCGGATGGCTGCGGCCGCCTGGCGGAGGATTACGCCCGGCGGGACGCGCGTGTGCGGGCGATTCATCGCGAAAACGGCGGTCTGTCCGCAGCGCGCAACACGGGCACGCTGGCGGCGAAGGGCGACTATATCACCTATGTGGACGGCGACGACTTTCTGCATCCCGTCTGCGTGGAAAGCCTGTACGGGCTGATCGAGCGCTACCGGGCCGATCTGGCTGTCTGCACGATGAAGACTTTTCAGGAAAAGCCGGATGAAGTCATCCGGCAGACAATGGGCCAAACGGCCTGCTTTGAACGCGAAAAGGCCCTGGAGCACATGCTCTATCAGCGGCTTTTCGATACAAGCGCATGCGGCAAATTATACCGCACCGAAGATGCGCGCGGGCAGCTTTTCCCCGTGGGGAGGCTGTTTGAGGATCTGGCGACGGTGTATCGCTTCCTGTGGCGCGCGGAGCGCACAGCATGGGAGAGCGACGCGCTCTACGGCTATCGCACGCGCGGGGACAGCATCATGAATCAGCGCTTCCACGAGGGGCGCTTCGATGAGCTGACCGCGATCGATGAACTGTGCGATTTTGTGCGGGAAAACTGTCCGTCCGTGCAGCGTGCGGCGGACTGCCGCCGGTTCAGCTGTCTGTGCCAGACCCTGTTGGCGATTCCGCCGGAGGACGCGCGGTATCGCGGTCGGGCGGAGGCCATCTTTGCGGAGCTGTGCCGGCTGCGCTGGAGGGTTTTGAGCGACCCGCGGGCGAGAATGAAAAACCGCGGCGCGGCGGCGCTCACACTGCTGGGGGAAAGGGGGTTCAGGCGCTGTGCCGCGGCGCGCGGATGAAAGCGGCGATGACTTGGGAAAAAACAAAATGCGTTTGGAGAAACGCTTCGTCATATTCAGACATAACAGGAGAGAAAAAAGATGTTTCAGAATCTGAAAACGCGGGTCGGCAACATGGCGGCCGCCCTGAAAAAATACAATCCGCTGCTGATTGAACTGGTTTCGCGCGATATCAAGGTGCGTTACCGCAAGTCGGTGCTGGGCATGCTCTGGACGGTGCTCAATCCGCTGCTGATGATGTGCGTCATCACGGTGGTGTTTTCCACGATTTTCAAGCAGAATATCCCGAATTTCCCGATTTATTACCTGAGCGGTTCGCTGATTTTTTCGTTTAATTCCGAAGCGACCACCAACGCGATGCACTCCATTCTGTCCAACTGTTCGCTGATTAAAAAGGTCTATCTGCCCAAATACCTGTTCCCGATTTCCTGCGTGCTTTCCTCGCTGGTGAACCTCGGCTTTTCGCTCGTCGCGATGTTTATCGTGATGATCGTCACGCGCACGCCTTTCCATGCGACGCTGCTGCTGATGCCGATTCCGATTTTTTATACGTTCCTGTTTTCGGTCGGTCTGGGCACGATGCTCGCCGCGCTGACGGTGTATTTCCGCGATATCGCGCATTTCTACGGCGTGTTCATTCTGGCCTGGACGTATTTCACCCCGATTTTCTACCCGGTGGATATCCTGCCGGATTTTGCGCTCAGGCTGATGCAGTTTAACCCGATGTTCCACTATGTCAACTTCATGCGCGAGCTGGTCATTTACGGCATTTTCCCCGGAATCACCGAGAATCTGATCTGCGTGGCCATGAGCGTGCTGATGCTGTTTGCGGGCTTCTGGGTTTTCTACAAGAAGCAGGATCATTTCGTCCTGTACATTTAATGAGGTAACGATCATGAGCACAAGCATAAAAGTCGATCAGGTCTCGATGATGTTCAACATGAGCAGCGAAAAAGTGGATAACATCAAGGAATATTTCATCCGCGTGCTGAAACACAAGATTGCCGTCGAGCCTTTCTGGGCCTTGCAGGATGTTTCCTTTGAGCTGAAGCGCGGCGATTCGCTGGGCGTCATCGGCCTCAACGGCTCCGGCAAGAGCACGCTGCTCAAACTGGTCAGCGGCATTTTGAAGCCGACGAAGGGCACGGTGGAGACTTACGGCAGCATTGCCCCGCTCATCGAGCTTGGCGCGGGCTTCGATCCGGAACTTTCCGCCGTGGAAAACATCTACCTCAACGGCGCGGTGCTGGGCTATTCGCACGCCTATATGGAAGAGCGGGTGGACAGCATTCTGGATTTTGCCGAGCTGGAGGAATTTCGCAACATCGCCATCAAAAACTTTTCTTCCGGCATGACGGCCCGACTGGGTTTCGCCATCGCGACGATGAACGTGCCGGATATCCTGATTCTGGACGAGATTCTTGCCGTCGGCGACTATAAATTCCAGGAGAAGAGTTTTGCGCGCACCAGGTCGCTGATCGATTCCGGGGCGACGCTGCTGCTTGTTTCCCATTCCGGGGAACAGATTACCAAGCTCTGCTCCAAGGCGCTGTGGCTGGACAAGGGCCATGTGAAGATGTACGGCCCGGCGGAAGAGGTCTGCCGGGCATACAGCCAGATGTGACAAAGGACAGGGGGAAACATACGGCCGTGAAACTGCTGATTGTCATCAACCAATTTTACAAAGGCGGAGCGGAAACCAACCTGCTGAACCTGCTCAAGGCGCTGCCTGAAACGGATGATCAGGTGGATCTGCTGGTTTACGATCAGATGAAACTGCCGAACGTCATTTCGCTGCTGCCGCAGGTGCCGCCGCATGTGACGGTTTGCGACGCGGCCGGGCGCGAGGATGGGAGCGGATTTTGGCATAAGGCGCTCTGCCGCATTACGCGGGACGCGACGAAAAAGCAGCTGTATCGCCCCGCGTGCTTTGAATTTGTGAAAGACAAGCACTATGACGCGGCGATTTCCTACGGCGAATGGATTTCGCCGGAATTTGTGGCCGAATATGTGCAGGCGGATCGAAAAATCGTCTGGATTCATTCGGACATCGACAAGGCGCTCTTCTTTAACGAGGAAGTGATGTTCCGCTTTGACAACAAGATTGATCTGTATCTGTTCGCCTCCGGCAAGTCCATGGAAACGGCGCTCGCGCGATACCCGATCATGCAGGGGCGCGCGACGGTGGTGCATAACCTCTGCGACGACGAGGGCATCCGCCGCGCCGCCATGGAGAAAGCGCCCGAAACGGAGAAGATGAAGCGGCCGCTGCTGCTGACGGTGGCGAATTTCCGGGCGGAGAAGAACCATCTGCGTCAGGTAGAGGCCATGGCGCTGCTCAAAAAGCGCGGACTGGATTTCACGTGGCTCAACATCGGCAGCGACACGGATACCGCGCTGATTTCGCAGATCGACGCGGCGGTGAAGAAACGCGGGCTGGAAGGCCGCTTTATCCGCATGCCGGCGCAGGCCTCGCCCTACCGATTTATGAAAAACGCGGACGCGGTCTGCGTGCTTTCCGATTTTGAAAGCTGGTCGCTGGTTATCTCCGAGGCGAAGCTGGTCGGCACGCCCGTCATCGCGACGCGCACATCCGGCGCCATCGAGCAGATCGAGGACGGCGAAACCGGCGTGCTCTGCGATTTTACGCCGGAAGCGATTGCCGACGGCATCGAGCGGCTGCTGAAAGACGCGGCGCTGCAAAGCCGCATTCGCAAGGCGCTGGAAGGATTTTCCACGCAGCAGCGCTCCGTGCAGGAATTTACGCAGATGCTCACGGATTGCCCGGTGCATCGCGCGCGGCCGTCGCTGCTGTATGTGAGCGACAACATCAACTATGTCAGCGGCGTGCAGCGCGTGACGGCGACGCAGGTGCAGGCGCTGCGCCGGGATTTCGCCATCACCGTGTTCAGCATGGAGGTGCCCGACGAGCGCAGCCGCAGATTGTTTGCGGGTGTGCCGATTGTGGATATGCAGACCTGCTGCGGCGTGACCTGCCTAGCGATCCCCTGTAAGGACGTGCTTCTGCATCGGGGCTTCACCATGCGCCAGAAGGCCGTTCGGCTGGCCTATGGCGTGATGCGCAAGCTGGGGAAGGAAGCCTGGGCGATCGAAAAGCTGTCCAACCAGAAGATGAAAAACTTCTTCGAGGGGTTCGACACGGTTTGCGTGCTCAGCGAGGCTTCTCAGATGCGCGATTTTGTTTCCAAACTGAGCCATCCGAAGAAGATTCAGTGGATTCACACGGACTATGCGCTTTGGAGCGAATACAGCGATTGGACGCGGCAGATTACCGCCAACGACGGCGAACGATATCGCCATTACGACCGGGTGGTCTGCCTGACGGAAACCAGCCGACAGGGCTTTTTGCAAAAGCATCCGGAGCTGAGCGAAAAAACGATTGTCGTCGCCAACTTGCAGCCGGTTGAAGAAATTTTGAAAAAGGCGCAGGCGCCGCTGGAAGGCGTTTCGCTCGACAAAAACGTGACCAACATCGTCTCCGTCGGCAGAATGGACACGGAAAAGGCCGTGGATCGCATTCTGCGCATTGCGCGCCGCCTGACGGACGAGGGATATGCGTTCCACTGGTATTTCGTCGGCGACGGTGTGCTGCTCAGGGAATGGACGGCGCTGCGGGATCAGCTGGCCCTGCAAAAGACGGTCACGTTTTTAGGGCGGATGGAGAACCCGTATCCGGTGATGAAGGCGGCGGATTGTTTTGCGCTGCTTTCCAAATACGAGGGCCTGCCCGTGACCATCGACGAGGCCAAATTGCTGCATGTGCCGGTGATCGCCACGCGCGTGGGCGGAATTCCCGAACAAATTCAAAGCGAAAAAACAGGAATTTTGGTCGATAATGACGAACAGGATATTTATGACGGGCTGAAGCGGATGCTGGCGCATCCGGAGTGCCTGAATGAATGGCGCGAAAATCTGCGGCGGGAGGGCGACCGGAACGCCGAAATTCTGCAAAGCCTGATGCGGGTTTTTGCGCCCAAGGGAGCGTAAACAGGAAATGAAACGGACGCTGTTGTTCGTCATCACACAGTTTTATCGCGGCGGCGCGGAGACCGCGCTGGTCAACCTGCTCAAGGCGCTCAGCCCGGAGGATTATGCTGTCGATCTGCTGGTGCTCAACCAGACGACGCAGGAAAATTCGCTCCTGCCGGAAGTGCCCGCATGGGTGCGGGTGCTGGACGCGGGCGCGGAAAACGGCGCAAAGCCCTTCTCCATGACAAAGAAGGCGTTCTGGCTGGGCGGGGACGCGGCGCTCCGTTTTGTTGCGGGCCGGACATACGACGCGGCGTTCAGCTACGGCGAGTGGTGTCCGCTGGAATTTGTGGCGCAAAACGTGGCGGCACGGACGAAGGCGGTTTGGATTCATACGGATATCACCAAGTCAAACGGATTTGACGCCAACGCGTTTTTCGATTCGTTCCTCAGCTATCGATACTATATCTTTGTTTCCGAGGATACGAAGCGCAGAGCGGAGGCCAGATACCCGTTCCTGATTGGCAAGAGCGCGTTGATTCATAATGTGCTCGACCGCGCGTGGCTGGAAAAGCAGGCCGCGCAGCCGATGAAAGATTTTGCCTATCCCGTGTGGGGGCTGCACCTGATTACCGTCGCCAACGTGCGGACGGAAAAGGGTTATCCGCGCATGCTGGAAACGGCGAAAGCGCTCAAAGCGCGCAAGGTGGAATTTACGTGGCTGTGCGTCGGTGCGCAGCCAGATGCGGCGCTGTTGGAAAGGCTGAAACGGGAAATTGCGCAAAGCGGCCTGAACGAGCAGATGATTCTGTTGGGGCCGAGAGCCAATCCCTATCCCTACATGCGCGCGGCGCAGGTGTTTGTGCTGCTTTCGGATTACGAGGCGTGGCCGCTGGCGATGGCGGAGGCCATGATGCTGGGCAGACCGGCGGTTGCGACCCGAACCAGCGGCGCATGCACCCATGTCGTGGATGGGCAGAACGGCCTGCTCTGCGATTTCAGCGCCGAAAGTGCGGCGGATGCGTTGCAGCGCTGCGCCGGGGATGAAAACCTGATGCGGACGATTCGCTGCGGCGCGGCGCGGTTCGATCCCGCGCCCGAAGCGCTGCGGGAGTTTCACGAATTTATCGCGCATTGTATGAAATTCAATTCTGAAACATAACGGATGCGCGCGGGAGCGCGTCGAACAGAAAGGAAAAGTTTATGGGCGAAATGATTGAACGGCTGGATTTCAGCGGGAAGGAAAAATACAGCGCGGTGGAAGCGACCATCCATCTGAACCGTTACGCGATGGCGCGCCCGTATGTCGCGGGCAAGCGTGTGCTGGACGTGGCCAGCGGCGAAGGATACGGCAGCTTTTTGCTGCGCCGCTGGGGCGCGGAATCGGTGGAGGGCATCGACGTGGACGAGCAGACCGTGGAAACCGCGACGCGGCTCTTCGGCGGCGACGGCGTGCATTACCAGTGCCACACCGCGGAGCAGCTCCCCTTTGAAGATCATACCTTCGATGTGGTCTGCTCGTTTGAGACGATCGAGCATCTCGATCACCCCGAATTGTTCCTTCAGGAGATCAGGCGCGTGCTCAAGCCCGGCGGAAACATCATCCTTTCCTGCCCGAATGACCCCTATTATTATAAGCCGGGCGAACCGGGCAACCCGTTCCACAAGAAACAGTACACCTATTTTGATTTCAAGCAGCTGGTTGAAAAATATCTCGGCCAGCGAGTGCGCTACTATCTGGCGTATGCCTTGAGTGGTTTTATTAACCTGCCGATTGAGGAAAGTACGCTTCCTCCGGAGGAAGGTGAGGCATCGCCATTGCCGACGGACATGCTGGAAATGCTCAATTGCAGAGATTATACCAATGCGGTATGTGTTCCTGCCGAGCGTTACTTGAATTATTGGGATGCTAATTATTTTGTCGGAATCTGGGGACCGAATAATTCGACGCAGAGCAATGCGGCATTTTTCCCGCAGGAGTTCTTTTCGGAGACGAATGGTTTAAGTGGAGAATTTTTGCGCGAAGTTGCCAGGTTGAAAGAAGATTTTGAAAAGCACACCGCGCAGGAAGCCGAATATGCCCGCCAGCTCGAAGAAACCAGAGCGGCGTTTACCCAAAAAGAAGAAGAGCATAAGCGCCAGACGGAACAGCGGCAGGCTGAATATCTGGAAAGAGAGACAGATTACAAGCAGCAGCTGGAAGCTGGAAAGGCGTATATCGAGCATATCAAAGAAGAGGCGGCCAGACAGGCGCATGTGGCGGACCTGGAACAGCAGCGCACGTCCATGATGCTCGAACTGGTCAACAAGGAAAAGGACATGATGCAGCAGAGCTACGCCCGCGACTATGCGGAGCTGACGCAGCGACGAGACGAAGTTGCGCAGCTTCGCAACCAATACGAACAGCTCAGCGCGGAAAACGCGCAGCATTGCGAAGAGCTTCGCCTGATTCATGCCTCCAGGGGATTCAAACTTTTGAACATGGGCTATCCGATCAAGAAGCGGATTTGGAAGATTTTTGGCAAAGAGATTTGACGGGCATTGAAGATACAGAAGTGAGGACGGGGTGCTGATATGGATCTGGATAGGGAGTTCACAAAAGGTTGGAATGTCGAAACACTGCGATACTATTCGTCTGCTACTCATAAGATGATTGGTATTGAATCACACAATGGTCAGGCGGAGCTGGACAGCATCGGTGAAAATGGAAGAAATCTGACCTTTGCAGTCTTGTCCATGAATCGGGCGGATAACACGATTCGCCTGATGCGGTCGATTGCGGAGCAGATGCCCGAATTTGAAGGCGAGTTTTTAATTGGTGATAATGGCTCATCAGATGATCAGTTAGACATGCTTTATGATTTCTGCGGAAAAGTGCCCTATCGCTGCCGTATTCTTGAATTTAAAAAGAATTACGGTGTTGCAGCAGGAAGAAATAAGCTGTTTAAAGAAGTTCAGACCGAGTGGATTATTGCGGTTGACAACGACGTTTATTTTGTAGGCAATCCGTTGAAAAAGATTCAGCAGGATATCTGTCAGCTCGGATGTCATTTTATGTGTTTGCCGGTGATAAATCAGGAACATCATGATGCATTTGTTTATGGTGGACACCTGTATTTGGATAATTTGAATGGCCATGTGAACGTCGGTGGGGGAAGTGTTTTAATCAATCCGCATGTGCAGGTCAACATTGAGCATGAACCGTTTTTGTGCACATTTATTTCGGGATGTGCGAATATTCTCAAAAAGGATACGTTCTTTTATTGCGGCGGCTATGAAGAAAAAATGTTTGTCGGTTTTGAGGATACGGAGTTCTCGGTTCGTGTTTTCCAAAAGGGATTTAAGGTTGGAACCTGTGGCGTTTGCTGCATTATTCATGATCATCCCAAGCCGAAGAACGACGCGGACACACATTATGAAAAGCAGCGTTTTTCGGTGAATTATCTTCAAGAATCCGCTAAAGTATTTGAAAAAAAGCATGGCTTTGCGGTTTGGAATCCGAATGTGGCGAAATGGATCAATCAACGCAGAGATGAATTGATTTCCGAAAGGGAGCCGGGTAAAACAGGATTGGCTTCATCGGATGAAAAACCGGGTGTGGCGTTGATTGTCGATAAGCCGGATTGGGCATTGGACCATATCGCGAAACAGGTTCAAAAAAATCTTGCTTCTTTCTATGATTTCAAGATTATCTATTTGAAAGACTTTGATAATCTGGCTGAAGTTTTAATGCTCGCCGAAGATTGCAAAATCATCCATTTTCTATGGAGGCCGCTTGCTTCTGATTTTTATTCAGCGTATACACAGAATCGTATTCATGCGATTGGAATGGATTCGGATTCCTTTTATAGGAAGTATGTGGCGGGCAAAGTGATTTCGGTTGCTGTTTATGATCATCTTCTACTGGATGGTCCGGAAGCATTTTTTACCTCCAAGCTTTTCACGGATGAAAACACCATCGTCTCTTCGTATACCGTCTCTTCCGAAAAGCTGATGAAGCTGTATAACGAGCGCAAGGATATCCGGCTCAAGCCCTCGGCCATCACGCAGGACGGCGTGGATTTGTCGCTCTTTAAGCCCGAAAATCTGGAACGCTTTGAAAACGTGCAGGGCAGAACGATCCGCATCGGCTGGGTGGGTAACAGCAAGTGGCAGGTGCGCGACTTGAAGGGCATCAACACGGTGATTAAACCGGCCATAGATCAGCTCATCGGCGAAGGTTATAACGTGGAGCTGGTCACATCCGACCGCAACGAACGGATGATTCCGCACGAGAAGATGCCCGGCTATTATAGCCAGATCGATCTGTATGTCTGCGCGTCTCTCTGTGAGGGAACGCCGAACCCGGTGCTGGAAGCCATGGCCTGCGGCGTGCCGGTGATTTCCACGGATGTGGGGCTGATTCCCGAAGCGTTTGGCCCGAAGCAGATGCAGTATGTGCTCAGGGAGCGCAGCGCGAAATGCCTGGCCGACGCGATCCGACGCCTGATGGAACACCCGGAAGATTTTGCGGCGCTCTCGGAGGAAAACCTGAAGCAGATTCAGAAGTGGGATTGGCCGCTGATGACGCAGAACTTTAAGCGGTATTTTGACCGCTGTCTGGCGCAGAAAGAAGAACCATGAAAAACGACGCGATGAAAAATGCCCCTGCTGGGGAAAACGAGCGCCCGCTGATGCTTGCGCCCGCGTTTAAGGATTACATCTGGGGCGGCGAACGGCTCAAGCGCGACTGGGGCAAACAGACGGATCTGTCGCCGCTGGCGGAAAGCTGGGAGCTGAGCTGCCACGAGGCCGGGCCGTCCGTCGTCGTGTCCGGCGAATGGGCGGGGCGGACGCTCGCACAGGTGTTGGCCGCGCACCCGCAGTTTGTGGGCACGAAAGCCGAAAAGGCGGGCGAATTTCCGCTGCTCATCAAGCTGATTGACGCGGCGGGGCCGCTCTCTGTGCAGGTACACCCGGACGACGACTATGCGGAACGGGTGGAGCACGCGCTGGGCAAAACCGAGATGTGGTATGTGCTGGACGCCGACGAGGGCGCGGGCATTTATTACGGATTCAAGCGCGAAACCACGCTTAAAGAGATGAAAGCCGCCATCGAAAGCAACACCCTGACCGAGCTGCTGAACTGGGTTCCGGTAAAAAAAGGCGAGTGTTTCTTTATCCCGGCGGGTACGGTGCATGCCATCGGCGCGGGGCTGCTGATTGCCGAAGTGCAGCAAAGCTCCAATTTGACTTATCGCGTTTACGATTACGGCCGCCTTGGCGCGGACGGCAAGCCGCGTCCCCTGCACATCGACAAGGCGCTGGCCGTTACCCGCCGCGAACCGCCGCAAACGCCTGTCGGCCCGACCGAGCCGAAGCAAAGTGTTGCTGGGGGCCGCGTTCAGCCGTTGTTCGCCTGCGACAAGTTCACGACCGCCGTGCTGACGGTGGAAGGGACGATGAGCGACAGCGTGTCCAACGAGAGCTTTGTTTCGCTGCTGACGGTGGAGGGCGAAGGAACGCTGAGCTACCGGGGTGAAACGTATCCGCTGAAAAAGGGGCAGAGCGTGTTCCTGCCCGTAGGCATGGGAACCTATGAGCTGACCGGGCGGATGCAGGTGCTCAGAACAAGGGTATAAGATGAAAGACAATCGGGTTTTGACCGGCAGCCTGTGCGCGCTGGGGTGTGAAGTGCTCTACGGCCTGAGCTATCTGTTTACCAAACAGACGGCGGAAACGGCGAGCCCCCTTGCGCTGCTGGGCTGGCGGTTTGTTGTTGCGCTGGCGGCGATGAGCCTGTGTGTGGCGCTGGGATTCATTCCCGTTCGGTTGAAAGGCAGACGGCTTGGGCCGCTGCTGCGCGTGGCGCTGTTCTGCCCGTGCCTGTATTTCATCGGCGAAACGGTGGGTATTCGCGAAACGACGGTGACGGAGAGCGGCGTTTTTCTGGCCTGCGTTCCGGCGCTGTCTCTGCTGGCCTCGACGGTCATTTTGAAAAAGAAACCCACCAAACGGCAGATTATCGGCATTTTGGTCACGTTTTTGGGCGTGATGACGACGGTAGTCGCGGTCGGCCTTTTGCTGGGGTTAGATAGCGATACTTTTTACATCTACCATGTTGCGGCGGTCATGGTTGACAACTTGCGTCGGCTCCTGCTCGGTATCAACCTGTCCGA
>OGDN01002972.1_pt1 | contig 19558 bp, 14 predicted proteins | sample 1570271 | NCBI WGS metagenome assembly OGDN01 (sample SAMEA4384481, study PRJEB24528) | human gut metagenome | reverse complement strand
CTATGAGCAAGCTCATGTGGGCTTAGACCTTTTGACCCTGGCATCATAAAAATTATTAGCCCCACTTATCAATGTAACGAAGAAAATATAATCAATGAATTTATTTACAAGAGCCGGAAATATGCTTATTATCTACATTGTAGGTTATGATCTTCAGGGATCATTGCCGGCTCTAATTATATAAAGTTGAAAATTCTTCAAAGATGCATTGCAGGACGGGAAACCTGTTCAGCCGATGATTCGGTCAATGTATCTTTTTTATTTACGTGAGCGACAGATCAGAGTCTGTGTCTGAGCAAGACCCTGGCAGATGCCACGCTAACCTGAGAAACCCGTAAAGCGTGCTTCTCATATTTTCAAAAGTATAAGGAGGTCCCGGTATGGAAAGGACAAAAGAGACACTCAAAGAACTGATTCGTGCAGGCCGTGCAAAAGTTCCGGCTCACAAAGTGATCAAAGGCGGACAACTGGTAAATGTAATGTCAAGCGAGATCTATCCTGCAGATGTTGCAGTATATAATGATATGATCGTAGCGGTAGGTGATGTAGAAGATTACATTGGATCAGAGACAGAGATCATTGATGCTACAGGATATTATCTGACACCGGGTATGATCGACGGACATATCCACAGTGAGTGCAGCAAGATGAGTATTACAAGTTATGCAAAGGCAGTTGTACCGAGAGGAACAACCAGCATGATCTCAGGATTGGACGAATACATTTCTGTTTCAGGACTGGAGGGACTTCAGGAAGTACTTGCTGAGATGAAGCAGAGTCCGCTGAAAGTGTTCTGGGGTGCTCCTTATAAGACACCATACACGATCCCGAAATCAACCGTTGCATTTAACTTCACAGAAGAAGTTCACAAAGAAGTACAGAAATGGCCGGAGTGCTATGGAGTATGGGAAACGGTACGTGAGTTCCTGCAGGAGGAAGATGAAGATACACTTGGAGCAATCGTAGAAGCTTCTAAGAACCGTCTTCCGGTCTTTGGATGTGCACCAATGGCAGTAGGTAATGATCTGAATGGTTATCTTTGTGGAGGTGTTCGTCTTGACCATGAGAGCTACACACACGAAGAAGTAGTAGAGAAAATGAGAAAGGGAATGCACATGCTGATCCGTGAGTCATGTGTAACACATTTCCTTGAGGAAAATATCAAAGCGGTGACAGAAGTAAATCCAGCTTTTGCAAGAAGAGTCAGCTTCTGTACAGATGACGTAACCGCAACAGATATCCTTGAAAAAGGACATCTTGATAATGTAGTACGTCTTGCGATCAAGGCAGGTGTTGAGCCGATGACAGCCATTCAGATGGCAACGATCAACAGTGCCGAGGCTTACCGTATCGATCATCTGATCGGTTCCATCTGCCCGGGAAGAATCGCAGATATCCTGTTCGTAAAAAGCATTGAAGAATTTGAAGTATGCAAAGTCATGACAAATGGTAAGATGGTAGCGGAAGACCACAAGCTGACTTATGACCTGAAAGCACCGGCAAGAAGCAGCGTATTAAAAGGTGCATTAAAGTGTAAGCTTACGACAAAAGAAGATTTTGAATATAAGACAAGTATCCAGAACGGTGAGGCAGATGTCCTTGCAATGGATGTCAAAGGACCATTTGTCCGCAAGAGAAGAGATGTTGTCCTTCAGGTAAAAGACGGTATCGTACAGCCGGATCCGGAACAGGATGTTGCAATGGTATCCGTACTGGAGCGTTTCGGAAGAAATGGAAATAAATCTCTTGCATTTTGTTCAGGCTGGAAACTGAAAAAAGGAGCAATGGCTTCTTCAGCAGCACCGGATGATAACAACCTGGTTGTTATGGGAGTCAGTGCAGCAGATATGTCGATCGCAGCAAACTATGTGATCGAGCAGGGCGGCGGACAGGTCGTTGTTGCAGATGGCGAGATCGTAGAGTTCCTTCCGCTTCCGGTTGGAGGAATCGTAAGTGATGCTGAACCGGAAGAGATCAGGGCACAGGAAGAAAAGATCGACCAGGCAGCAAGAAGCCTTGGTTCAGATCTGCCGAATCCGATGATGTATATGTTCTTCCTGCCGATTACAGCAATCCCGGATTATGCGATCACAGATGTAGGACCGGTTGATTATGTAAATCTGACAACGTTTGAGCCGGTACTTGCAGTACGTGAAAAGTAATTATAATTATGAAGTCCCGACCGGGTGTGGGAGCATCCGGGAGGGAAAATAAAAAGAGAGAAGGAGGAGGCTGTTTAATTATGAAAGATGCAGCAACAATGAAAGCAGAATTAAAAAAACTGATCGACACGGCAGCAGGAAGAATCCCGGCTGACCTTGTTATCAAGAACTGTAAGGTCGTAAATGTATTTTCAGGCAAGATCCAGGAAGGTGATATTGCATTTTCAGGAGATCAGATCGCAGGAATCGGAGAGTACGAAGGAAAAGAAGTGATCGATGCAGAGGGAAGATATGCCGCACCGGGATTTATTGACAGCCATATCCATATCGAGTCTTCCTATGTATGTCCGGAGGAGATCGGACGTCTCCTTGTACCACATGGTGGAACAACGATCATGGCAGATCCACATGAAATCGTAAATGTATGTGGAATCGCAGGTTTGGATTATATGATGAAGGCAGCCGAGAATACAGTGCTGGATGTGAAGTATGAATTACCATCCTGTGTACCGGCAACTCCATGGGAACATTCAGGAGCAGTTATTGATGCAGAGGCAATGAAAGAGCCTATTACAAGAGAAGGAATCGCAGGACTCGGTGAGTTCATGAATTTCCCAGGTGTGATCAATGCAGCAGACAGTGATCTTGATAAGATCATCGTAGCAAAAAGAGAAGGAAAATTCGTTGACGGACATGGACCTGGAATTGCAGGAAAAGACCTGAATGCTTATGCCGCAGCAAGAATTGCAGCAGATCATGAATGCTCTACTGTAGAAGAGATGAATGACCGTCTTGACCGTGGTATGTATATCCTGCTCCGTCAGGGTTCTGCCTGCCATAATCTTCGTACACTGATTAAAGGCGTGACACCTGAGAACAGCAGAAGATGTCTGCTCTGCTCCGATGATCGTCAGCCGAAGACGATCCTTCATGAAGGACATCTTGACAATCATCTGCGTATCTGCGTGGAAGAAGGTCTGGATGCAGTGACAGCGATCCGTATGGCAACGCTGAATGCAGCAGAGTGCTTTGACTTGAAAGACAGAGGAGCCATTGCACCGGGATACCGTGCAGACGTAGTTCTTCTGGATGATCTGAAAGATTTCCATGTGAACCGTGTATTCATCCAGGGTGCGTTGGTCGCAGAGGAAGGAAAGTATCTCCCGGAGATCAAACGTTATGATATCTCCACAGTAAAGGGAAGTGTGATTGTAAAAGATTTCTCAGCAGAGAAATTCAAAATGCATTTAAAATCTAATAAAGTGAATGTCATCAAGATCCTTCCGGGTGGTGTAGTAACTGCCAAAGATACAGCAGAGATCCAACTGGATGAGAATGGTGAATTTGTAAGAAATCCGGAAGAAGATATCGTAAAGGTAGCCGTAGTGGAAAGACACCAGGGAACAGGAAATGTAGCTTGTGGATTCCTGAAAGGTTACGGAATCAAAGCCGGAGCAGTTGCCCTGTCTATCGCTCATGATTCTCACAACATCATTGTTGTCGGAGTCAGTGACGAAGAGATGGAATTTGCGGTGAACAGCCTGATCGCCCAGGAGGGTGGAATGGTTCTTGTAAGAGAAGGAAAAGTACTGGAAAGCATGCCAATGCCGATCGCAGGTCTGATGAGCGATCAGAGCGGAGAATGGGTAGATGAAAAGCTGACCGCAATTCATGCAAAAGCATATGAAGAGCTTGGAATCGCCGGAGATGTAGAGCCGGTTATGACTCTTTGCTTTATGTCTCTTGCAGTAATCCCGGAAGTAAAACTGACAGATATGGGATTATTTGATGTAACGACATTTTCATTTATACCGGTTGAAGCATAAGCATTGGAGAAAGAACAAATGAAAGAACCTATTCTTGAAATGCGTGGGATCACAAAGAAATTCGGAAGTGTGACCGCCAACAAAGATGTAGATCTGACACTGTATCCCGGGGAGATTCATGCACTCCTCGGGGAAAATGGTGCAGGTAAAAGTACCCTGATGAATATTTTGAATGGAATCTACAAGCCGAACCATGGAAAAATCTATTATAAAGGCAAGAAAGTTTCCATTCGTTCACCGAGGCATGCAGTCGATATGGGAATCGGAATGGTACATCAGCATTTCCGCCTGATCCCGACTCTGACGGCAGCAGAAAATGTATTTCTGTATATGCCGGACTGTAAGCTGATCCTCAATAAAAAAGAAATGGAAGAACAGATCGGAAAATGGTCTTCTGAGTTTCATCTGAATGTAGACCCGTCTGCGTTGATCTGGCAGTTGTCTGTCGGAGAGCAGCAGAGAGTTGAAATCGTCAAACTGCTCTGTCGTGGGGCAGAGATCCTGATTCTTGATGAGCCGTCCGCAGTTCTGACCGCACAGGAAGCAAAGGAAATGTTCCGTGTGCTGCGTCGGATGGCAGACAGTGGAAAGAGCGTAGTGGTTATTTCCCATAAAATGAATGAAGTTATGGAATTTGCTGACCGCATCACCGTATTAAAAGGCGGTGAGGTGGAAGATACCATGCCGGCATCAGAAGCAACTGTAGAACGCCTGACAAAAGCAGTTGTAGGAGAACGTGAATTAAAGCCTCATAAAAATGAAGGTGGCACATGCAGAGAGGAAGTTGTACTGAAATTGGAAAATCTGTCTGTAAAAAATGACAGAGATCTGATGGCAATCAAAAATGTGTCACTGGATATCCATGCAGGAGAAATTCTTGGAATCGCAGGGGTTGCAGGAAATGGTCAGAAAGAACTGGCAGAGGCTGTTGCCGGACTGAGAAAAGTAGTAGGCGGAACCATCACCATTCACGGGGAAGACGTGACAACACAGGGTGCAAAAGCACGCGTGAAGAAAAGAGTAGGCTTCATTCCGGAAGACAGACTGAGCATGGGACTGGTTCCGGGAATGAATATGGAAGAAAACCGTATTCTGAAAGAATTTGATCTGCCGAAATTCAGCAGACATCATATTTTAAAGAAAAAAGTGATCCACGATACCGTGCAGGAAGAAATTAAACGGTACGATATCAAGACTGCCGGAGATAAAAGTCCGGTGTCCCTGATGTCAGGAGGAAATCAGCAGAAGCTGTTAGTTGCGAGAGAAATCGGAGGAGATCCGGTTCTTCTGATCGCGGTCTATCCGTCAAGAGGACTGGATATCGGTGCGGCAGAAGCCATTCATGAGATTCTTCTGGAACAGTGCCGGAAAGGTGTTGCTGTGCTTCTTATTTCAGAGGAACTGGATGAACTGTTTCAGATGTCGGACCGAATCGGAGTACTCTGTTCCGGTGAGATGATGGCAGTCATCGACCGCAAAGAGGCAGATTACGATACGATAGGAAGGCTGATGTCAGGTGAACACTATGAGAAATAAACTACGTTTAGAAAAAAGAGAATCAGTAAGTACGATTCGTATCGTACTTACGTCCATCCTTTTTACATTGATCGCATTTGCATTTTGTGGAATTATCATTGCATCAGTTGGGTTCAATCCGCTGGAAGTTTACGGGAAGATGCTCAATAAAGTATTCCTTTCAGAAAAAGGAATCCGCAAAATGATCAATGCCAGCCTGCCACTGATGTTCTGCGGACTTGGTGTGGCACTGACATTTAAAATGAATCTGAATAATATCGGTGCAGAAGGACAGTACGCCATGGGAGCCATTTTCGGTGGAGCTTTTGTACTTTACGGACCAGAGATCCGCGGTATCGGAGGCGGAATCATCCTGGCAGTGATGTGTTTCCTCGGAGGAGCATTCTGGGCATTGCTCTGCGCGATCCCGAAAGCATACTGGAATGTAAATGAGAGTATTACAACTCTGATGCTCAACTACATTGCACTGATTATCTTAAGTTACCTTGTTCTTGGTCCATGGAAAATGCCGGGACAGAATGTAGGTCAGACGAAGAGGATCCCGGTTGGACTTGAGATCCCTGAGATCAATGGAATCAGTGCCGGAATCATTCTTGGAATCGTGGCAGCGGTTGTAATCTTCCTTGCATATAAGTATACAACAGACGGATATCAGTTATCAGTGATCCGCAGCAGTCAGAACTCTGCAAGATATGCCGGAATCAATATTAAAAGAAATATCATTCTTGCACTGGTGATCAGTGGAGGACTTGCCGGACTTGCCGGCTATGTACAGTATGCGGGAGTTTCACACCGCATCATGGAGCAGATGCCGAACAATGCCGGATATACCGGAATCGTCATCGCTTATCTGAGCCGCCTGAATCCGCTGGTGATCGTGATCGTGTCAATTTTATTTGCGGGACTGCAGAACAGCAGTGCTACGGTGCAGATCCTGGGTGTGCCGACGCAGATCGCGACAATGATCCAGGGAGCAGTTATGATCTTTGTGATTGCGGGAGATTTCTTCCAGCGTTATAAGATTGTTGTAAATAAGGAGGTGAAAGCATGATCGCATTAATCATTTCATTATGTTCGGGAGCAATCGTCTATGCAGTTTCCGTCATGTATGCCGGGATCGGTGAAACCTTCTCAGAGCGTGCAGGTATCATGAATCTTGGCGTTGAAGGGGTGATGCTGATGGGAGCAGTCAGTGGTTATATCACTGCAGTTCACACACAGAATCTGTTTTTATCATTTCTGGTCGTGCTTTTGACCGGAGCTGCATTAGGTCTTGCATTTGCATTCCTTACCGTAACGCTGCAGTCAGATCAGACTGTATGTGGTATGGCAATGCTGATATTTGGAACAGGATTGAGTGGATTTATCGGAAAAGATGTTTCCGGTGTGGCTGCCAATCTGAAGTTTGAAAAGATCGCAATTCCTGTACTTTCTAAGATTCCTGTGCTTGGAGATATTTTCTTTAAACAGAATCTTCTGACATATGCAATGTACTTTATCATTCCATTATCTATGTTCTATATTTACAGGACAAGATATGGACTGAAGCTGCGTGCGTTGGGTGAAAATCCGGCAGCACTGGACGCAGCGGGAGAAAATGTATTTGCGATGCGTTATGGTTATATCATCTTCGGATGCATGATGATGTCGATCAGCGGGGCGTGCGTTTCGCTGGCAAATACAAACTTCTGGAACAGCGGAATGACAGCCGGAAAAGGCTGGATCGCATTTGCACTGGTTGCATTTTCATCCTGGAATCCGGTCATGCTGATGTGGGGAGCATTGCTCTTCGGATTTATCAGTTGTCTCGGAAGTAATCTGCAGATTTATCTGCCGTCTGTTCCAACGGAGGTATACAGTATGCTTCCGTACATTGCAACTGTGATCGTATTTATACTTTCAACAGGAAACTTCAGAAAGAAGCATACCGCAGAGCCGGCAGCTCTTGCAAAACCTTATGATCGTGAAAGCCGGTAAAAAGATCTGAAAAGAAAAATAAAAAGATTGATAAAAACCGGAAAAAGAGGAGGACAAAATGAAAAAGAAATTACTTAGCTTATTAATGGTAACAGCCCTGACAGCAAGTCTTGTGGCAGGATGTGGATCTAATGGAGATTCAAAAGATAAATCATCCGGTTCAGACAGAGAAACCAAAGATGTATCGGAGCTGGTGATCGGTGAGATCGAATATTCCGTTATTGATGATGGCGGCTGGGCTCAGTCTATGCATGAAGGTCTTGTAAAAGCCTGTGAGGATCTTGGAATCGATACAAAGACAAATCTTCTGACAATGGAAGAGATCTCAGAGGAAGATACATCCCTGATCGAGTCTACAGTGGAAGAGCTTGTAGATGAAGGTGCAGACATTATCTTCGGATGTTCTGCGGGATATTCGGCAATCCTTGCAGAGCTTCAGCAGGAATACCCGGATGTTATCTTTGCACAGCAGAGTAACGATGTTTATGATAACATCATTGAGTTCCAGATCCGTGGATATGAGGGAGATTTCCTGACAGGTTACTTATCAGCACTGATGAATGAAGGATCTAATCAGCTTGGCTTCTGTGCAAGTATGGATGAGGCATCTGTCCGTACAGCAATCAATGCTTATGCACTTGGCGCAAAATATGCAAATCCGGATGCCAAAGTTCAGGTACTCTGGGCTGACAGTTGGTATGATCTTGATGTAGAATCTCAGAATGCCAAGACACTGATCGACAATGGAATCAAATATATGGGAATGGAAGCTTCTTCACCTGCTGTTCCGCAGACCTGTGAAGAGAATGGTGCATTCTGTATCGGTTATAACGTAGATATGCAGGCATCAGCTCCGAAGGCAGTTCTTACATCTTTTGTATGGAACTGGGCTCCGATCTTTGAGGATATCATGAAAAAGACAGCAGATGGAACAATCGATATTTCAGCGAACTATTATGAAGGAGGCGAGTGTGCTGCACTGGCTCCGTTCAATAAAGATCTTGTTCCACAGGAAATCCAGGATAAAGTTGAAGCACTCCGTGAGAAGATCAACAATGGTGACGTACAGGTTTATGCCGGAGAACTGAAAGACGATCAGGGAAATGTACTTGTAAAAGACGGAGAAGTAATGTCTGATGATGATATCCTTGCACAGGACTTCTTTGTAGATAATGTCATCGGTGGAAAGAAATAATAATTCCCAGGTGGATGTTTAAGAAGAAACAGCGTCAGAATAAAAGACTGAAAAAATCAGAAAAGGTCAGAAAATCAAAAGGCAGACGGTTCGACTGGATCGTCTGCCCTTTGACTATCAGAATATGTAGAGATGCTGGTAAAGGATCCGTTCGAGATCTCTCTGAAAGAAGTCTTGGAGATTTGACTACCAGAATATGCAGAGATGCCGATAAAGGAAAGAGTCTCTGTTTTGTCGGGGATACACATCAGAGATTCAGCATGTCTTTTTAGCAAATTGTAGATATAATTCAAAAAAAATATTTTTTTTGAAAAAAATAAAAAAAGTGCTTGCATTCCTGAAAGAACTATTATATAATAACTCTTGTCTTAAGGAAAGGACATACAACTTAAGAGAAGCGCGATTAGCTCAGTTGGTAGAGCACCTGACTCTTAATCAGGGTGTCCAGGGTTCGAACCCCTGATCGCGCACTATCAAATCACTGTTTTTAGAGGCTTAGAACTCTGGGGACGGTGATTTTTTTGTACCTGAAAATGGGGTCTTCTGGGCATCTGAGGATGTTTGAGGATGTGTGGGAGGACATTGGAAAGGCAAGTCAAGAGAATCGGAAGAAAAGGACACTGTGCCGCGAATCTGGTCGCGAGTTGGTCGCGAGCCAAACAAAAAGTACCAGATGAATTTTATGCAAAGTTTGAAGGTGATTCGTATGATGGAATTTGTATGAATTTATAAAGAATCAAATGTAATTGCTATCGGGATTCATCAGGTGGGTGGATTATTACTCACCTGATAGAGTAATATAAAAAAGTATTGTTATTGAAGATCATAGATTGAAAAAAATGGTTAAAAAAAATAAGAATATCACTGGAAAATTGTGAAAAATAACGATAAAATGGAAATCAAAGAACGGTATTACAAAAGAAAGGAGAAAGCATATGGTAGCTCGCCTGGAAATAAAGTTGGCTGCAAAAGAGCCATTAAGTAATCAGATGGCTTCAGTATTTCAAGGAGTTCTTATGGAATTACTTCCAGAAAAATATGCGGCATATTTACACGAGTCTTCGTTGCATCCATACTCTCAGCACCTGGAAATGAAAGATAAGTGTTGGTATTGGGTTATAAACTGTCTGAATCAGGAAGCAACAGAAATCATTCTTATGAATGTATTAATGAAAAAGAATTCGATTATGCTTAAGAAGCAGAAGTTAGAAGTGAAGTTTACAGAGAAAAGATATTCAGAATTAGGAGATAAGGAATTGCTTCACAATTTCTATAACGAGGAAAAAAGCAGATATCTGAATCTCCATTTTATTACACCAACAGCATTTAAACAGGCAGGAAAATATTTATTTTATCCAGATCTTCGTTGTATGTATCAGAGTTGTATGAATAAGTATGATGCAGTTATGAAAGATGAGAGTATGATTGATGAGGAGACATTGGAGCAGTTATGCGAAAATTCGAGAGTGATCCGTTATGACTTGAAAAGTGTACCATTTCATCTGGAGGGAATAAAAATACCTGCATTTATAGGAAAGATTACCATTAAGTTAACAGGAACACAGACGCTTGCAAATTTTGCTCATTTGCTACTTCAGTTTGGCACCTATTCAGGAATAGGAATTAAGACTGCTATCGGGATGGGAGCAGTTAAAATATTAGATGAGGGGAGGAGAAGAGAATGACTGAAAACCAAGTACGATTAACGATCGGTGCGTTACTTCATGATGTTGGAAAAGTAATTTATAGAACAGGAGATGGAAGAAATCACAGTGCAAGTGGAAAGGATTATTTGGAGAACGAAGTTGGAATTAAAGATAATTTAATTCTGGAATCTATTGCATACCATCACGAATCCAATCTGAAAAATGCAAAAATTGCAGATGATTCCTATGCATATATTACATATTATGCTGATAATATCGCTGCATCTGCTGACAGAAGAGAAAAAGCGGAGGGAGAAGGCGGATTTGATAAAAAAGTACCTTTGGCAAGCGTATTTAATATATTAAATGGAAATTCTCAAAATTATCATTACAGTAGACAGATTTTGGATATTGAAAATGGAATTAATTATCCGACGGAAGAGCGGGTAGACCTGCAGGAAGATTTTTATAAGAAAATCCGGCAAAATCTTACAGATTGTCTGAAGCAGATTAATTATACGGAGGAATACTTGAACTCTCTGCTTGCAGTGCTGGAATCAAATCTTTCTTATATACCATCTTCTACATCGAAAAAGGAAATGGAAGATATATCTTTGTATGATCATATGAAAATTACTGCGGCACTGGCACAGTGTATAGAACATTATCTTGTGGAAAATCAGATAAAAAATTACAGAGAAAAGTTAATGATGAAGACTGAAAAATTATATGATGAGAAAATGTTTGTTTTATATTCTATGGATATTTCAGGTATTCAGAAATTTATTTATACGATTAATAGTGAAGGTGCATTAAGAAGTTTACGGGCAAGAAGTTTTTACCTTGAGATTATGATGGAACATATCATTGATGAATTACTGGAACAGCTTTCTTTATCAAGAGCAAATCTGATTTATTCCGGTGGAGGGCATTGCTATTTACTGGTTCCCAATACTGTTCAAAGTAAGAAGATAATTCAACGGAAGGAAGAAGAGACGAACCAATGGCTTCTTGATACTTATGGAATTGCATTATATGTCGCAGGTGGATATGCCGAATGCAGTGCCAATGATTTGAAAAATAATCCAACAGGAAGTTATTCAGAGTTATACAGAAAAGTCAGCCGGATGATATCGGAAAAGAAAAGCCATCGATATGGGAAGAAGGAACTTATCGCACTGAATACGCAGAAGACTAAAGGAGAAAGAGAATGTAAAGTATGTAGAAGAATTGCAGCAGTTTCAGAAAATGGAAAGTGTAATATTTGCAGGAATCTTGAGAAAATGTCAGGAAATATTTTATATGAAAACTTTTTTATCGTTCAAAGTGAAATACAGGAAGATGCATTACCACTTCCAGGAGAAAAATACCTGATTGCAGATAATGAGGCAGGAACAAAAAAGAGAATGGAAACAGCCTCTTATGTGAGATGTTATACAAAGAACAGGCTGTTTACTGGAAAACGTGTTGCAACAAAGCTCTGGGTAGGAGATTATACATCGCAAGATACATTTGAAGAGTTTGCTCAAAAAGCAAAAGGAATAGACCGGATTGCGGTTTTACGTGCAGATGTAGATAATTTAGGGAAGACTTTTATGAGTGGATTTGTGGACAAGAAAGGAAATGACAGATATGTGACATTGTCAAGAACTGCTACATTGTCGCGGCAGCTTTCTTTATTTTTTAAATATTATATTTCTTCTATTCTAGGTGATGGAGAAGAAACACGATTTGGGAACACAGGAAAAAGAAATATTACAATAGTATATTCTGGTGGTGATGATGTCTTTTTGGCAGGTGCATGGAATGATGTAATTGCGGCTTTTATTGATCTGCACAAGGCATTGGAGCGATTTTCGCAAGGGCAGATTAAGATATCCGGAGGCATTGAGATTTATCCGGCTAAATATCCGGTTCATGTTATGGCAGAACAAACAGCAGATCTAGAAGAAAAATCTAAATCAATAGACGGGAAAAATGCAATTACATTATTTGATGAGACAGGCACTTATACATGGGATGATTTCCTGAATCAGGTAATGAAAGAAAAATTTGAAACAGTGAATCGTTTTATGGAAATAACAAATGGATATGGCAAAGGATTCCTGTATCATTTATTGATAATTCTGCGTACTGAAGATGGAAGATTTAACAGAGCAAGATATGTTTATTATCTTTCAAGAATGGAACCAGATGAGAATAGTGATGAGAATAAAAAAGAGGCATATAAGAGATTTTCGAGAAAAATGTATGAATGGGCTGAGGATCTGAAAGACAGACGGCAGATCATAACGGCTATCTATCTATATGTATATCTGAACCAAACATCAGAAGAGGAGGAAAAGTAATGAAATTGACAGAAGAGACTTATGTAAATCTGGCAGAAAAAGTTATCAATGAATTATCCAGAAGTAAAAAGATTGTGAGAGGAAGAGAGCAGCCCATTAAGCTCATTACGACTTCCAAAATACGAAATCTCCTTGCAATTATGATGGATATCAAAAATGATATTCTCGAAAGCGGAACAGAAACACTGACTCCAGAGCTTGCAGGAAGGATTCAGTATTTGAAAGTAAGGATGATATATGAAGCAGGAAGAGATGAAAGCGTAAAAGAATTTTTACGGATTTCACAGTTGATCGGTTGTGTGGATAAGAGTGGGACAAGTAGAAAAAATTATCTGCTGATCACAAGATACATGGAAGCACTGGTAGCTTTTCGTAAATTCAGAGGCGATGATGAGTAAAAATGATGATAAGCAAAAACAGGGAGGAATTACAATATGTATGCAAAAATACAGATTACAGGAACGATAGAAGCAGTTACTGGAATGCATATTGGAGGAAGTAGTGCATTTTCAGCGATCGGTGCAGTAGATTCTCCGATAATTAAAGATATTAAGACGAATAATCCAATGATACCGGGAAGCAGTTTAAAAGGAAAGATGAGAACACTTCTTGCTAAAAAATATAATTCTCAGGTCGGAGAGCCAGATGATGATGATGAAAGGATTACAAGCTTGTTTGGAAGTGCAAAAAAGAAAAATATCAAGCCGAGCAGAGTCCTTTTCTCTGATATGATTTTGGAAAACTGGGATGAATTGAAGAGGTACGGACTGACCAGCAGAACAGAGGTTAAATTTGAAAATTCGATCAAAAGAACGACTGGTGTAGCAAACCCAAGGCAGATCGAAAGAGCAGTTCGTGGTTCTAAGTTCCCGTTGGACATTATTTATGAAGTGAAAGATGAAGAAACGCTGAAAAGTGATATGCAGCTTTTAAAAGAGGGATTTCAGATGCTCCAGTATGATTACATCGGAGGTAATGGATCCAGAGGATATGGAAAAGTTAAATTTTATGATTTGGAGGCAGTTGTTGTTATAGGAAAAGTATCAGAAGAAACGATGGAAGAATGCAACAGAATATTAAGTGAAGTCTAAGGAGCGTGCAGCATGAACTATCGAATTTATAAATTAAAATTCAAAAATGGAGTTCATTTTGGAAATGGAACACTTGATGAAAGTGCAGTTACTTTTCAGGCAGATGTACTTTTTTCGGCACTTTATATAGAGGCAATCAAGCAAAACTGTGAAAAAAAATTTTATCAAATAGTGAAAAGTGGAGATTTGCGATTTTCTGATGCGTTTCCATATTTTGAAAATACGTATACAGTTCCAAAGCCAATATTGTATGTAGAACATAACATACAAACGGAGCAGGAGGACAGAAAGAAGTTTAAAAATATGACGTATATTCCTGTTGAATGGTTGGAAAAATGGTTGTCTGGTGCATTGAATCATGTAGAAGACCCAATGAAAAATCTGGGGAAAAAAGATCAGTATATAAAAGCAGCCGTTCGTGGTCAGGAAGATACACAGCTTTATCATGTAGGGATTTATCGCTTCAATGCCCAGAATGGATTGTATATTATTGCAGGTTATAATAAGGCAGATGATCTGCAGTTGTTGGAAAATCTACTTAGTGCTATTAGTTATACAGGAATAGGTGGAAAAAAAGGAAGTGGACTGGGAAGATTTGCGTGGGAGGAAGCAAAAAAAGGGACAGATTTTTTAATGAAGTATTTAAATCAGGAATCGGAAATAAAGATGTTGTTGTCAGGTGCATTCCCGCAGGAAAAAGAACTGGATCAATCATTAGAGGGCGCTTCATATTTGTTGAATAAGAGATCCGGCTATGTGGCATCAGAATTTTATGCGGAAGAATACAGGAGAAAAAGAGACTTGTATGTATTTGCAGCAGGTTCTTGTTTTAAGAATGAGTTTGAAGGCGATATATATGATGTTACTAATGGAGGAAGTCATCCGGTTTACAGATATGCAAAGCCGTTGTTTATGGGGGTGCCGAGATGAGTGAAAATTATTTGAAGCATTATGAAATGGAATTAATAATACTGTCACCGGTTTATATAGGCAGCGGAGAAAAAATTGGAAAAAAAGAATATATTTTTCTTCCATTAAAAAAGAGGGTGCTTGTTCCGGATCTTGGAAAGATGTATACGGCTCTGATGAAAAAAAGAGCAGACTGGGAGTATCAGGAATATATGTTGGAGGATACGCCAATACCATTGGGAATCTGGTTGAAAGATCATAAATTTACGATGCAGGATTATCAGTCATGGACAAAATATGAGATGAACAGTGGAGATGCACTTTTGGGAAATGGAGGTAAGCAGGGCAGAACTCATGAGATTCAATGTTTTATTAAAGATGCTTATGGAATGCCCTATATTCCCGGGAGCAGTATAAAGGGAATGATTAGATCTGCATTATTAGCATATGAAGTCAAGAAAAATCCGAAAAAATATGAAAATATAAAACAGGATATTTTATCCAATATAGGCAATAAGGCAAGTCGAACTAAATTTTTGCAAAAAGAAGATCTTGAATTAGAGACAATGGTATTTCACACTTTGAACAGAGAAGGGCAAAAAAGAGAAAACGCTGTGAACAGCATAATGGCTGGAATTATTGTGGGAGACAGTTTACCGATTGATCCAAAAAGATTAACGTTAAGTCAGAAGATTGACTATACGTTGTCAAAGACAGAAAGAACATTTCCTCTTTTGCGTGAAACTATCATGCCGGAAACGAGAGTTCTATTTGAACTTACGATTGATACGCAGATCTGTCAGTATAAAATAGAAGATATAAAGGCGGCTTTGGAATTGTTTAATGAAATTTGTTATGAGCGATTTTATTCTCATTTTGGACGAGGGGATAACCGGAAAGGAATAGTATGGATCGGTGGTGGTGTCGGCTATTTATCGAAAACGGTAATTTACAGTCTTTTTGACCGGGAAGCCGTGCAGGTGGCTCAGGGTATTTTTAAAGGAACATTATCAGAGAAAATTTTCAGACAGCATAAACATGATAAAGATCGTTCATTAGGAGTGTCTCCTCATGTATGTAAATGCACAAGATATAATAATCAATTATATGATATGGGAAAGTGCCAGTTGAGAGTATTGAAGAAAGAATAGACTTGAGGGGAGAAGAGTTAGCAAAGGAAAAAGTAATTAAAAGTGCGTTTTTGCTCCGCAGCCTATAAATCAAGGGCTGCGGGGAAATTTGGAGATTAAAAATAGCATTCACTTGGTTTGAAAATGTTTGCACCGCAAATTATAAAAATAGCCCTTGATTTATAAGGGGAATATGAGATAGGATAGAAAAAGAGAAATCCCCGTGAGGGGACGAAAACTGCCATCGTCAGAGCGTCGGTCGCCATCCGGACGCTGACGATAGAAAAAGAGAAATCCCCGTGAGGGGACGAAAACGAAACGAGAAAAAGACAGCAATCGAGAACATGGCATAGAAAAAGAGAAATCCCCGTGAGGGGACGAAAACTTCCCCAGCTTTCGCCACGACATACTCAAAAGGTGCGATAGAAAAAGAGAAATCCCCGTGAGGGGACGAAAACGATTCGCCCCGTTGTGCTGATGATGGCAGGCGAGAAAGATAGAAAAAGAGAAATCCCCGTGAGGGGACGAAAACAATGCAGAACGCACCTCTTCCTCGGTCAGGGTCAATAGAAAAAGAGAAATCCCCGTGAGGGGACGAAAACACTCTTCGTGTGTGATTGCTGTCATGAAGTCTTCTGTCATAGAAAAAGAGAAATCCCCGTGAGGGGACGAAAACGAGTGCTTCCAAGAATTGCTTAATACAGTTCAGAAAATCATAGAAAAAGAGAAATCCCCGTGAGGGGACGAAAACACAGATGCATACAAGCAACAGTACGTACGGTGGTTATATAGAAAAAGAGAAATCCCCGTGAGGGGACGAAAACGGTACTTGTTTAGCCACGGAACATATCCCATGCAACCATAGAAAAAGAGAAATCCCCGTGAGGGGACGAAAACCATTACTTCAGGCTAATGCAAACCTTTCTGAAATTCATAGAAAAAGAGAAATCCCCGTGAGGGGACGAAAACTAATTGTTCCTGCCTCTGTCATAAACTCAAAACTATAGAAAAAGAGAAATCCCCGTGAGGGGACGAAAACGGTTACGCAAGTCGTTAATAATGTCGACTATCAGATAGAAAAAGAGAAATCCCCGTGAGGGGACGAAAACGACGAGTATCACGCACACAAGACGAATCAGATGTACAATAGAAAAAGAGAAATCCCCGTGAGGGGACGAAAACAATTCAAATCTGTATTTCTGCTGCACGTCCGGAATAGAAAAAGAGAAATCCCCGTGAGGGGACGAAAACTTTCTGCAAGTCTTCCGTCGTTATATCCGCGAAATAGAAAAAGAGAAATCCCCGTGAGGGGACGAAAACAATCAGATAATCAATCGTTCCATCTTTCAGCTTTATAGAAAAAGAGAAATCCCCGTGAGGGGACGAAAACCAATTTTCAGTTCCGGGATAAGCTTTGTGTATTTCTATAGAAAAAGAGAAATCCCCGTGAGGGGACGAAAACACAGCTCTTTAACACGCCTCACAGGCTCAAATTCATAGAAAAAGAGAAATCCCCGTGAGGGGACGAAAACTTGACACGGAGACCACTGGACTTGATCCGGAATGCATAGAAAAAGAGAAATCCCCGTGAGGGGACGAAAACGGGAGTATAATAATATTTATACATCCTATCCACTCTCATAGAAAAAGAGAAATCCCCGTGAGGGGACGAAAACCTTTTCCTGGGTGTGCTGATTCATACACTTCTATAGAAAAAGAGAAATCCCCGTGAGGGGACGAAAACTCTCTACGACCTTATCGTATGTATCCGGCTGTCTTACCATAGAAAAAGAGAAATCCCCGTGAGGGGACGAAAACAACCATGCTTTCATGCAATTTGATTTTACTTGATCTAAATAGAAAAAGAGAAATCCCCGTGAGGGGACGAAAACTTTCTTATCTTGCCTTTTCTCTTGGGAATGTTTTTATAGAAAAAGAGAAATCCTCGTGAGGGGACGAAAACAAGAATCAGTAATATGATTCCCACGATTAAGTCCAATAGAAAAAGAGAAACCCCCGTGAGGGGACGAAAACCGGCTGCGATCTATGTAGTTACTGATATACGAATCATAGAAAAAGAGAAATCCCCGTGAGGGGACGAAAACATCCTCTCTACTCCGGACGGGGAACATTTCAAGTATAGAATAGAAAAAGAAAAAACCCCAAGAGGGGACGAAATTTCTAATTAATATTTTCCCTATAAAACATTGTGTTAAAATAGAAAAAGGGGGGAAGCCATTTTCGGATTTTTATAAATTTCGTTTCTTGGATAGGAAAAGCCCCCGTGAGGGGATGATACTTTGAATACCAAAGATAGAGTGATGACGAGGAAAAAGAATAAGAAAGGAGGCAGATTATGAGCTATTTATATGTATCAGATCAGAGTGCAGTAATTAGTTATTCGGCCAATCGATTTCAAGTAAAGTATAAGGATGGCATGCTGAAAAGTATTCCGGCAGAAATGTTGGAAGTGATAGAAGTATTTGGAAATGTTCAGATTACAACGCAATGTTTGCGGGAATGCCTGCAAAGAGGAATCAATATCATCTATTATTCGACTAAGGGAGCGTATTTTGGAAGAGTTATATCACCAGGTCATGTGAATGTCTTTCGGCAGAGACGGCAGGCGGAGTTAGGAAAAGATGAAAAGTTTTGTCTTGAATTTTCTAAAAAGATTATTGATGCAAAAATACATAACCAAATAGTAGTTTTGCGTAGATATGCGAGAAATAGCAGAGAAAATATTGACAGACCGATTGCCGAAATGAAATATATGCAGCAAAAAGTTGTAGAAATGGCAAAAAGTGTAGATCAGTTAATGGGATATGAGGGAAATGCAGCGAGGATTTATTTCAGAACGTTAGGAAAATTAATTGATCCGGAATTTGCCTTTACAGGAAGAAATAGAAGACCTCCATTAGATCCGTTTAATTCAATGTTGAGTTTGGGATATTCAATCATTCTAAATGAAATATATGGAAAGCTTGAAGGAAAGGGGCTTAATCCATATTTCGGAATGTTGCATCAGGATCGTGAAAAGCATCCAACTCTTGCCAGTGATATGATGGAAGAATGGAGGGCTGTCCTGGTAGATACAACAGTAATGGGAATATTAAATGGACATGAATTAAGTGTAGATGATTTTTATTCGGAGGAAAACAAGCTTGGAGTATTTTTGTCAGATCGGGCATTTAAAATATATTTAAAGAAATTAGAAGAAAAATTTCGTTCAGATAATAAATATTTATCGTATGTTGATTACAGCGTAAGTTTCAGAAAAGCATTAGATCTGCAGGTAAATCAATTGGCAAAAATGTTGGAGACAGGAGATCTGACATTGTATAAACCAGTGAAGATCAGGTGAGAGTATGGAAAATTATTTTTGGAATACAGAAGAGCATGAAGAAAGAACTATCTATTTGTTGGTAATTTATGATATTGTAAGTAATAAGCGGAGAAATGCATTTGCTAAAGCAATGAATGGATATGGATTCAGAGTACAAAAATCTGCTTTCGAGGCAATGGTGACAAAGGCACTTTACAGAAAATTGTTAAAAGAGATTCCAATGATGATTGATGCAACGGAGGATAGCGTACGGGTGTATAAACTACGAGGAACTGGTGAAGTCAGTCTATTTGGAATGAATGAACAGATAAAAAATGAAGAAGTGCTTATCATTTAAATAGATGTCGGGGTCAAAAGCCCCCGACTTTGATGCCTACGGATTGCTCCGTGCT
>OGDN01002968.1_pt1 | contig 19572 bp, 15 predicted proteins | sample 1570271 | NCBI WGS metagenome assembly OGDN01 (sample SAMEA4384481, study PRJEB24528) | human gut metagenome | reverse complement strand
TGGACGGAAAGAAGATGGTCAGAACAATCGGCGACCTTTACCTCTCCGGAGAATCGGAGCATGTACAATTCGAGCAGTTATAAGAGCATACAGACAAAAAAGAGGACGGCATCCGGAAACGGGTGTCGTCCTTGTGCTATAATGGATTTATGAACGTGCTTGAATTTTGGCAATCAACGCATCCTGCAAAACTTTTGAATAGTTGATACCGTAATTTTCACATGCAGTATTGAGCCATGCAGGAATACTCAAAGTTTTCTTGACCGCTTTGTCATTGTACGCACGGGCGTATTCGTCGAGGTTGACACAAATCAAATTGACAAGTGCTGCATCCTCGTCCTTTTCAACTGCATCAAGAGGGGTCGGAGCGGGAAGAACATCACCATCACGCAAGGATGTGAATAAATACTGACCGCAAGCCTCTTGAGCCATTGCGAAAGCGTCCGCAAGGTTATCTCCGTAAGTTGCTAAATCATTGAGGTCGGGGAAAATAACTGAATATTTCCCGTCGTCCTCCGGATAAAAAACAGCAGGATAAATATAATTCATGATAACGCTCCTTTCTTTAATGGGTGGCAGGTCTCATTTGAGACCCGCCTGTTTGAGTATGGAGTTGACAACCCTTTGAGGAATGTCGCCTCGATGATTTGGGATTGTAACTTTTCCCGTTTTGGTTGGGTGTTTGTATTGATGATGTGAACCTCTCACATCTACTAACTCCCATCCGTCATTGAGGACTATTTTTTCAATTTCTCGAAATCTCATTTGTATTGTTTCCTCCTTACAAGTATATAATAACACGTATTTTACGTAATGTCAATAAAAATATACGTAAAATACGTAAAAAATAACAGAGATTTTCATACTACTAAATTGAACCTACCGACCGGGAATCTGGACTATCAGACCGGACAGGAGATCATGAAACTGATCTGCGCATCCAGAGAGCTTTACCGTCAGACAATTGTCATGGTGACACATGATATGGACAGTGCCAATTATGCGGACAGGATTGTGTATATGGAAGATGGTGCATTGCGATGAAAAGACATGGAATTGAACGGGAACTCAGTATAAAAAGAATCCGCAGCCAGAAGAAATACAGTATCCTGATAGTCTCAGTCCTGCTTCTTACCTGCACACTGATTCAGATTGGTTTTCAGATGTCGGAAGGACTGAAAGCCGCATATATCGAGAATCGTAAAGCAGTATATGGGGAGTGGGAACAGGTATTTTTGGATATGGATGAAAGCTCGGTAAAAGTGGCAGAAGAGAATCCATTTCTTGCACAGACCGGGAAAATAAGTATCTATGGGGCGATCGCCGGAGATTATCTGGAAAACCGTCAGATGAATATCGGGACAATGGACGAGACGGCGTGGAAGCTTGGCAGACTGGAAATGAAAGAAGGACGCCTGCCGAAAAATGAGCATGAGATCGTAATGGAATACAGTACACTTCGCTCACTTGGATATGAGGAGATGCTTGGAAAAGAGATTACACTGGATATTACACCGGCGCTTTCCATTCTGGAGCAGGGGGAATCAAAAAGCTATTCGTATACTTTATGCGGGATCCTAAAAGATTATCAGATAAACTGGGAAATCTGCAACCGGCATCGGTTTCCAACTGGAATTGTGACACAGGAAGGCGGGAACAGGATCGGCTCTGTTCAGGATATGCATATGCTTGTAAAAGCGAAAGAAGGCAGTGAAAATGTTTATAAAGATCTGAAAGACAGCGAAGAACTTACCTGCGGCATGGATGACAATGTGGAACAGGACAAACTTTCTGATGTAAGTCTTCCATATATGGATTTTCTGGAAAATATCCGTTTGCTGATTGGTGGTGCGTCGATCTGTATCCTGTTTCTTACGGTATCGCGTTCGATTATCTCAAGAGAACAGTTCTGGAGGTTCCTGGATGCACTTGGAATGAGAAGAGGGCAGATGTACCAGATTATTTTCTGGGAAGCAGTTCTGTTTGGTGCAGGAGCTGTTATTGTTGGAAATCTTGCAGGGATTTGGATTTACCAGCTTGTTATACCTGCTTTTGAAAAGATAACCGAGCAGACATTACCACAGGCGATTGCATGGGAAGGAGTCCTTTTTGGAACTGGCTTCAGTATCTTATGTATTGCTGCAAGTTATGGACTCAGTGCAGTACAGCTTCGCATACTTCTGAAAGAAAAAAAGAAGAAAGTTCAGAAAAGAAGGGGAAAGTACAGGAAGATCGTAAGGTTTACGCCGGGGAGAGTTTTACTTCATAAATGGCAGATGCATCGTGTGCGTAAGAGTGTGGAAATCGTTCTTCTGGCAAGTGTTTTACTGGTTGTGGGATTTGGGAAGATGGAAATATCAACCAGACAGGAAGAACTGAAAGTATATCAAAGGCTGACAGGAAATGGATACTATTTGAGTACAATGGAGATTACGAATTCTCCGGGAATTTCCAGGCAGACAGTTGATAAACTGGAACAGGTTGCCGGAGTAACTTCTGTAGAACAATATCATAACAATGAAAAAGAGGAGTTCTGGATTGATCTGTCAGAATATGCTGAAAGCGAGTATTTTCAGAAAGTAGTCGAAACATTGGTGGCATATTTGAATGAGACATCAATAAAGGAAAAGATATCTATTGAGAAAGTAAGATTGTCTTTGCTTACAATAGACAGATGGCAGGATATACAGCGTTTTCTGAGAAATCTGGATGAAGGCAGCCTGACAAAAGAAGAATTTGAACAGGGAGATTTTTGCATTCTGGATCTTACAGAGTTGCAGGAATATGACGGGAAGTATCTGAGTGCATTCAGCCCGGACGGACAAGGAATATCAGAAGATACGGTACAGGTTGGTGATGAACTTCCGGTTTATACATTGAATGAGAATGGAAGTAGAAACGAAAATCCGATTCCAGTAACAGCGATTTTACGTGGCATGAAGGAAGAAGATGTGCGGAATCCACAGATAGGTGGATCTGGTATATCGATGATTGTTGGAAAGAATTTCTGGAAGAAATTTGGGAAAAGCAGAATTATGGAATATGATCAGATTGTAAAAATTCTGGTATCGGATGATGCGGATGCGTATGATACGGAAGGGCATATTCTAAGTATTTTAAAACAGGGAACAGCTGTAAATGTGCAGAATAACCATGAAGAGTATAAGAAAATACGTCAGGAATTATATTCCTTTATAGGAATGTACAGCATTTTTGCAGTGTTTTACATGATTCTGATTTCCATAGTTTTGTATCAGATGTTTCTTGCGGAGAAGCAGGAAGAAAAAAGAGAAGGGGAAATCTTACAGTCACTTGGAATGGAAGAAAAGTTCCTGAAGAAAATGCATCGGATAGAAGTTCTTTGGATGACGGGATGCGCAGGAGTGATTGGAGTTTTTACGTTATGGGGTGCTTGCCGACTGATATAGAGGAGGCTTTGAAGAAAGAATAAATTAGTTGAAAGCAGCCGGAAATGGCTGTAATATAGGCTGGATTTTTCTTGCTCATTATTGGTGTTCTGCTGATTCAGGCAAAGCGTATAGAAGCAAAAGAACGGATTCAGGTGGGAATTGGATTAGTGGCAATAAAAAAGACTGTCAAGCCATAAAAGCTTCACAGTCTTTTCACGTCCCTGATCAGAATCGAACTGACGCACCCGCCTCCGGAGGGCGGTGCTCTATCCACTGAGCTACAAGGACATTTACTAATATAGCACTTGCCCAGAAAAAAATCAAGAAGAAATTTCGAACAGGACAAGTAAAACGGGATGAACAGAATAGCAGCCGAAATACCATTTGAAAGTGATTTGATACACAGAGTGGGCATCAGCATAAAGCAATTTTAATGCAGAAAAAGAATAAATAATCGCTTCGACAAAACCAGTCAAAACAAGTCTTCCTTCGCTATTGACGCAAAAGCGGGCATTGCGTATGATAGGTGGCAAAGGAGGAAATGCCATGTCGGAAGAAAAAAGGATGCCCGTCCTTACAGGCCAAAAGAAGCAGATTTTCTACACTGGTCTTGTGTATCTGCTGGTTTGCTTTATGACGGCGGGAGTCACCGTTTTTCTTACGAAAGAGAAAAAAGATGAGGTAAAAGAAGTAAGTGCAGTTGTTACAGAAGAGCCAAAAGTAAATACCGGATATGCAGCGATGGAAACCAATCCACTTCTGGAGAACCGGGACGAAGAGCTTGCGAATGCAGTAGAAGCATATTATCAGGAACTTTCCGGAAAAGAAGCCTATGCCGAAGCATACGATGGGATTGCGATTTACACGAAAGACGGCAAAGCAAAAGGCAGCAGGATCCTGTATGTACGGTACAATATGAAGATCCGTGGAATTTATACTGAAGTACCGGGACTTGAAACCTTATATGCGGTCAAGGACAAAGATGGAAAATTCGATATTCAGGCAGAGATCTTTGACGAGCAGATTCAGACGATAATTGAAGAAGTTTCCGCACAGACAGATGTGCAGGAGCTGTTTGCACAGGTAGAAGCGGATTATGAACAGGCACTTGGTTCAGATGCAATGCTCGCACAGGCGGTGGAAGATCTGAAAAATGCAGTGGATCAGTAACACTGTAAATACAGCGAGCCAGTAACGTCTGAAAAAAGCGGTAAAGTCTATGAAAAAATGTTGTGCGTCAGCAGAAGTGGATGCTGTCTTGCCAAAAATTCATAAAGAATGCAGAATTTCAGGCAACATCCAGTCTCCGGATTGCGATTTTCTATTGCGCTTACATAAGGATTCAGATATAATAAATAAAGCGGCGCAGGCAAAGAGTCTGCGCTAACGTTTATGATGAAAAAGAGAGGAACGATCGATACTATGAAGAAGATCCTGGATCTGATTACAGAAGAAATGGAACAGGCATTTGCAGATGCCGGATACGAGAAAGAACTGGCGCGTGTTACACTTTCCAACCGCCCGGATTTATGTGAATATCAGTGCAATGGTGCGATGGCAGGTGCAAAAAAGTACCACAAAGCACCGATCATGATCGCAGAAGAAGTTGTGGCAAAGATTCCGGAGAACGGATATATCAGCGGAGCAGAAGCAGTTAAGCCAGGTTTCATCAACCTGAAGACCAACCCGGCAGCAGTCGCAGATTATCTGAACCAGATGGAAGCAGACGAAAAGCTCGGCGTGGAAGAAGTAGAGAATCCAAAGACAATCGTCATTGATTACGGCGGACCGAATGTGGCAAAACCGCTTCACGTCGGACATCTCCGCTCCGCGATCATCGGGGAAAGCGTAAAGAGAATCACCCGTTTTATGGGCAATAAAGTGGTTGGTGATATCCACCTTGGAGACTGGGGATATCAGATGGGACTGATCATCACAGAACTGAAGAAACGCCAGCCGGATCTTCCGTATTTTGATGATAATTTCACCGGAGAATATCCAAAAGAAGCACCATTTACCATCAGTGACCTGGAGGAAATCTATCCGGCAGCGTCCGCTTATGCAAAAGAGCATGATGATTACAGAGAAGAAGCACTGGATGCAACCTTCCAGCTGCAGAGCGGAAAGCGCGGTTACCGTGCAATCTGGGATCACATTATGAATGTGTCTGTGACAGACTTAAAGAAAAACTATGCGAACCTGAATGTTGAATTTGACCTCTGGAAAGGGGAATCTGACGCACAGAAATACATCCCGGATATGGTGGAAAGGCTGAAGAAGGAAGGCTATGCGCATATTGATAATGGAGCACTCGTGGTAGATGTCAAAGAAGAGACCGATACCAAAGAGATCCCACCGTGTATGATCCTGAAGTCCGACGGTGCAGCACTTTATGATACCACAGACCTTGCAACACTGGTAGAGCGTGAAGAACTGTTCCAGCCGAACGAAGTTATCTATGTAGTTGACAAACGTCAGGAACTGCATTTTGTACAGGTATTCCGCTGCGCGAAGAAGACCGGCATTGTAAAAGAGGATACAAAGCTTACTTTCCTTGGATTTGGTACGATGAACGGAAAAGACGGGAAACCGTTCAAGACCAGAGAAGGCGGCGTTATGCGTCTTGAGAACCTGATCCGCGAGATCACAGAAAAGATGTATGAAAAGATCACAGAGAACCGTACAGTATCGGAAGAAGAGGCAAAAGCAACAGCGAAGATGGTCGGAATGGCTGCGATCAAATACGGAGACCTCTCCAATCAGGCAGCAAAAGACTATGTATTCGATGTAGACAGATTCACTTCTTTTGAAGGAAATACAGGTCCGTACATCCTGTACACCATCGTTCGTATCAAATCCATCCTGAACAAGTACAAAGAATCAGGAAAGAGTATGGACGATATCAAGATCCTTTCGGCTACAAGTGAGAGCGAAAAGGCTCTGATGCTGGAAGCTGCGAAGTTTGGCAGTGTGATGGAGAATGTATACGAAGAACTTGCACCACACAAGATCTGCGCATATATTTATGATCTTGCAAATGCATTTAACCGTTTCTACCATGAGACAAAGATCCTGGCAGAAGAGGATGAACAGAAGCAGAAGAGCTACATTGCCCTTCTTACACTGACAAGAGACATTTTGACAACCTGCATCGATCTGCTTGGATTTGAAGCACCGGAAAGAATGTAAAAAGGCAGAAGCATCAGAAGTAATGACAATACGATAAAGAGGCGAGGACATATGACAGAGAAATTGTTTTACACAGACAGTCACCTGCAGGAATTTACTGCGGAGGTTGTGTCCTGCCGCCCGTGTGATAACGGATATGAGGCAGTTCTTTCAAGAACTGCCTTTTTTCCAGAAGGCGGCGGTCAGGCAGCAGATACCGGAGTGATTGACGGGATCAGAGTATATGATGTACAGGAAAAAGGAGAACAGATCTTTCACTATCTGGAAGGAGAACTGGAAGAAGGAAAGACCGTGACCGGTCAGATCGACTGGGACAAACGTTTTTCACGGATGCAGCAGCACAGCGGAGAACATATCGTATCGGGAATCGTTCATGCACGTTTTGGATATGATAATGTGGGATTCCATTTGAATGATGAGCTGTGCACTCTGGACTTAAGTGGTCCGCTCACGAAGGAGGAGCTTCGCGAGGTGGAAAATGCGGCAAATGAAGCGGTATTTGCAAATGTACCGGTTCAGATAAGTTATCCGTCCAAAGAAAAATTGAAGACGTTGGATTACCGCAGTAAGATAGAGATTGACGGACAGGTGCGTATCGTGACGATACCGGGATATGACGTGTGTGCCTGTTGTGCACCGCATGTGTATTTTACCGGAGAGATCGGTCTTATCAAACTGGTGCAGAGTCAGAATTATAAAGGCGGTATCCGGATCACTATGCTGTGCGGAAGAAGGGCACTGAAGGATTATCAGCAGAAAGAAGAAAGCGTGAAGGCGATCATGGGAAGCCTTTCAGCGAAGGAAGAATTGATTGCTGAAGCAGTTGAACGCGTAAAAGAGGAATGTACACAGCTGAAGAGTGAACTTGCAGAGACAAGATATCAGATTCTTGAAGCACAGGCAGAAAAAATTCCGGAGGGACAGAAAAAGGTCTGTATTTTTGATAGCAAATTAAGTGGGAATGAACCACGTGAGCTTATGAACCTTGTACTGAAAAAAGGAACAGAAGTATGTGCGGTATTTGCAGGAAACGAAGAGAGTGGATACCGTTATGTGATCGGCAGTGAGACAGAGGATGTGCGCCCGTACAGCAAGATCCTCAAAGAACAGTTTGACGGAAGAGGCGGTGGAAAACCGGTCATGGTACAGGGTTCTGTAAATGGAAGTGAAGAGGCAATTCGAAAAGTTTTTGAGTAAGAGAAGGCGGAGATGAAGAATGCGAGACAGGAAAACAGGGAGAATTATCTGGTATTTGTTCAGTGCGGTTCTGATCAAATGGGGTGTGGAGATCGCAGTAGCGACATTTGCACTTTCCTGCGGTCTGCGCAGCAATATGGGAATTGGGGCAGTCTCTTCGATCATCACGATCCCAATGATTGCGTGGATCTACCGGAAAGATCAGGGACGCTATGAAAAGCAGCAGGAATCCTGGTGGAAATATAAAGCGGCTTCCCGATATGGAATGTGGCTTGTTATGCTCGTCGGTGCAGTGACTGCGTGTGTGGCGATGAATGATATCGTCATGCTGATGAATATGCAGAGGATCAGCCAGATTTATCAGAGCACAGAGCAGATCATTTACAGTGCACCGCGTTGGCTTCAGCTGGCGGGAGCCGGGATTCTGGCTCCGGTCGCAGAAGAGCTTGTTTACCGCGGGATGATCTACCGGCGGATGCGCGAGAGCCTTACCGCTGTGCAGGCAGGTGTGTTTGTATCCATTTTGTTCGGTGTCGGTCATGGAAATCTGCCACAGGGACTTTATGCAATGGTACTCGGACTTCTGCTTGCTTGCATTTATGAGAAATTCCGGAATATTGCAGCTCCGATTCTGTTCCATATTGTTGTGAATATTACGTCATTATTGCTTTCGTGGTATGGGGGCTTTGAATGGATTCTGGGAACAGAGGGAAAAGCAGTTGGAATTACTGTACTGGCTACGTTGATTACTGTTATAATTTATGTAAAAATAAAAAATATAAGACAAGAAATACGATAATTAACTGAAAAATACTGAAAAAGTTTACAAAATAAATAATATCTGACAATTTCTGTAAAATTAGGGGTTTACTTTTGCAGACAAATGCTGTATAGTGTTAAATCATAAAAGCAACAACAAAACCGTTTTACAGAAAGGGCAGGTTATATGAGTGTAATACAACAAAATACAGAACAAGGCTTATACAGCCCTGATTTTGAGCATGACAACTGCGGTATCGGAGCTGTTGTGAACATCAAAGGGCAAAAGAGTCATGATACAGTCGCAAATGCGCTGAAAATCGTAGAAAATCTTGAACATAGAGCTGGCAAGGATGCCGAAGGGAAGACAGGAGACGGTGTAGGAATACTGTTACAGATTTCGCACAAGTTCTTTACAAATGTCTGTCGTCCCCTCGGCATCTTTTTAGGTTCTGAGAGAGATTACGGTGTGGGAATGTTTTTCTTCCCACAGGACGAACTGAAAAGGAATCAGGCAAAAAATATTTTCGAAGTTATTGTCGAAAAAGAAGGACTGAAATTCCTTGGATGGAGGGAAGTGCCGATCCGTAAAGAGATCCTTGGAAAGAAAGCACTCGAATGCATGCCGTGCATTATGCAGGGATTTATCGAACGACCGAAAAAAGTAAAACAAGGACTGGATTTTGACCGCAGACTTTATGTGGTAAGAAGAGTCTTTGAACAGAGCAGTGATGATACCTATGTAGCATCCCTGTCAAGCAGAACCATCGTGTACAAAGGAATGTTCCTTGTAAAACAGCTCCGGATGTTCTTTGAAGATCTGCAGAACCCGGATTATGAATCTGCAATTGCAGTTGTACATTCCAGATTCAGTACAAACACTAATCCAAGCTGGGAAAGAGCACATCCGAACCGTTTCATCGTACATAACGGAGAGATCAATACCATTCGCGGCAATGCAGATAAGATGCGGGCCAGAGAGGAAAACATGGAATCCGAGCATCTGGAAGGAGAGCTTTATAAAGTCCTTCCGGCAATCAATACCGCAGGTTCCGATTCTGCCATGCTGGATAACACGCTGGAATTCATGGTGATGAGTGGCATGCCGCTTCCGTTGGCAGTTATGATCACCATCCCGGAGCCATGGGCACAGAATGCAACGATGTCACAGAAAATCAAGGATTTCTATCAGTATTACGCAACGATGATGGAGCCATGGGACGGACCGGCATCCATCCTGTTCTCAGATGGAGATATTTTAGGAGCCGTACTTGACCGAAATGGACTCAGACCTTCCAGATATTACATCACAGATGATGACACACTGATCCTTTCTTCTGAGGTTGGTGTTCTGGATATCCCGCCGGAGAAGATCGTAGTCAAAGAAAGAATCCATCCAGGTAAGATGCTTCTTGTTGATACTGTTCAGGGGCGTGTCATCGACGACCAGGAACTGAAAGAAGAATATGCGGCAAGACAGCCTTATGGCGAATGGTTGAACAGTCAGTTGGTCAATTTAAGCGATTTAAAGATCCCGAATCAGAAAGTACCGCAGTATTCTAGAGAAGAATGCCAGAGACTGCAGAAAGCATTTGGATATTCTTACGAAGAAGTGAAGACTTCTATTTTAAATATGGCAATGAATGGAAGCGAAGGAATCGGAGCCATGGGTATCGATGCACCACTTGCCGTTCTTTCTGAGCAGCATCAGTCTTTGTTTGGATATTTTAAACAGTTATTTGCACAGGTAACGAACCCGCCGATCGACGCGATCCGTGAAAAAATCGTGACTTCGACAACGGTATATGTCGGAGAAGAAGGAAACCTTTTGGAACAGAAAGAGGAAAATTGTCATGTACTGAAGATCAATGATCCGATCCTGACAGATACCGATCTCCTGAAGATCCGTAACATGAAAGTCGACGGTTTCCGTGTGGCAGAAATTTCTACTACTTATTATAAAAACTCCAGCCTGGAAAAAGCGATCGATTATCTGTTTATCCAGGTAGACCGTGCAATCCGTGAAGGCATGAATATCCTGATCTTAAGTGACAGAGGTGTGGATGAATATCATATTGCGATCCCGTCCCTGCTTGCAACCTCAGCGGTTCATCAGCATCTGGTAAGAACTAAGAGAAGAACAGAGGTTGCCATGATCCTTGAGACCGGAGAACCAAGAGAAGTACATCATTTCGCAACGCTTTTGGGATATGGTGCATCTGCAATCAACCCGTATCTTGCACATGAATCGATCAAACAGTTGATCGATACAGATATGCTTCAGAAAGATTATTATGCAGCAGTCAATGACTATAATGAAGCTGTTATAAGCGGAATTGTCAAAATTGCATCGAAGATGGGAATTTCCACGATCCAGTCTTATCAGGGATCCATGATCTTTGAAGCGATTGGATTAAAACCGGAATTCATTGAAAAATATTTCACCGGAACTGTCAGCCGTGTCGGTGGTATCGGACTGGAAGAAATTGCAAAAGATTATATGGCAAGGCATTCCGAGGCCTTTGATCCGCTGGGACTTTCCGTAGATCTGACGTTGAACAGTGTGGGACAACACAAGTCGAAGAGCGGTGGTGAAAAGCATCTGTACAACCCGAGAACGATCCATATGCTCCAGCAGTCTACAAGGCGCGGGGATTATGAAATGTTCAAGCAGTACACGCAGATGGTTGATGAAGAATCCAAAGGAATCACACTCCGTGGACAGATGGACTTCAATTATCCAAAGAAAGGAGTTCCGCTTTCAGAAGTAGAGAGTGTGGATTCGATCGTGACCAGATTCAAGACCGGTGCAATGTCTTACGGATCAATTTCAAAGGAAGCACACGAAACCCTTGCCCTTGCAATGAATGCACTGCATGGTAAGTCAAACTCCGGTGAAGGCGGAGAGGATATCGAGCGCCTTGGAACCGACAGAGGTTCTGCGATCAAACAGGTTGCCAGTGGACGTTTTGGTGTTACAAGCAGATATCTTGTCAGTGCAAAAGAGATCCAGATCAAGATGGCGCAGGGAGCAAAACCTGGAGAAGGTGGACATCTGCCGGGGGGAAAGGTTTACCCTTGGGTAGCAAAAACCAGACATTCTACGCCGGGTGTGGGACTGATCTCACCGCCGCCGCATCACGATATTTACTCGATCGAAGATCTGGCACAGCTGATCTATGACTGTAAAAATGCAAACAAGGATGCAAGAATTTCTGTGAAACTGGTATCTGAAGCCGGTGTCGGAACGGTTGCAGCGGGTGTTGCAAAAGCAGGAGCCGGACTGGTTCTGATCTCCGGTTATGACGGAGGTACAGGAGCTGCACCGAGAAGTTCTATCCATAATACCGGACTTCCGTGGGAGCTTGGACTTTCTGAAACACATCAGACACTGATCCAGAACGGACTGAGAGAAAGAGTCCGTATCGAGACAGACGGTAAGCTGATGAGTGGTCGTGATGTGGCGATCGCAGCACTTCTCGGTGCAGAGGAATTTGGATTTGCGACGGCACCGCTTGTAACCATGGGGTGCGTAATGATGCGTGTATGTAACTTGGATACCTGTCCGGTCGGAATTGCAACCCAGAATCCGGAACTGAGAAAGAGATTTGCCGGAAAACCAGAATATGTCATCAATTTCATGCGTTTTATCGCGGAAGAATTAAGAGAATATATGGCAAAACTTGGCATTCGTACTGTAGATGAACTGGTGGGAAGGACAGACCTTCTGAAAGTGAGAGATGTGCCGACATCCAAACGTGCCGCAACACTGGATCTTTCCAGAATCCTCAATAATCCGTATGCAAAAGAGAAGAAAGGCATGATCTTCAATCCGAAGAAAGTCTTTGATTTTGAACTAAATAAAACACTGGATGAAAGAGTCCTGGTAAAGGAACTTCTTCCGTCACTGGAAAAGAAACAGAAGAGAATCCTGGAGCTGGATGTAAAAAATACAGACCGTACATTCGGCACAATCTTCGGTTCTGAGATTACAAGACATTATCCGGACGGACTGGAAGAAGACAGCTATGTGTTGAAATGTAAGGGCGCAGGCGGACAGTCATTCGGAGCATTTATACCAAAAGGTCTGACACTGGAACTGACCGGTGACAGCAATGATTATTTTGGTAAAGGACTTTCCGGTGGTAAACTGATCGTTTATCCGCCGACTGGTGTGAAATTTAAAGCTGATGAAAATATTATTATTGGTAACGTAGCGCTTTATGGTGCAACAAGCGGAAAAGCCTATATCAATGGTGTGGCAGGCGAACGTTTCTGTGTCCGTAACTCCGGAGCAACAGCAGTTGTAGAAGGGGTCGGAGATCATGGATGCGAATATATGACTGGTGGACGGGTTGCAATTCTTGGCAAGACCGGAAAGAATTTTGCAGCAGGTATGAGTGGCGGTGTTGCCTACGTTCTGGATATGGACAGTGATCTTTATACAAAAGTCAACAAACAGATGGTTAATATCGAAAAAGTAACATCTAAGTTCGATGTATCTGAATTGAAAGGTATGATCGAAGAACATGTAGCAGCAACCAATTCCGAGACGGGAAAAGAAATCCTGGATCATTTCAAAGAATACCTGCCGAAGTTTAAGAAGATCATTCCGCGTGATTACGAGAGAATGCTGACCCGCATCCTTCAGCTGGAAGAAAAAGGTCTCAGCAGCGAACAGGCAAAAACCGAAGCATTTTATGCGATCAAAGAAGGAAGATAGGAGGCCAAAAACGTGGGAAAAGCAACAGGATTTATGGATTATGACAGACACGATGCAGAGTGCGAATCTCCAAAAGAGAGAATTAAGCATTTCCGGGAATTCCACACGCCTCTGTCAAAAGAAGAGCAGGAAATACAGGGCGCCAGATGTATGGCATGCGGCGTCCCGTTCTGCCAGGCGGGACAGATGATCGCAGGGATGGCAAGCGGCTGTCCTCTGCATAATCTGGTGCCGGAGTGGAATGACCTGATTTATCACGGCAACTGGGAAGAGGCATATTACCGGCTGAAAAAGACAAACAATTTTCCGGAATTTACTTCCAGGGTATGCCCGGGACTTTGTGAGGCGGCATGTACCTGCAACCTGCACGGAAGCCCGGTGACGACTAAAGCAAATGAATATGGGATTATTGAAAATGCTTACGAAAAGGGATATGCAAAAGCATGTCCGCCGAAAGCGCGTACCGGCAAAAAGATAGCGATAATCGGTTCCGGACCTTCCGGTCTCACAGTCGCAGATCAGTTAAATAAACGAGGACATCTGGTAACAGTATTTGAGCGGGAAGATAAGCCGGGTGGACTTCTACGCTATGGAATCCCGAATATGAAGCTGGAAAAACAGTTCATCGACCGGAAACTTGCAGTAATGGAAGAAGAAGGTATCCGTTTTGAAACTGGCTGCAATATTGGAAAAGATAAGAAATCTGCAGAACTTCTGAAAGCGTTTGACCGGGTGGTGCTTTGTTGCGGTGCATCCCATCCGCGTGATATAAAAGTACCCGGAAGAGATGCAAAAGGAATCTACTTTGCAGTAGATTTTCTGAAATCAACTACGAAATGTCTCTGGAAAAATGAGATGCAGCTGAAAGAAGGCGAATATATTTCTGCAAAGGGCAAAAATGTAATTGTCATCGGTGGTGGCGATACGGGAAATGACTGTGTTGGAACGTCGATCCGTCATGGTGCAAAATCCGTTCTTCAGCTGGAAATGATGCCGAAACTTCCGGATGAGAGAAGCGCTATGAATCCATGGCCGGAGTGGCCGAGAGTCTGCAAGACAGACTATGGTCAGCAGGAAGCAATTGCTCTCTGGGGACATGATCCGAGGGTTTATCAGACAACGGTAAAGGAATTTGTCAAAGATAAGAATGGAAATCTTTGCAAGGTGGTTCTTGTGAAACTGGAAAGCAAGAAGGATGAAAAGACCGGACGTATGATGATGGCAGAGGTCGCAGGAAGTGAGTACACGGTAAATGCAGAACTGGTGCTGATCGCAGCGGGGTTCCTCGGAAGTGAGGATTATGTGACAAAGGCATTCGGTGTGGAAGTCAATGAGCGCACGAATGTTAAAACAGCTCCGGGTGAGTATAAAACGAATGTGCCGAATATATTTACGGCAGGAGATATGCACAGAGGACAGTCGCTGGTTGTGTGGGCAATCCGGGAAGGAAGAGAAGCGGCACAGCAGATAGATCTGGATCTGATGGGGTATACGAATCTGTCAGTACAGTAATTAGTGGCGTTTGATTTTATGAAGGCGTAGCCCGCCGCAAGGTGTAGGAAGTGGTTCCTGCACCTTGCGGCGGGCTACGCTTTTAATGAAAATGTGCAATAGATTTATTTTTCAGGTACGATTTCTAACCAGTAGCCGTCTGGGTCTTCGATGAAGTAGATACCCATGGACTCATTTTCGAAACAGACGCAGTTCATTTCTTTATGGTGTGCGAGGGCGGCATCCATGTCGTCTACGGTGAAGGCGAGGTGGATTTCGTTGTCGCCGAGGTCGTATGGGCGGTCCATGTCGCGAAGCCAGGTGAGCTCGAGCTGATGAACGGAGCTTCCATCACCGAGGTAGACGAGCTTAAAACTTCCGTCAGCAGCATCTTTTTCGCGGACTACGGTGAGTCCGAGTGCATCTTTGTAGAATTGAATTGATTTTTCAAGGTCACGTACATTTAAGTTGTTATGGTTGAATTTGAAATTCATAGTGGAATCCTTCTTTCTTATTTAGTATTCTAGATTTATTGATTATGAAGTCAGTTTAGCATAAATAATAAGGATTACGCAAGGAATGGTTATTAGGAGTGATAACGAAAATATCAGTATATTATGATACCCTAGTAGAATATTACAAAAATGTTAAATTGTATTGCAAAAAATAGAAAAATGGTATATAATCGACCACAGGGTTAGGAAAATAATTAGTAAAAAATATAGGATGGGTGATTATGATAAAATTTAAACAAGTATTTTTGGCATCTGTTCTTGCAAGTTCAATGGTAGTTACGCCAGTATTTGCAGATGATGTCAGCAATCTGCAGAATAGTAAAAATGCAGCACAGAGTGAAGTGAATTCTCTTCAGTCAGAATTGCAGACACTAATTGAAAAAATGAGTAAGCTGGAAGATGATCTGGTGTCAACAGGTCAGCAGATCACACAGGCACAGGATGATCTTACTGTTGCTAAAGAAAAAGAACATCAGCAGTACGAAGATATGAAGAAGCGTATCAAGTATATGTATGAAGAAGGCAACTCGACTGCGATTGAGACTCTGATCAGTGCTGAGAATTTCTCAGACTTGCTTAACAAAGCAGAGTATGTTCAGAACGTACATAGTTATGACAGAAAGCAGCTTCAGGAATATATTGATACCAAGCAGCAGATTGCAGATCTGAAAGCACAGCTTGAAGAAGATCAGGCGAATCTGGAGTCTATGCAGTCTGATTATGAAGCAGAGCAGACGACGCTGAGTAATACGCTGGAATCTAAGAAAGAAGAAGTCGCAGATCTGGATGAACAGCTTCAGGCAGCTGTAGCAGCAGCTGAAGCAAAGAGGCAGGCAGAAGAAGCTGCAAAGGCAGCAAAAGCAGCTGAGTCAACAAAGTCAAATTCGACCGTTGCATCGACAAGCAACAGTGGTTCACAGACTGTAGGTAATACAACAAATAACAATGGTAATAACAACACAACCGTTACACCGAGTGCACCAAGTACGCCAAGTGTACCAAGTACGCCAAGTACCCCGACAGTGACTCCGGATACAAGTAATAATAACAGCAGTAGTGATAACGGTGGAAGTACATATGGCAACGGAAGCGCTATTTTAAGTGCAGCAGCAGCATACCTTGGAGTTCCTTATGTATGGGGCGGTACTTCGGGAAGTGGTGTTGATTGTTCAGGTCTTGTATACCTGGCACATCAGGCATGTGGTATTCCGATTACACGTAACTCATACAGTCAGGGAAGTGGCGGACAGGCAGTGTCAGACCCACAGCCGGGTGATGTTGTATGTTACGGAGGACATGTGGGAATCTACGCAGGAGGCGGACAGATGATTCATGCACCGCAGCCGGGTGAGGTCGTATGTTATACAAGTGTTAATTATGCATACCACTGGTATAGAAGATACTGGTAAGAAACGAAGTAACTGAAGTAAGTAAAAAAATTTTTTTGCGGAAATCGACGAAAACGTACATAATTCCATGAGAAGTTAAATACTGATTTTTGCTAAAAACTTGAAAAACGTACAAAATAAAAGAGATTTTCATTTGGCAAAAGCCATTTGAAAATCTCTTTTTTTGAAACTATTTTATTAACCTAAAAAAACTTCTTTTTTCTGAGACGTCCTTTGCAATAAGGGCAGGATTCTCGGTGTCTCTTCTGATAGAAAACTTTATCAGCAGGACTTAACGGATATTTGTGTTCAGAACTTCTTTTACAATTCCACCAAACCTTTTGTGAATATGTATCTAATATTTCATCGGGATTTACAAGGCAATAGTTTGCAATAAAATCCCAATCTTCCATTAAATCAGGATGAAGCGCGGCAAAGGATGTTTTTCCAGGAAGTGCTTTATGACCAGAGCAATAAGGACAATCCGCTTCACCGTTTATAACATCGATGATTCGAGCAGGATAATTTTCACGACAAGTGGGACAAGTCCAAGTGGCTATAGTGGTATTTGGAAGTACCTGGTTAGGTGATAGTTCATTCTGATCGGACCATAGATTGACAATATCAGGATATTTATCGGCTAAACTATTAAATCCAGAAAGTAATTTTTTATTATTACAATAAGGACATTCCGCTTCACCATTTATTACTTCAATAATCCGAGCTGAATAATCGCCATGACAGGTAGGGCAAGTCCAAGTGGCCATATTGGTATTAGGAAGAACTTGATCAGCCGAAAGCTAGTTTTGCTTTGACCACATTTTTGCAATATTAGGGTGTTTAACAGCCAGACTATTAAATCCAGGAAGAAGTTTTCTGTTATTGCAATAAGGACAATTTGTTTCACCATTTACAACTTCAATAATCCGAGCTGAATAATCACCGTGACAAGTAGGGCAAGTCCAAAGTGCATAATTAACATTGGGAAAAACCTGATCAGCAGAAAGTTTATTTTGTGTTGACCATATGTTAGCAATATCAGGATATTTAGCAGCCAGACTATTAAATCCTGGAAGAACTTTTCTGTTACTGCAATAAGGGCATTCTACTTTGCCATTTATTACTTTATTAATCCGAGCAGGATAATCCCCATGGCAAGTAGGACAAGTCCAGAATGCCATAGTGGTATTAGGAAGGATCTGATCCGCAGAAAATTGATTTTTGTCGGACCACATAGCAGCAATATCAGGATATTTGGTAGCCAGACTATTAAATCCAGGAAGTAGAAATGTTAAATGTTTCTGATTGCCTTTATTTTTCATAATTATCTCCAATCTGCACAGGCAGGCAATCAGCTGCAAGTACATTATACGGAGTAATGATTATCAAAGACAATATGGCAAATATGTGTGCAAAAGTAACTTCGACCTATATGGAATTTACTCTTGCATTTGGTCCAAAACCGGAATTTAGTTTTTCATTTAAGTTCATTTAAGTTTCTCCTTCCTCTGTAGGTGGGAGATGAATTGCACAAAAATAAAAAGAACACTTGTTCGATAACGAATTCCGTGGTATAATAGAGTCAGTCGAAAAGGTCGAAAACATAGATTATTAGAGAGAGGACTGATTTGAATGGAAAAAATAGATCATAATGCACATTCAGTGTATCTGATGTATTCAGAGAGAAACTTTGGAAAGAAGCCTTTTGGAGTCAGAGTTTCTGTCTGTTGACAGCTGGAGGCGCCCCAGTAGAAGTAATCCGTCAATACATTGAAACCCAGGGAGAGAAGAAGTATTGAACATAGCATATCGTTTCCGAATTTATCCGACAGAAGAACAGAAGATACTTCTTGGCAAAACATTTGGCTGTTGTCGTTTTCTGTATAATCAGATGCTTAATGATAAGATCCAGGAGTATGAAAAGACGAAGAAAATGTTAAAACATACACCGGCCATGTATAAAAAAGAATATCCATTTCTGAAAGAAGTAGATTCGCTGGCACTGGCAAATGTCCAGCTTCATCTGGAAAAGGCATATAAGAATTTTTTTCGGGATCCCAAGATTGGATTTCCAAGGTTCAAGGCAAAACATCATTCCAGAAACAGCTATACAACGAATGTGGTCAATGGAAATATCCTGGTGGAAAGTAAGCGGATCCGGCTTCCCAAATTAAAATGGATTGCCATGAAAAAACACAGGGAGCCAGCAGAAGGCCTTTGCCTGAAATCAGTGACAGTCAGTATGGAACCATCCGGCAAATACTTTGCAAGCCTGCTGTATGAAGGGTACAGTTGTGAAAACCAAGCAGCTGAACCAGATTATAGTACCGCAAGGATACTTGGGATAGATTACGCAATGCAGGGTATGGCAGTATTTTCAGAAAAGATTGAGACAGAAGAAGCAGGATTTTTTAGAAAAAACGAAAAAAGACTGGCGAGGGAGCAACGAAAGTTGTCAAGATGCGTACGAGGAAGTCATAATTATGAGCTGCAGAAAAAGAAAGTTGCCAGATGTCATGAAAAGATACGAAATCAGAGAAGAGATTATCTGCACAAACTAAGCCGAAAGATTGCAGACGGTTATGATGCAGTTGCAGTGGAAGACATCGATATGAAAGCAATGGGGCAATGTCTGCATTTCGGAAAAAGCGTACATGATAATGGATACGGAATGTTCAGGGAAATGATAGACTATAAACTGGCGTGGAGAGGAAAGAAAATGGTAAAGGTAGACCGTTTCTTTCCTTCTAGTAAAAAATGCTGTCAATGTGGAAGGATAAAGAAAGAGCTGAAATTATCCGAAAGAGTTTATCACTGTGTGTGTGGAAATGAGATGGACAGAGACCGTAATGCAGCAATCAACATCCGTGAAGAGGCAAGAAGGATGTTGACAGCATAAA
>OGDN01002964.1_pt1 | contig 19615 bp, 20 predicted proteins | sample 1570271 | NCBI WGS metagenome assembly OGDN01 (sample SAMEA4384481, study PRJEB24528) | human gut metagenome | reverse complement strand
AGAGGGCTTGTGATGGCCCTTTGAGGCGTTCTACCATGTCTCAAGAAGCCCCGCCAGTTCGCAAGAACGCGCGTGGGAGTATCACGAGATTTTTTTGAGACTTTGAGGGAAAGACCACGCTGGATTGTCGTGGTAGCCACCTTTCCCCCAAGACGCAAATTGCATTGGTAGATATATCACAGGGAATTTGCGCTTTAAAAAATAAAAGTTTATATTTTAAAACAAAAAACTCTAAAATAAAAGTCCGTTGCCAAAAATGATTCGCAATGGATTTCCAAAAAGAATTGAGGTATTTGTTAATTAGGGTTCTAGCGTACATCGACATCAACGAAAAGTCAAAAAAAATTTTGAAATCTCAAATTTTCGACAACAAATAAGCATTGAGGGTCAAATTCTGCGCAGCAAAAAAATGGTTAAAACTGACAAAAATACCTTTTTTAACCATTTTTTGCTTGACGCATCACAGTACTTGCGTTATGATACAGGCAACAAATGGTTACAAGATTCGCCTTGATTTGTAGATCACGGGCAGACTATCAATATAATTACAATTATATTGATAGTTGGAGATAGACTTCTACGAAAATTTTGTACTACTCTTCCGTCGAAGTTTGTCTCAAATTCGGTCGCCTTTAGTATATTCAGAACAACAAGTTTTGTCAAGAAATAAAATTATAAAATTAACAACAAGTTATTTTTTCAACAGGAAGTTATTTTTTTAACCATGCAAAATAAAAACTGTTTTTGCCCGAGCTTTTGTATGTTAATACAGTTTTACATTGAGAATATAGTATATATACTTTGGCACTCCGATGGAGTGCCTTTTTTTGTAAATTTGAAACAAAACATACGTTTCAAATTCAACATTCAGTTTTGTTTTAAACACGAAGCTAAAAAAATAACTGATTGACATTTTCATAACCACGTGTTAAACTAACTTCAATACAATCTATAAAGGAGATGTTATACATGTCGATCAAAATGTCTCAAAAGGAGTTAGACGTTTTAGCGATTATCTTTCATTCCGAAAGTCCAATGACAATCTCAGATGTTGTGAAGACAAACCCCCAAGAATATACTTTAAACATCGTTAAGCCAATTGTCCGTAAACTTATTCAGCTGCAAATGATAGAGGATTGTGGATTTACGTATCGTGGTACTTCTATTGCAAGAAAATTCGTACCAACGAAACAGGCACATATTGTTTTGGAAGGTATCTTTCAGCAAGAATACCAGAATTATCGTAAAGTATTCCCGGATAATTCGCTCTTGCTTGCTCTTGTAAAGTCAGAGTTTTCGCATGAAAATAATCAGGAAGACATTAAAAGACTGGAGGACATGTTGAATACAATTAAGGCACAACATAGCACGGGGGGGGGGTAAACGATGAATCTGTCGTTTGAAACTGTACTGACAACTCTCACTGCTTCTTTTTTATTATTCGGTATTGCATGTTACATGCTTGCCAGAGCAAAAAGAATCATTGCAGTTGGCTTTCAAACAATAGTATTTATTTGTACGCTTTCCATTGTAAGGTTAATGTTACCTGCGGAGCTATTCTTTTCAAAAACACTGAGACTGGGTGGATTGTTTACTAACACTGTATCCTTTTTTCGGCAACGCCACGATCTGTTTTTGGGCTTTTCGATCTACCCATGGAGTATACTGATTGCCGTGTGGGTAATTGGAATTGTTTGGCATCTATATAAATTTTTTAAGTCATATCGGGCGGATGCCGTGCTGATCTACAATATTGGTACGCCAGTTTCTGATCAACTTGAATACGAGGTGCCACTTAGAGCAGCTTGTAAATTGTGCAATACAAACCACCAATTTGAAATTTTGAAAATTCGTGGTATCAACACACCGGCTATTTTTTCATTATTTAAACCAATTATCATATTACCTGCGGATTTCAAGTATGACAGTCAAGAATTAGAAGTGATATTTCGTCACGAAATTGGGCATTTCGTGCATCACCATCTATTATATAAATTTCTCATTGAGCTATTTTTGACGGTATACTGGTGGAACCCGTTTAATTCCTGTATTCGTTTGCAAATTGATACTTTACTGGAAATGAGTATAGATCGCACTCTCACATCCAACACCAAAGAAATGATTTTATACATGGAGTGTTTGCTTAGTACGGTAAAGAAAACAGCCATTGCAAAATCAGTTTCCTTATCCAGCACAACATCATTGTCATTGTCGAATTTTAAAGAAAATATGCTTGTAAAACGCTTTGACGTGATGATGCATCGCCCAAAACGCCATGTTTTTCTTTCTACCGTATTAGTGGCAATAAGCCTTACTATTTTCTCAGGGTCATTTTGTTATACGTTAAAGGGATATGCAACTCCAGATGAAGTAATATCTGGTGCATACTTTTCACTAGAAGAAGACGCTTATGCAGTTCTCAATGCGTGTGGCACTTATGACTTGTACTATAATGGAGAATATCTTGAGACGGTAGATTCACTTAAAGGATATGAAGGAATGCATATACATAACTAATATTAAGGAGGGAATTCAAAATGAAAAACATCAAAAAACTTGCTGTAGTTTGCGCAATGGCGCAATGTTTGGCTTTATCAGTTGCATATGTTGTTCCAGCTGCAGAAGCTGCCACTTACTCTTCTACCGATAATCAATCGGCCCGTTTCGGTGATGAGTATACCTGGTATTACAAAAAAGAAAACGGAAAACTCTACAAGAGGCTTTACAACAATTCTGTCGGACGTTGGGAATCTGACTGGATTTTTGTTAAAAATCTGTAATGATCTGCATTAGTTCTTTTACAGCAACAAAAAAACAGCTCCCCTTTAGTCGTTGGTCGTTAACGACAGGGAGCTGCTTTTTGTTGCGGAATTTTTTCTGAAGAAGAATGCACTGCGTTTAAGATGCCTCTGCCAGAAAGAAAATTCCTACTGACCAGAAAGTACGACGGGAATGCCCCCCTGTGTTCTTTCCGTTGGTTCGCAGTTTAATTATATTATACTATATTTTGAATAGTGTTTCAATAGGTAAAAGACATTTTTTTTAATATTTTGTTAAAAGCCGTAGTTGTTTGTATCCCTGGAATACAAACAACTACAGAAAAAGTGATGAAATTGTATCCAAAGTATAACTTTTCGCTTCTTATTGGCTTCTTTTCGATAATGTGGTATGCTTTATTGGGAAGTGAGGTGATACCATTGACGCAAGGGGAACGAGTAAGGGAAGTACGAAAATCCTTGCAGCTTACATTAGAAGAATTTGGCAAGAAACTGGGTGTTCAACGAGCAATCATATCTAAGATTGAAATTGGAGATCGAACTTTAACGGATCGCATGATAAAAGACATATGCCGAGTGTATCATGTGAGTTATGATTGGCTTGTTTATGGAGAAGGAGAACAGTTTGAGGATCTAACTGAAGCGATTCTGGATGAGCTTTGTATTGAGTACAACTGCGACAGTACAGATAAAAAACTGATTTCTGAGTATTTGAAATTAGATCCAGAAAGCAGACAAACATTAAAGGATTACATGCGGAAGGTTTTTGTTGAAGAAAGTGAAGATCAGGACTAGGCTACTCAAAACAGGCTTCCAAAATCTTTGAAAAATTTGGCAATAAGATTGATGTAGTATCTGCTGCTACCCTATCACAAAGAGTCAGGATCGGTCCTGACTCTTTGTTGCCATATTCTTCACGAACTTTCTTAAAACAGCCTTCTCAGTCATATCCAGTTGATCATAAGTCTTTAATAGTCAAATGAGCAGACTGATGAACTCATCGTCGGTTCTGGCAAGTAATCTCAATATACAACTTCTGCTATCCTCTGATGTATATGGTTCACCGATACCAGTACGCAACCAGTCTGCATTAACGAGAAAATGTTTTTGGATGATTGCCAGCGTCTGTTCGGATGGCTTGTTTTCTCCACTTTCGAGTTTGCAAATTGCTGAACGAGAGATGGATAGCGTTTGTGCAAACCTCAATTGACTCAATCCGGCATCGGTTCTTATTTTTCTGATCCTGTCACTTATCATATTTTTTTCCTCAAAAACCTATGTATTTTTCGCTATCGTATGCTCAGTTATTTAATGTTGTTATTGACAGAGAAGACGCTTTGATACTTCCTCTTGCCTAAAGGCAGAGAAAGTATCAAAAAGCAGTCAGTTTGAGTTACGATTTTCCTTAATGCCATAACTAATGTAATGCGTATAGTATGCTGCCCAGTTGCTTCCAAAAGCGTTTCTGAGATCAACATATCTGTTCCTGTAATTGACTACGTTAAAGCTTTCTTTGGCAATACGTGCCTCTTTCATTCCATTACTGATGAAATGCTTGAATGCGAGGTCATAGTTGTTTCCAAATGCATTCCTCAAATCCTGATAATGACCCAGGTAATAAACCGGGTCAAATACTGCGGAATAGTCAACGCCGTTGTGAATATACTTTTTCGAGCTGGCAGCCGGGACAGTCACGTAAACCGGGACCGGCTTGGACTCCCCATTTTTCGATTTGACATAAATGTGAGTGATGTATTTGCCGGATTCCCATCCATGCTGTGATACATTTACATGGAACGTAGCCGTATTCCCGGAGACAGAAGCATTATGCCATACAAGGTCGTCCTGACCGTTTTTCTCCGTCCACGTCGGCAGTTGCAAGGAGCTTACACCTTCCTGTGCGTCAAAGGTAACTGTAACGGTATACCCATCGGATGAAACATTGCTTACCTTGGCACTCGTAATCGTTGGGGCCGGAGTCGTCTTTTCAACATATGGCACGAAGACATATCTGGCTACCTGATTCCCTACGGTACCTGTGATGGCATTGGTCACACAAACACCATAATCATCGCTGTATGCCTCGATACGCCATACCGGGTTGTATGTACCTGACGGGGTACCGTCAATTTTCTTCATATCCGTACCCATTGTTTCCGAATGAAGCCAGATGGAAGTATGTCCGGTAATACTGCTGATACCTGTCATCTTGGACGCAGGAATGCCATAGGTTTTCTCGATTTGTGAAGCGACATAATCCGTTGTGTCCTTTAAAATCGCACTCTGTTCTGTTACAGGATCATGACCATTATCCTGACGATCGTAAGAGCCTACGACCACAGAGACATGACCGCTGTATGCATTCGGTGCGATGTAGACCGCAATGGTTCCCGGAATCTCAAAGTATTCCGGGTTTTGGCGGTGTGTTACATTCTTCGCCGCCAACTGGTAAGATATCTTCCTGCCGGAGCCTACGAAAGTCATGATGTCTCCTACCGCCATATTCTGGCACTTCTGATTCCAGTCCGCTGTCGTGATCGGGACATTACTTGTGATGCCGAGATCATACATGGATCGGGCAATAAGACTGGAACAGTCATAGTAATCAACATCATACCTGTGTAACTGGCTGTACCCGCAGCCTACCCTTGAAAGCATCTGCTTTGTCAGGTCGTATGCAGTCACGATCTGCATGTCATCGGTGTCAAGGGAAAGGGCGCTGGCTGCCAGGTAAAGCGGCGCAGCAGAATAAGCGGCTGCGTCGCCTCCTGCCGAGCCATCCATGTAATCCCCTGCCAGGGATGAATAGTTGACTTCCGGTGCATCTGTTGGTGTCCCGGCTGCATCATATTCGAAATATTCCTCTAACAGATCTTCCTGCCCTGTGGTTTCAGGCGAAAGGCTCTCTGTGGAAGCGTCAACGCTTACAGGTTCTGTATCGACATAGATATCTGATGCCTGCGTTTCTGCCTCAGTTTCGGATAACGATGCCTGCGTTTCTTCCTCAGTTACGGAAAATGTTTCGCTTTCGGTTTCACTTTCAGCAGGGCTAGTCTCGTCCTCACTTTCAGTAGACAGCTCTGTACTATCGGTAAGCACGGGTTCTTCTGCTTCCATAGGAATTTCCTGCGTGGTGTCTACTGCCTGTGAAAGCTCCGCTGCAGGAGTCGCTGTTGAGGTCAGTGCGGCAGAAAGAACCAGTGCTGCAAATGTTGCTGTTTTTCTTCTCATATTTTTTTATTTTCTCCTTTATTTAGCCAAGCATACGATAGTTTGCATATGCTCAAAATCCAGTTGCAATTACTTTTTTGATTTTGTACTCACCTATCGGCATTCCTTGACTTTTTTGATGCAGTATTCAAGACGCAATCCTCTGCCATACCATCGTAGACAAAGAATTGTATTGCTACCACTTCCCGGAAACTGTTCTTTGACAAGGTTAATGACGCGCGGATCAAATAGTGAACAAGCATCTGCCATCTTCAAACGACTCCACTGATCAATTCCATCTGACTTCAATTTCTCGAGCAGACGAGTACTTGGCGAATGGAGCGAATTGAGAATCTTGATCTGTTTTAAACATCCGGGGTTGAGTTCTCCAAAATCTGGATAAAACTCAATATCTTCTGGAATCTGAAGCTCAGGTGCATCAATTGAATCCTGCACCCAAGTACCAGTGTTCCATTTTCCTTTTCCAGTTGCAACCTCTGCTGCAATCTCCGCTTCCGTCAGGCTGTAGACGACACGGATCGGAAAAGTGTTTTGAATCGTATGGTCGATTTTCTGGTATCGGTAGGTATGCTCCAACAGATACAAAAATGGTCGATTCTGACGATTGTATCTTAGATCATTTTGCAACATCTTCAATGTATCAATTAGAGCAGATACAGACGCAGCTCGAAGAAATGAACTCACCCAAAGCTCCTGTACTCCAGATATATCAGATACCGGAGCAAGTGAATCCAAAAGTGACTTTAAGAAATTCTTTTGGGCCAACGAAGCACCTCTGTATGCGCTAGAAATGCGGTCATTCGGTTTGATTACTGCTTGGAACACAAAATCCTGATTGATACGCTTCTCGCTACCAAAAAGATGCTCTCGATCAATGATCTGCGTATCTTTGTATGCATTCTGCAATATACTAAATGACTTATACTGAACGGATTTTGACGGTAGCTTAATGTCTTTTTTCTTCTTCTGAAGCTCGTGTGCTTTGTCAAGTTCTGCTTTTAAGTGCTGCAATTGTAGCTGATTTTTGGAGTGCTTCTGTAGATAGTCGATTGTAATACTTGCGGAATATTTTGACAATTGATCTGTTAGATCAGAAACCTCATATCCGCAATCCTGTAACAGTCTGGTGACTGCTGCACCCTGCTTTTGTGTTGCACAACTGCTTTTCCACGAACTGATAAGCGACTCATCCCAAAAGAATGAGGAAAACATATCAGAACATTCCTTCTCGAGAACCTTTCGAATGCAGGTAGTGGCATCATCCAGCGAAATGGTATTCTCTGTTTTATACCACACGTTGTTAACGCATGCTGTAACAGACACTTTAGAGAGCATATCTGGTTCAGAAACCCATGCCTTTACAGTTTCGTCACGATTTCCAACAATCTGGTAACGCATTGCAGATGTCGGACCAATGGAGTAATGGATGCCTGGCAATACGGACGTGTCAATATCCAGATCCTTTCTGTATACACTGTCTACAATTGATTGACCGAAGTTGCCACTCTCCACTGCTTGTGAAATACATTTGGACTCTCGTTCAACCTCTTTTTCAAAAATATCATACTCTTCTGCCAGTGTGTTAATGACACCCAACCGTTTTGCACGAATTTCATCAACCGTCTTTTGAATTTCTTCCAGAGAAACAGGTTCCTCTTCTAGTCGGCTCACGACTTCTTTTGGAAGCAGGTTAATATTTTCATCAACCAAAGAGGTGATGCTGCATATATGTTTTGCTTTTGCCGGAAGAATGTCTAACACTAGGCAACTCTCCTTGCCCTCTGCCAATCTGGTTCCTCTGCCGATGATCTGAGTATACAGCGTCGGATTCGCTGTTGGACGGCATACAATGATTCGATCTGTAATGGGAAGGTCGGAACCCTCTGTTAATACCATACAATTAACAATACAACGAATCTTGCCGGATAAGTAGTCAGCTTCGATCTGGTGTCTGTCGTTAGTGCTTGTCTGGCCAGTAATGATAGCAATCTCACCCTGCTTTTCTTTTGGAAGGCGTTCTCTGATTAGTGATACAATGATATTGCAGGATGCAATGTCGATACAGTATATTAGCGTGTGGTTTCCTTCGTGTGTACCTTGCGTCATATAGGCATCGGCTGTCGTTACATAGTAATGACTATTTGCCAGAAGCTTACCAACTTCTGAAGCATTGTAATCTCCACCTGTCATATGGACACCAGTTAAATCCACATCATTCTCTCGAATGACAATACCCTTGATTGAGGTTAGATATCCGTTTTTAATTCCCCATGCAAGATCCCTGGAAAAGCAAATCGAATCAAAAATATGAGCTAAACTAGCACCATCACCACGCTGCGGAGTTGCGGTCAGGCCGATCAGTTTTCTTGGATGGAAGTAAGAAAGAATCTTTCCGTATGTAACAGGAGCTGCGGCATGATGGCATTCATCAACAACGATGATGTCAAACGCATCTGGCAAATAGCGATGTAATCTGTTCTCGTGATACAGAGACTGAACCGACGCGGAAACTACTTCATCCGTCTCAGATGCCTGTTCATCAGCTTTCTCAATGCCAAAGGTACAGTTGAAGTACTTTTCTGGCTGGCGCACAAGCTCGTCTCTGTGGGAAAGAATAAGCATTCGTCCCTTACGGTTAATACGAGAAATAACTACTGTTTTGCCGAGTCCTGTTGCAAGGGCAACGATGGAATGCGCACCGTCTGGTAAAGCATCAATTGTGTTGACGCATTCCTGCTGATATGGTCTTAATGTAATATCATTTGCCATTATACTGCCTCCTTAGTTCTGTGTCAATCTCACCATCCAAAACCGTGGATTTCTCGTTTTCTGCTGATGCATTGGGTTCAACTGATGTGTTAGAGTCAGATGAAGAGTTATCGGACGAATGATATTTTTCTTCCCATTTTTTCAAATTTTCAATAGACGCAATCTCGTCCAGAATCGAAATTGGCAGATCAAACACAGTGTCAATAAAAAAATATAAATCATGATTAAGGCTGTTAACATCTACATTCCTACGGTAAATCTCCCATCCAGATGATATACTGCGCTCATAGAATTTTGAGACGTTCATCAATACAACTTTTGAAGCAAAATCATGTGTCATGCATCCAGTCAAAACCTTATCAGAAAAATACATAGCAACTTTATTACACAAATATAGGATCTGTGAATAGCTTAGTTTATCTAGCAAACTCTTGAATTTGGCATCCGCGTCATCTGAGATATATAGTGTAAGATTCCTTTTCTGTAACATTTGGTTAAACTTGCACATAAGATCGTAGTATATAGTGGCTTTATACGTATCCATGAGCATAATTTTATCAGAAATATTAAAGCAAGAATTTGTTCGAAGCCTCAAAAGGAACGCTGAGTCAACCTTAATATTAACAGTATATTGAAGTTTTTTGACAAATCCTGTATGCGGGAAGTTTTCTTTCTCAAAAGCATCAATACTACTTTGGGGCGATATAGATATGATATGATCACCTACCAAGTCCACAATAAAATCAGATAAAATATTGTCATTGGCAAATACCGCCTCGTTCTCAATAGGGTTAATTACTATTGAGAATGAATCACCATTAGTGTCAACCACAGCCGGACTATTCTGCAATACGTATACTAATTTAAATCTACCCACCGGACTTAACTCTTCAAATTGTAATATTGGGTATGTCTTCCCGTAAACATCTTGAATGAGTTGTATCTTTTGTTGCTGTTGAAGTGCTCTCTCCTCAGCTGCTTTCTGAATCAATTTTTGAGTCTTTTGTGTACAATTTTCGCAGGTGCATTTACGCGAAAGATACTTGTATACATGATGGTTGCAGTTCTTGCAAAACAGATCAACTTTGATATCAGAATCTTGTTTGAAAGCAATGAAATTTTCTCGACCACTTGGCTGATAATACATTGGCTGTCCGCAATATTCGCAAACCTTATCTGTTTTGATTGGCGGTAAGATTCTGCCCAAATAGCAAGCAGAAACATCGATGTTATATGCTTCAAGGATCTCTTTGACCTTGATGGATGGATCTGCAAATAGCTCCATCACCTCATTGACTTGATCTGGTGTCAGATGGTCAAGCTTATCGGCAAACTTGTTAATCATCTTGACATTTTCCTCCTTTTGTCGTGTTGTATGTATATTATATTAAGAATATTTGTTCGGCTTAAAATGTATAGAATGCCATCAGATTTAAAAGTTGACTGATATAATCATTCTAGTATAAGTATATCACCAAATTTCTTAAAAGTCAACATTTTTCTTAAAAAATGCCCGATGATAAGATAAAATATAAAGCGCAGTTGACAATTAAGAAATATTTTGATATATTATAGCCATAAAGGGAGGGGGTGATGGAATTGACATCTGGAGAGCGCATTAAACTCCGTCGAAAAGAATTAAAGATCTCCCAAACAGAATTGGCACAGAAGGTTGGGTATTCGAAGTCTGCCCTATGTAAGATCGAAAAGAATCAAGGCACCGTAAACATGGCTAAGATTGTTGATTTTGCAAAGGCGTTGAATACAACCGTTGCATATCTTGTTGGATATGATGAGCAGGCTGATCCGACCTTGCAAATCATTGAAAACTTTGTGGCTCTAAGCCAAGAAGACAAGATTCGTGTAGTAAGATGTGTTCTGCAAAAGACGGACAATTACGATGAGTTAATCTTTCCAGCTGTTGAGGATTTTTTAGCACTCGATCACGACGATAGGATTCGAGTGGTCGAGAGGATGGAAACACTTCTTGAAGCGGACAAGTACAAAACAGCTTCAAGGAAATCAGAAAAGTAGCTTGACGTGAAGCGTCAAAAAAGCTACAATACCAGAAAGGAAAGGAGTATCTATGAGAAAAGAATTTTTATTTACGGGAATGCTTACAATGGCTGCATGTGCAGCAGTTACAACTTCAGGTTGTGCAGAAAAGAAGGAAGGACCTCAGACCGTTATTATTGAGCTGGCGGATCCGTCCGATGCTGTAGAGGAATTAACTACAGACGCTGCTGTAGAAGAGACTTCTGAGGCAGCAACGGCAGAGGCAACAAGCACCGAGGCTATTGATACTGAGCTTGATTCTCAGGAGGCAGAAGTAAACGGATATCCTCAGATCGAAGGACTGTCAGACGATGTTACACTCTCATACACTCAGATTGGTTCAGCTGATCCAATCATCGGTATGGTAATCGCAGAGATTCTTCCAGACATCCATGCAACTGATCTGGATATTACCAGTGTGCAGGCATACAAGGACGCAGAGGAAGTAATCCCAGCAGGTGATCTTACATTTAGCCTTGACGTGGCGCCGGATGCATCTGTTGTGTTATACAGATTAGATGCAGAGGGTAAGGTAACATCCGAGCAGCTTGAAGTAACAGATGGTACCGTCTCCTATCAGACATCCAATTGCGGACGCTGGCTTGTAATCAACACTAATCTGGAGTCTGAGTCAGAGGCAGTTACAGAAGCTGCGACTCCGGCGGCAGAGGTTGAGACAACCTTAGCAGAAACGGTAAGTGAGTAATCACCCATTGCTATATACATAGCTAACAAGAACCCCAGGATAAGCTCCTGGGGTTTGTTTTTGTGGAAAGGAGAACTTGATGGCAGTTAATACCTTAGAGGAATTTGAGACACTTCCAGAGTCGTTAGTGGCAGAATTTGTGGATGGGCGAATTAGAGTTTTTAACAGCTTTACCACCGCACAACACGAAATTAGAAATGAACTTCTAGCAAAAGCTTCCCAGTACCTTAAAGAAGCGGGGTTGGATGCTTGCATGGCACTACTCTTCCATGCAAATGTACAGATTGGAAACGATATCTTCGAACCTGCTCTTTTTGCATGTGAGAAAGAAATCCTAACAGAAAAGCGTTGCGTAGGTGTTCCAGATTGGATTGTTGAGATTGCAACACCTCAAACTGTATCATGGATCTGTGCAACCAAACTACAAAAATATATGGATGCGGCTGTACCGGAATATTGGATTGTTGATATGGAAGCACGATTGGTTCTTGTGTACCGATCCTCTGCCAGTCAGACAGGTGTAGAAGCATACTCGATGGATAAAAAAGAAGACATTAACCTTTTGTGGGATGCATGGAAAGCGATGATCGCTCTTCGTACAATTTAATCCTCGTAAGCGAGAAACAAGAGATCTTCGGATCGAAGATCCTTCCTCTAAGCGCGTGCAGCGCGAAGGTGGGGAGTAGTTCACATGGCAGATTTTTGATAAACAAAATACATACAGTACTATTTTTGCGGATTGCACCCGAATCTTTCCTATATTTCTCTGCCGAAGACAGTTTCGCTTTTTGGAACACAAAAAGCTTCATGCCTTCGGCAGATTCCTAAATTTTTTTAGTTACAAATCATTTATTGACAGAGTTTTTTAAAGCTTTTCCAACCTTGGACGCGGCAACCTCAATCATGCAGATGACAAAGTAACATATTCCGCATATCCCAACTACAATTGACCAAATTAGAATTACTAATAGAATACCTTTTGCTAGAATTGTGTAGAACATATTAAAAGACTGCTCTAGCAAATCGGTTGAGTTTGATTTTTCAGCTCTCCAAAATGTTATTAAAAATATAAGTATAATAAACGAATCAGGTAGAGTGGCTAGAGTTTGTTTGAATATCCGTGCAAAAAAAGTCCCTGTTTTTTTTAATTTTTGTTTCATTTTCAATCCTACCTTCCAAAATGCAAAACACTGCGGAACTGTTTCAGTTCGTCCTCAGTCAACTCTGGACAGTCTTCGTCAAAGACAACCGGACGTTTCGCGACCTCTTCAAGCATCTTTCGTTCTTCAGCCGTAAGCTCCTTTGGAAGATCTTCAAGATTAACCCGTTTGATTCTAGCTTTGCTGCCGCTCTCATTCTCATTGCTAGAGCGTAAGAAAATCTTGTCATCATATAGATAGCAAATTTCTGTAAGCCAAGCATATCTTGTCATTGCGCGATCCAGTAAGCTTTGACGTTTTTCCTTGGCTGTCTCCTCTGCCGTTTGCTCCGGATCAGAAAGTATTTCATGTGTTGTATAAGTACAAGCACCACTTTTGATTTCTTCCAGAGCATCGGTCAGCTTCTTTCGCTCCTGCTCCTGCGCTTCTTTTGTCATGCCATTGAATGACATATTGTAGAGTGCAGCAGCCAAAAATTCCTCATTTCCCACATGCGTAACATTCGGAAACAATACTGATGCGCCAAGAACCTCTTCCCATGGAGTGTACTCGTAGGCAAATGCCTGCGGCACCCATCCAGTGGTTTTCTCCAAGAATACCTCTAATTCTTGATTGCTACTGTTTTGAGAGATGTTGGGAAGTGGTTTCTCTTTAAGAATAAACTCGTCTCTAAGAAACATCCCAGCTCTGTGCAGATCATCACCCTTTATTAGTTCTGCATCAATAGTTTCAACACCATTGTCGTAGCTCTTTAAAGCGAGCATTATGTAATCAGACTGAATCGGCTTGAGGCTTGCTAAAAGCTTGCAAAATTCCTTCACATGAGCTGCTACAGCCTCAATATCAAGCGGCTTATCTGAAGACTGGCTTTCGTTCCAAATTTCAGCCACACGATGCGGAGTGCACGTTAAGTTGATCCATTTTTGTAATGTTGGCATTGTAATCTCCTTTCTACATTTTCCATTTTTTTCGGCGTATTAAAAAAATCTCTTTGCCGTGAGCTTCGGCATATCTCAAAGTGGCAGCAGTCCCACTTCGATCATAGTGGAAATCAATTCTTGTGTCGAGACAACCAAGCACAATGTCAAAAGCATCCACCATATCGTGATTTCTCTTTAGGAATCTGGCGCGGGAATCCTCGGCCATTCAATAGCCGAGTTGTTCACTATTCGAAATGCTTCCTCCCTATTGATTCTTTGCCATACTGCAAAGAAGTGCTACTGCCTTTTCTTCCTCATTGAATGCCGTTAAAATCGAATATGGTGAATTGCTGTAGAATCTTCTTTGACTATTCTGATGGTTTAATCGTTTTGACGGATAATCATCATATGATAACAATTCTCCCTGACCAATAATTGTCACAATATGATAAGTTGCATCATAACGTACTGCATTTATGTTTTCAATTGGTATTCGATAAACATCCATACTTTCTGAGTATCGGCTGGCTGCATTATGAAAAAAGAATTCTACACCATCCTCGTATATAACTAGACATTCCTGTTCTCGCCCCGTATATGGCAATCCACAGCTTTTTTTTGCTTTGGCCGAAATTGGTCTTGCAAATGCAAACGGAATTACTGCCATCGCTAAACCAACTCCGGTGCCTGCTCCTATCGTTGCTGCATTACACCTTCCCATAGAAAAACTAATGGTTGGTATCCCCACATGCAAAACAAACAAAATCACAGAAACGGTATATAAAAGATTCACAATCTTTTTCTTTGATTGGTACTCTGGTACTGAACAGAGCCACCTTTTTATATATTGTTTTCTTTTTTCATCTACGTAAAAAAAACGTTGTTCCATAATTCCTACTTCTTTCCCTTTTCCTTGAGCAGAGACTTTATTTTCTTGCAAACGGAACTGGTTTTTTGACCATCCTTAAATAGCTTCATGATGTCAGAATTAATTTCTTGCTTCGTTTTGTATTGGTTAATGATTGCCTGTACTTTCTCAGGTAAATCATTGTCAGAAAGAACCTCACGAACCTCTGCCAGTGTACAAGATTTCTGTTTCTTTTTCGAATTGTTACTACTCTGTGCAGAGGCTTTTGATTTTTTCTTTTTCTTCTTTACTGTTGACTGTAAGCTTGGCAACGAAGAATCAACAATAGCCAGTAACTGATCGTCTGTGTCATTGGAACTATCGGAAGGTAGAGTCGTGTCTAAGGTAATACGTTTAACAGCCACATGCTGCTCTTTCCAATAGGTATTCAGGCAATCATAGCCCTTGTCTTTTGAGACAATGAAAAAAGTTGCCAGGTTATCCTCTCGAATCAGATGACCCAGTTGAGAAGCTAATTGAAAATCCAATGCATTTTTTGTTCCGGTCGTTACCTTGTAACAGAACAATTGAACCGAACATTTGGTTACGGATGCAAGGAAATCAAGCGAAATTGTTTTGCACACTTCTGAAAAGAAGATAACAACCGTGTCACCAGTTTGTATGCCAGGTAAGTCTTGCACATTGTTAATTACGATATTTTCAAAATCTATAAGAAAATATTTCAATAAAATCACCTTTCTCTCTTTCTTATTGATGCAGAATACGGTGGCAGAATTCCAGACATGGGCGAAAATTGAAGTTGTGTGGTTTTTCTGTCATCGTTTGAGAACAGTATACCAAGTAAGAGAGGGTGATGCAAGTTGGTTTTAAGCTGTGGTGCTGTTGGAAAAAGAATCGGCAGAGGTTTCCTCCTCTGCCGATTGAGATTCGATTTGAGTGGTCGCTGAATCTAGTGAGCGATTTATTGAGGAAGTCACCGCAAAGCAGGTAAAAGCAATTACTACACCAATGCATAAGACAATCCCAAAGACAAGCAATCCATCTTCAACTATTGTGCGCCAAAGAACAGCTAATACTACAAGAACCATGAAAACTAGGTATGCAATTACTATTGGTTCCAATTTTGAATTATCTGCTGTTATTGACTCAGGAGCAGTTTCGACTACACTTAATTCGTATATTTTGGGAATGATATAGAATTCTGCTATTGCAAAACCAATTCCCAGTTCGCCACAGCCCCTAAGTATATATGACAAAAATTGTAGCGGACGAGAACTAATCTCTTTTTTTGTGCATAAAAAGGAAATACCTAGCCCAAGTACCGAACATCCGACAGATATACTACAGACAGCAATGGGATGTTTCAGTACCCATGATTCAATATTTGTATTACGCAATATTGTTAGAAATATTGCTGGAATTAGAATAAATTTTATAATCACCTTCAATGATTCTAAAAGTACATATAACAGTTTACTAAAAAGTCTAATAAGAATATCTTTCATAAATTTTCCTTTCCTTTCTCACAAGAGTTCTTTTACTATAGTATATCAACTATGGAAACGCGATGCAAGTTGTTTCATGAAGCCTTGTTTTTTCTAGCTTTTCGCATGGTCTAGTCGTTGCATTGCTGATCAAAAAATGTTAAAATATGACATATGAGAATGAAGTCTCCACGCCCATGCGGTGTGTAACTCCTATGGACGTGGTACTCTGCCTACTTTGATAGGAAAATGTGAAAGGAAAATACATATGTCGTTAGATTTACTTAAGGCTTCTTTTTCTGCGATGTTTAATGCACTATCTCAATTTGCGTCGCAGTTGCCCACTTTTCTGGAGAAAGTCACCGGAATTTCCTCTGCCACCTTAATCAAATATTTTCAATACGCAGTGGCAGCTTTTCTTATACTTCTTTCTATGCTTATCTTGCAGAGGGTATATCGCCTTTTATTGCCAAGACGCTTTGCTCACCGCTACCATATCAGCCGGTTGCCAAAGCAGACCATCATCAAAAGACGACTGCCTATTTCGAAGAATACTTATGAGCTGCGCTTTCCATCTTGGCAATATGCCAATGCAGACGGAACGCGTGATCAAAGACGCAAGGGAAATCATGTTAACTGGCAAAGTAGTTGCCTGTTCATTGACTCCTACAAGATTTTTATAAAAAACCCACTTCAAATGATGCGGCTTGTGCGTCATCTTCGTGAAGAAGGCTTTGAGATTGCCCCATGTAGTCAGGAACTTAAAAAGCAAGAATCTCAGTTTTCCACACTATCGTCGTATCGAAGTGGTTCTTCAAAAGAGCTACACAGACGTTTCCAAAGCAATCCGTTTGAATTTGAAGAGTATTGCGCTTCTCTCTTTCGCGCGATGGGTAAGCGGGCGCAGACAACCAGATGTACAAATGATGGTGGCTATGATGTAATTGTCAATGATCCAGATGGCAAGAAAGGAATTGTCGAATGCAAATGCTATGCGCCAGACTCCAAGATTGGACGTCCGATGCTGCAAAAGCTTGTTGGTGCTGCGGTTGCTTACCCAGTCAAGCTTGATTACATCATTTTTATCACGACAAGCGACTTCTCGGAAGAAGCCAAAAACTTTGCTAAAGATTTTCAGAAACGGGAAAGCATTTCCTTTGGACTAATCAATGGACAGACACTTACTGATCTTTCTGAAACATATCTATCTTCAAAAACAACAACCGCAAAGAAGAAAGGTCATCTTGACTGCATGAGCTGGATGGATTGGCAATTAACAACTGCGGATCTGAAGGATTATGTCCCTGCTGATTTATATGGACGGCTTTGACATCCCATGCTTAGACGAACTCCCCTGCAGTGTAAACACACTGTAGGGGAGTTATTTTGTACGTTTTTCGTAAGCGATGAACATGGAAGCATATTGCTCCATAAGCCACATCCACAAAAAGAATTAAAATCCTATCAAATCAAATAGTTGATAGAGATTTTGGAACAGGAGGGTCTCATATGAATAACACTATTCAATACAAAGGCTATGTCGGAAGCGTTGAGTTTTCCGAAGAAGATGGCATTTTTTATGGTAAGGTCATGGGGATTCGTTCCCTGATTTCTTACGAAGGCGAAAGTGCCAAGGAACTTCTGGACGATTTTCACGGTGCCATTGATGATTATCTGGAAACCTGCAAGGCAGAAGGAAAGCAACCCGAAATTGCATTCAAAGGCAGCTTCAATATCCGCCTTTCCCCTGACCTTCATAAAAAGCTGTTCATTTATACAACAGCCCATCAGATATCTATGAACAAGTACATCGAAGATACTTTGAAGGATTCTCCAGCAGCGCAAGTTGTCGTTTAACCATTTAGTACCTGGTGTCTGGCACTCGAGGTAGTCCTGGCACCAATTGATCTATCCAGTAACTGTATATCCTCCCAAAATATCCTTTTCTACTAGTTTGTTTTTTTCTAAAATATCAATATATCTTCTTATCTCCTTCTCCGAAAAACGAGAAGCCTTATCTTCAGACCAATCTTTAAAATCTTGAATCAACTGATCTTCTATTTTTCCAGATTTTTCATCTATTAAAAACAATACCGTTGAAATTCCTTCTAAATCATGGTCTTCCACTATTTGATTTACGTATGTTGTCGCTTTTTCAACTGCTGGCAAAAGTCTTTCTAAAACTCGTGTAATCTTTTCACTGCATATCGTTTGATACACCATGTTATACGTTGTTTCTGTATCCTTTATTCCATAATAACTTTGATACTCTCCTATATCTCGCCCAATTATATCTATTGCATGGGCATATGGACCGTACTTATGCTTATGAAAAGCAAAATATTTTTCCTTTGCAAATATATTCATAAAGTATGCTGTTTTTTGTAGCCTTAACTTCGTATGACTATTAGATCCTATTTTCAGTTTCATCAAAATCAAACTAGATACCGTCAATTTAGGTGCTTCTTTTGCTTTTTGCACATAATTTTGGTTTGGCTCATAAAGCAAAAAAGTATATTTTTCACTTACTTCTTTCAGTTTTTCCTCAATTACTGTTTTTACATTTCCCCACTTTAATCCCCCATTTCCACATCCCAGTGGTGGTATTGCTACTGTTGTCACATTTAATTCTGGCAATACTTTTATAAACGCATCTAATCCACTTTCAATATAGCTTAATTCTGAAGGATCTCTCCATTTATCTTTTGTAGGAAAATTAACAATAGTAATTCCATCTTCCACAAAAACATGTACTCTGCCTGGTTTTAAATTTCCACTTTTACATTCTTTCACATAAGCTTTATTATTATTCGGAAACTTAACCTTAAACTGATAGGCAACACCTTTTCCCATATAGCCTTCACAGTTAACTGTATTAACCAAGCACTCTGCTTTTGATTGAAACATATCTCCTGTAGTATACTTAATCAACACAATCCCCTCTCTATTCTATGCAAACCATTGCGGCATAATATTTACAAATGGCGGTGGAAAATTCACTCCACATTTATGTAATACACTCTCTACATATATCTTAACTGACTCAGATGATACATAAAAACATTTAAAGGCTCTAACAGGAATAACTCTATCACTCAAACATTCTGCCATTTTTATACGTTTCGCATGATCATCAGTTAAACCAACTTTAGTCATAATTTCCCAATCAATCAAGTTAAATCCTTCATCATAATCATATAGCTGGTAACTAGTCAATGACAAGGGATGTTTCGGCAATATTTTAAAATTGTTTTCTCTTGCCAATTCTCTTTGGATACATATATATATCATTTCCTCACCCATATGTTGATTTTTTACAGCTACATCAAATGTAAGCGATGAATATGACTACGTTCACGACCTACAGGGAACCTCAAATTGAGAGGTTCCCACGGCTTTCAGGTTTTTCAGTTGATGTGTCAGTTACACCTGAACATTTCTCTTTTATGAAGTCACTCCATGGCATTAACTGTTCTATGCCTGCGGGCTCGTTCTTGTAGTCCGGCATATACAGCAGCAGAGTGTACAGATATTGATAAACATTCAGGTTGTTTGCTTTTGCTGTCTCAATCAGGCTTAGGACAGTCGCGCTTGCACGGGCTCCATCTACCGTGTTATGGAACAGGAAGTTCTTTCGTCCCATAA
>OGDN01002961.1_pt1 | contig 19634 bp, 14 predicted proteins | sample 1570271 | NCBI WGS metagenome assembly OGDN01 (sample SAMEA4384481, study PRJEB24528) | human gut metagenome | reverse complement strand
GGAGCTGTATCAATGCCTGGCTATCTGCCGCCGAACCGACCGGTAGCCCGGCATCCCTCCACGACCGGATGATATGATTGTCCTCCGCTTTTAGTTCTTCCAGAAAACGTCCGGCACGGTCACACATACGGTCGTCGGATCTGTGCAAGCCATACGTATATAAGAAAGGAACAACGGTATTAATCACAATCAGGTTCTGCGACTTCGCTCCCATCTGTTTCTCTCTTTGCGGAGAAGTCCGCCCGAATATATAATGATGATCCCAATAAGCCGAAGCATGCGTGGACAGTAACTGGCGCACTTCCGGCAAAGTCTCCGCCTCCATCATCTGCGAAAAGAGTTTGTCTACTTTCTGATACAGATAAGCCAACTGAGCCAGCCGGATATGAGGAAAGTTTTCCGGACGAAGCCTCAGAAAACGCCATAAACCGGCATCCATTACCTGCGTCATCTCAAACTTCCGTTGCAGATAGCGAAACTCCTTACGGAGCCGGAGGCTATATTCGTCCTCCTGTTCTTCTTTCAGAAATGCCTCCTCCAGCAAACCGGCCTGTCCGAAGAAAAAAGCTTCTATCTGAAACAAGTCATTCCGATGCTTGTCTATCGCCCGGAACGGAAGCAGTCCTGCCCACGTCTCAAAGGCATCGCCATTCAGGCCGAAACCGAAATTACGGGCAAGAGTGATAAAGAAGGCATCTTCCCAATGATGATTGCACCGTTCCATCCGGTCGGTAATCTGCTTCGCCTTTTGTTCCAGACGTTCGGTTTGGAGTGCTGTCAGCCAGGAATGGATTGTTAATTTGGATAAGGACCCTATGATGGAATAGCAGGCAGGATATTGGTCAGCAATGCAGAGTTCGTGGTAATGGGTTTGTATATTCTCGGGACAAGTCAAGCGCAGTTGGGGAATTGTCTCTCCGTCGGAACGGGTTACTTCGGTATCCGCTTCTTCCACGACGTGTAGAATCACCGAATCGTATGCCTTGTCATTGTTGTGTCCGTGACGGTACCAGTCTGAAGAGTGAGTATGTATTTCTATGTTTCCCACCCACAATGTGCCGTCGATCTTCAGCTTTGCATTAAAAAAGTCGGGACCGGCATCGGAGTTTTGCAGTCCGGAATCGATTACTTCTACCCGTAAGCCTTCGGTGGTTTGCAGTATTTGGAGAGGGAATAATTTATGTTTCCACACATAGTGGAGAAGGTGTTCCATGTTAACAGAAAGTTAATGTGCACTGCAAATGTAATAAAAATCTTATCTTTGCGACTATTATTTTGAATATAAGTCAGAAAACAATGAAAATAGCGTTGATCGGTTATGGAAAAATGGGCAAGGAACTTGAAAAGGCAGCCCTTAGTCGCGGACACGAAATAGTCTGCATTATTGATGTAGATAATCAGGAAGATTTTGAGTCGGAAGCATTCAAGTCCGCCGATGTAGCCATTGAATTTACCAATCCGATGGTAGCCTACAACAATTATATGAAAGCTTTCAAAGCCGGAGTCAAGTTAGTATCGGGCAGCACAGGATGGATGGCAGAGCATGGCGAAGAAATCAAGAAACTGTGTACCGAAGGCGGAAAGACTCTTTTCTGGTCGTCCAACTTCAGTCTGGGAGTCGCTATTTTCTCAGCTGTCAACAAGCATCTGGCAAAGATAATGAATCAATTTCCCGCTTATGACGTCACTATGAGCGAGACTCATCATATCCATAAGATGGATGCGCCCAGCGGAACCGCCATCACGCTGGCAGAAGGAATACTGGAGAATATGAACCGCAAAGACAAATGGGTAAAAGGAACGCTCCTTGCACCGGACGGCACTGTCAGCGGCACTGACGCCTGCGCTTCCAACGAGCTTCCTATCGACTCGATCCGTGAAGGGGAGGTTTTCGGTATTCATACCATCCGTTACGAATCTGACGTAGACAGTATCTCAATCACGCACGATGCCAAAAATCGCGGCGGCTTTGTACTGGGAGCCATACTGGCTGCCGAATACACCGCCCAGCATGAGGGATATCTGGGTATGAGTGATTTATTCCCATTCTTAAACGAATAAGGCTTCAAAGCCACTATCAAACGAATTTTAGATTATGAGACAAGCCACACGCACACAATGGATCAAATGTACCATTGCTATTCTCCTTTATCTCGCCTTCCTCATCTGGGTACGCAGCTGGTGGGGGCTGATTGTCGTTCCTTTTATCTTCGATATCTATATCACCAAGAAAATACCCTGGTCATTCTGGAAGAAATCGAAGAATCCTACCGTCCGTAGCATTATGAGCTGGGTAGATGCCATTGTTTTCGCTTTGGTTGCTGTCTACTTTGTCAATATCTACATTTTCCAGAATTATCAGATCCCTTCTTCCTCACTGGAAAAGTCATTGCTGGTAGGCGACTTTCTATACGTCAGCAAGATGAGTTACGGACCACGCGTGCCCAATACGCCGCTATCTATGCCGCTGGCTCAGCATACGTTGCCTGTTTTAAATACCAAATCATACATCGAATGGCCTCAGTGGAAATATAAAAGAGTTCCCGGATTCGGAAAAGTGAAACTGAACGATATCGTCGTTTTCAACTTTCCTGCCGGTGACACAGTAGCACTCAACGATCAGCAGAGAGATTTCTACTCGATAGCTTATGGTGAAGGTCAGCGCCTGTACCCCAAGCAGATAGAGATGGACAGCCTGACACGCGAGCAACAACGCGCTGTTTATGACTTGTATTATAATGCCGGTCGCCAACAGATTCTGTCGAATCCACGCAATTACGGCAAGGTGGTTTACCGTCCGGTAGACCGTCGTGAGAATTATGTAAAACGCTGCGTCGGCCTGCCCGGTGATACACTCCAGATTGTAGACGGTCAGGTGATGATTGACGGCAAGGCCATTGAGAATCCGGAAAACCTGCAATTCAACTACTTTGTACAGACCACAGGCCCGTATATCCCGGAAGATATGTTCCGCGAATTAGGAATCAGCAAAGACGACCAGGCATTGTATGATGACCCCACATGGGAAGAAACCTTTGCGCAGATCGGACTAAACAATCATAACGCACAGGGCAAGATGGCTCCTATCTATCATCTGCCGCTGACGAAGAAAATGTACGATACGCTGTCCGGCAATAAAAAGCTGATCAGCAAGATCGTGATGGAACCGGAAGAGTATGCCGGACAAATGTACCCGCTGAACTTATACACCAAGTGGAACCGCAACAACTACGGTCCGATCTGGATACCTGCCAAAGGTGCTACCATTACTCTGACCGAGGACAATCTGCCTATCTATGAGCGCTGTATTGTGGCCTACGAAGGTAACAAACTGGAGATCAAGCCGGACGGAATCTACATCAACGGCGAGAAAACCGACCAATATACCTTCAAGATGGACTACTACTGGATGATGGGTGACAACCGCCACAATTCGGCAGACTCCCGTTACTGGGGATTTGTTCCCGAAGATCACGTAGTGGGTAAACCGATCGTTGTATGGCTATCACTTGACAAAGACCGCGGATGGTTTGACGGAAAGATCCGTTGGAACCGCATCTTCAAGTGGGTAGACTGATAAGATACGAACATCATAGTGCGATAAGGTGATAAAAGTTGATGAACATTCGTAAATTCAAATGGATACTAGCATTCGCCGGAGCAATAGCCATTGTGCTTCTGCTCCGGGGATTTGCTTTTACATCCTGCCTTATCCCTTCCACCGGCATGGAGAACTCTCTCTTTCAGGGTGAACGCATTCTGGTAAATAAATGGAGTTACGGTCTGCGCCTCCCGCTGATGTTGGCATTTTCCTATCATCGCTGGCGCGAACGCCCCGTACAGAAGCGGGACATCGTAGTATTCAACAATCCTGCCGGCATTCAGCAACCTACGATTGACCGACGGGAAATCTATATCAGCCGTTGCATCGGTACTCCGGGCGATACGTTACTTGTCGATTCTCTCTTTTCCGTCTCTTCTCCCGAAGCGCAGTTCAACCCCGATAAAAAGAGACTTTATACCTACCCTGCCTCCAAAGAGAATCTGATCACATCCCTTATCCGGACGCTCTCCATCACCAACGACGGACTGATGGGAAGCGATGACAGTACTCATGTCCGCAGTTTCAGCCGATATGAATATTATCTGCTGGAACAGGCCATCGGCGACCGGAACTGGATTCGGCCTCTGACGGAAAAACAAGACAAGGAACTGAAACCGCTTATCGTCCCCAGCAAAGGGAAAGCACTACGAGTATATCCGTGGAATATCACGCTACTGCGAAATACCCTCGTGATGCACGAAGGCAAACAGGCGGAAATAAAGAATGATACGCTTTATATCGACGGAAAACCTACACAGCATTGTTTCTTCACCAAAGATTACTACTGGATGGCTTCCAACAACAGTGTCAACCTGTCCGACTCGCGTCTGTTCGGATTCGTTCCGCAAGATCATATGATCGGGAAAGCGTCGCTGATCTGGTTCTCCAAGGAAAAAGGAACGGGAATACTGGACGGGTACCGCTGGAACCGTTTCTTTCAATCGGTGAAATAATCCATATACATAGTTTTCAACATAACATCTACACATCAAATAATGAGAATAGCTTATTTATCATCCGCCTACCTCGCTCCAGTAGAATATTACACCAAATTGCTGGAATATGATAAAATATACATCGAACAGCACGACCACTACATCAAGCAAACTTACCGCAACCGTTGTACAATTGCCGGTCCCGACGGTGAATTGGCACTCTCCATCCCAACTGTCAAACCTGATACATTGAAATGTCCGATGAAAGATATACGCATCTCCGATCACGGCAACTGGCGCCATCTGCACTGGAACGCCATTGAATCAGCCTACAACAGTACTCCTTACTTTGAATATTACAAAGACGACTTCCGCCCTTTCTACGAAAAGAAATACGAGTTTTTAGCCGATTTCAACGAAGAAATCTGCCAGCTAGTCTGTAAGTTGATAGACATTCAACCCTGCATTGAACGAACTTCAGAATATAAGATGGAATTCGCTGCAGAAGAAAAGGATTTCCGCGAGATTATTCATCCTAAGAAAGATTTCCGGATAGCTGATCCGGAATTTATTCCGCATCCCTATTACCAGGTATTTGATTCCAAGCTCGGTTTTCTCCCTAATCTGAGTATTATTGACCTGCTTTTCAATATGGGACCGGAGAGTTTGTTGGTATTGCGCAAGGGGGAACAGCCTTTAAAATAGGTAGTATCCATAACTGACTACTAGCTCTACTCTGAGTCAGATGAAGAATCATCAAATTTTAGCCTACAATAAAATTGAAAAAATGCATTTCCATTGTCAATCCGTTAGTTTTTTTACAGACAACGTACTTAATTTAAATCTATTAGACCCTGACAATAAACTGACAATAGCAGAATGATGATTCTATTGTCAAGCAAGAGCACGTCCATTAATAACGGTTGTCTTGGTGGAATAGAATAATGTCGTTTGTGCCATCAATCTTTTTACCTCTTAACTGATTTAAATATATCCTCTCAATATTGGTCGTTTCAAATTTTAGAAACCCATTCCTATATCTTTCCCCATAATACTCAATGGCATGTCTCGAGTCATCCATAGCAAGAAGAATAACTATACGAGCAAATCCCGGAATAACTGAAAAACGCACATTGATAGCACGTTACAGAGATTATTACATATTATTTCAATTCCTGAATAAGTTTATCTCTTTCTTTGGCGTTTTGCAGATTTATTTTTTTATAACCACCATCCTTAGTTACATGATAGACCAATGGTATCCCTTGTATAGTATACGTTTTCATAACCTCATCCAATTGATCGGCAGCGCTCAAACAACGCCAAGGTATTTCGTTTTTTTCTACAACATTAGGCCACTTATCAATAGTTCTCGAATCATCAATAGCTATGTATGTAAACTCCATTTTACCTTTCAACTCATCGTATAACTCTTTCAATACCGGAATTAGTTTATGACAAGGCTGGCACCATGAGGCTGTAAATATGACCAAGTGGTCTTTTTCTCTATTAATAATAACAGGCTCTATTGAATCTTTACCCAAAACTTGAAGTTGCATATTTGGAAACTCTTTTAGATATAAATACGTTTGAATCAATTGCCCATAATATGATTCTCTAGCCTGTTTCGAGAAATAACTTACTATATTTTTGATGTCATCTTTAGACTCGAAACCCTTTAATATTGAATACAAATACGAAATCAATGAATGAGAATCCGAGTATTTTTTTACCAATGAAATGAATTTTTCCATTCTCTCTATTTTGGAATATGAATTATGCCTAAATTCTTTACTCATAGAGATTCGTTTCATATTTGCTTCAAATTCCAAATCGTCTGTTGATACAAGAAAAGAGTCCCAAATAGCATCCTTGTACATATAGAAACTAGCTTTCTTTAATGTATCACTATTAGCATACTCCAAATTCAATTTTGAATACTGTTTTTTTATGTAGAAATCAGATATAGACATATTGCTCTGCGGCAGAGAAAGCGTTAAGTCGTGAAAAATACTATCATTAGAAGGTACCGTTAACTTCATACTTTGACCACGTTCATAGACACTATCCGGTATATGGAATTCCCATAAGTTATTTCCCAAATCATTGCCTTGGATAAATTTGCTATTATAAACCATTCTGATTTTGAGTTGTAGTTTTTCGTAGTTCTTGCCGGTTATTGACAATTGTAGCACATTGTCTCCTGCCAATGCTGATTGACTAGCTATATAAAAAAAACTGGATATTATAAAAATGATGGTTGCTTTCATTGTTTCTGTTTTTAAAAAATGAAGGGGTTGTCTGAAAAGTAATTATATTCTATCATTTTGCTCTGTCATCTTGAGCTTGTCGAAGGATCTACTCTTGAATACATGAAAGAGAATGACAGAATGATAGGACCTATGGACTTTTCGGACAGCCTCTTCATTTAAATTAATAATAAGTCCACTCCAAAAAGTTTTTCTCAGGAAATAACATCCTACAGATAGCAGAAACATCTTTCAAAGAACGAAGACCTATACAAGCAGCATATAAATCACCCAAATGCATAGTAGCGTCTTGCAATCTATAATATTGCTCAATAATAGACATGGTTAGTTGATGAGTTGCGAATAAAAACGCTGTATGTTTTCCATTTTCCATGTTTGCATTATCTTATAGGTTATTTTCAATAGAAAGTATAGTGAGTATCCGGTTTTCCCAAAACACAGGATCGGACTCTACTACTGTAATACTACGAATATTCTTTGTTTCCACTGGTATGCAGGTATTATTATCTGAACCAAACTCTAAATAATTTTCCTCATCATACAATACTCTTTACGTAATGTTAATTCATTTATTGTCATAGTTTCCATTTTTTAAGATTTAAAATCTCCTGATTCATTTGTCAAATATAGAATGCAGATAAAGAAATAGCAGAAAATTATAAGTAATAAAGGACGAATTTTAGATTAATCACGCTTTAAAACTAAAAAATGACCTTTTTAACTTATGCAGAACTCGTTCAACAAGAAAAGAATGTATATTTTTGAGGGACGATTAGCTGAATATAAGGAATATAAGTATTATAATATGGATCAGGTAATAAAAACAGCATTAGACCAAAGTAAATTAATTCAGTAAGTCAAGAAATTCAGCATTATGATTATCGTCAACATCAGAGAAGTGGGCTTCCACCAATAATGGCACTATGCTTTTCAGTATTAAAGTAAGTTTCATGCAGATAAAGTTAATATAAAAAGCACAGGAAAGGGCCAAACTGATACTAAATGAAGTATTCAATTATATTAGAATATGAAACAACAAAGACGGTCCTATATTAAGAACCGCCTTCGCTTCAATAAACCATCAATTACCTGATACCTATCTCAACTCAAATGGTACAATTCCTTTTATATCTTTGGATGAACTACCGATAATCGCTTCAAACTTACCCGGCTCTGCCACCCATTCGTGCCTGGTATCATCAAAAAAGCTTAACGCTTTCCTGTCAATCGTCAATGTAACAGCTTTCTCTTCTCCCGGAGCCAGTCTGACCTTCTTGAATCCTTTCAATTCCTTTATCGGACGAGGCAATGAAGATTTCTTATCACTGATATTAAACCGAGTAACTTCCTAACCTCCATGAATTCATATAAAGTGATATGTAAAAAACAATTTCATATACAAAAGTACACCCTATTCGTCAATTTTTGCACCTTGAAAGACGAAAAGTCACCTACATTTGCACATCTAAACACAGTCAAGACATGAAATACAGATTCCATTTGTTTTACTTATTCGTTATTCTTACCTCTTGCCAAAATTATCCTCTTGAGGTACAAGAAGCTCTCATATTGTCTGAAAGTAATAGATCTGAATTAGAAAAAGTCCTAGAACATTATAGATATAAGGATAGAATCGGATTTGAATCAGCATGCTTCTTGATAGGGAACATGAAATATCATGAAAGTAACAACATAACCCCTACTGATAGTTCATATTATCATTTTTTCAATCAAACAGACTCTATTTATCAGATGATTTTCAGAAAAATGCCATTAGACGAAATCAAAACCTTTAAAAATAAAGAATACAATTCTTTAAGATTGAAAAGGAGAGATCTTTTTCAGTCCATCCCCACTTCATCAATAAATAGCAACTTTTCAAAATCTGATTTAAAGAATATCCATGCTGATTTCTTGATAGACAATATTGACATGGCACTTAGAATCTGGAAAAAGAATGGATATACTTATAAAAAAGACTTCAATTTTTTCACAGAATTTATATTACCATATAGGACAACAAATGAATATCCAACTCTTAACCGAAGTACCATTTCATCTATGTTCCATCATATATTGAATGACCCACTCCATCATTCGATTTACTCACAATTAGAATATTATAAAATATACATTGAGAAATGTCGGTGGATAAATAAACATGTTAAAGTTAAAGAGCATTTAGGTATTTACGATCTATTTATACCCAAATTCAAAATGGATTGTCACAATATGACAAATTGGAGTTGCAATATATTTAGAAGTTGTGGTATTCCAGCTGTATATGAGTTTACTCCTCTATGGAAAGAACGTGATAGCCGACATTTTTGGTGCGTATCTCCTGATTCAACAGGCATATTACAACCTTACACCGCACCCGATAATAATTTAAAAGAAGATTGGGAATCAGATATTCAATATGCAGGCAAAGTATACAGAAAAACATTTGGGGCTCAGAAAGAAACTCCTTATTTTTTAGCAAATCAGGACGAATATATTCCTGATATATTTAGTAAACCGCTATTAACAGATCAAACACACAGATATCACCAAACTGTTACCTTACGCATACCATTACAAATTACAACTTCAAATCGATTAGCTTACCTATGTATGTTTACAACTCAAGATATACTTCCCGTGGCATGGGGAAAAATAGATCATAATGAAAAAGAAGTTGTGTTCGAACAAGTGCCACTTAATACACTATTTTTTCCTATATGCTATGACGATGATGTTATGTTGGGTCTATCAGAACCATTTATGATATGCTCTACAAATGTAATATCAGATATTCCCTTACCACTAACAACGAATAGACAAACTAAAAAAATTATTGATCTATCAATCATAAATAAACAGCTAAGGCTAACTTACAGCAAAGAAAAAAAAATACAAAACATGAAATACATCACCTTAGCTTACGATAGCAGTAAGTACATCAATATGCACTTACTACGTAAATACCCGGAAAAGAGGAGAATGAAAACACTTCAAAACAGATTAAAAGGCGCTATTCTAGTCGGGAGTAATAGACCTAATAAAAAAGATCTTGACACTCTCCTTACCCTAGAGAAATGTCCACAACCTTATTTGCAAGATATTTCCTTTGAAAATGAAAAGAAATATCGTTATTACAGGTTCATGACTAAGGATCAAACCTCCGTAAATATTGCACATATTGAGTTTTTAGGTCCATATTCAAAAGACAGAGAAAATTTAAACCCAACGAATCTACCTATTTTTTCAAAGAAAGAGAAAATTACAAAAAAGAAAGAGAATATTTATCGTTTCAAAGGTAAACCTTTAAATACAAGTAGTCATCCTGAATATGCCTTTGATAATGATGTAAACACTTATGTATCATCGTCCAGCATAGCTGTTGATTTTAAAACTCCTGTACAAATTACTCATATTCGCTTTATGCCAAGAACAGCTAATAATACTATTGTACCAGGAAACAGTTATCTACTTCTTTACTACCATGATGGTTGGAAAGAGTTTAAAACTGTTTATGCTGAAAACAATTATCTAGATTTCATGAATGTGCCTAATGCTAAATTATATTGGTTACAGAACCTGACAGAGGGCAAAGATGAACTACCATTTTTCTATATTGATGGAAAACAATATTTTCTTCATACCGATACTTTACCCAATGATTTTATAACAAATGAATAGATTAATCTCCATAATCATATCATTATTGCTTGCAGGATTGATCTTTATATCCCAAACATGCCATCCACACGAGGTATATCATTCTTTATATACCTCACCGATATTTTCCATATCGATTATTTCTATTTTGGCTTGCTTTACTTGCACATTCTATCAATCTCATAAATCAATTTACATTAATTACCAAGACGTTTTCTTTTTGTTATTTTTAACATTATACATCTATAAAAACAGCCACACTGATACATTATGGAATATAGGTTGCATATTTTTACTCTTGCTTTTTATATCAATCAAGGCATCTGTCAGTATAAGGTACGAATATATATTATGGTGCATTAGTTACTCTTTTCATGCTATCAATATGGGGATATTTACAGTACTTTGAAATTATAAAAAGCAATAATAATAACTTCCCAATAACCGGCCCTTATTTTAATCCGAGTATATTGGGAGGAATGATGAGCATATTACTTACTATAATTATAGTCGGAATATTACCGTTGCATTCCTATTCTTATAAAAAAATAAAAAGAATTCTCATTTCCTCCTTTATAATACTTACAAGCATACCTATATTCATACTAATATCGGCAAGAGCAGCTTGGTTCACTCTTTCATTGTCCATTCTGTTTGGGGTATTCAATACATACAAATTACAGATATCCTTAAGAAAGAAAATAATATGTTCACTTGGCATAATCTGCTGTCTAGTTCTGCTATTATCTTTTTTATACCATTTGAGACCACTATCAGTAAATGGACGCTTACTTATATGGAAAGTTAGTTGCCAAATGATAAAAGATAGACCAATTACAGGATTTGGGAAAGGTGGGTTTGAATCAAACTATATGTTTTATCAGGCACAATATATGGAGAACGAAGCTTCTGATAGTGAAAAATATGTTGCAGACAATAATCATATTGCCTTCAACGAGATAGTAAGGATAACAGTCGAACATGGAGTCATCGGTACAGTTGCCTTCATATTGTTTATCATTTCAATACTTCAAACACGTGTCAAACAAGATACAATTGCTATTACAGCAAAATCTGTCATTCTTACCATATTTATATGGGGAATGTTTTCCTATCCTAACCAAGTATTTATTATAATCGCATTAATGATCATTTCTTCTGCCATACTATTAAAACGAAATGATCAATTGTACAATAGCAATACACGATTAATAACTATTCAGCCAAAGTTAATCCGCTTAATGATAATTATAATTTGCATTCCAAGTACCATGATATTACAAAAACAGTATAACCTTCATCGCTACTTATATAATTATGCACAAGCATTCAATGCAAAAAGTTCGACAGACAGTTTGAGCTACCTACTGAAAGAGATGCCCAATAATATCAACGTGCTGTCGCTTTATGCTTATAAATTAAAAAAGAAAGATGAAGAAAAAAAACTTCTTAGCGTGACCCAACTTATGATAAACTTATACCCTAATCCCTCTCTATTGATACAGAAAGGGGACTTATTATACAAAATGAATGATCCAGTAGGTGCTGAGGCAGCATATAAACAAGCTGCACAAATGGTCCCTACGAGGCAAAAAGCACGTTACAAATTAGCTTTATTGTATTACTATACAGGAAAGAAATCTGAAGCCATTATTTTAGCTAAAGGATTATTGAATGAAAATGTTAAAAACTATGGATTTGAGACATATGAAATACACCAAAATCTTAAAAAAATATTTTGCAAAATATTATAACTATTTATTCTACAACTAAAATTAAGATGCCTAGATGAAAAAAAAATGTAAACCAAACATGTACACGTGGTGCATTGTATCACTGTTCTGTGGAATTGGGCTCTTTTTCTCTTGTACCGATAGTGAGTATTGGAAGAAAATAGAGCCCCCTAAAGAGAAAATAAAAAAAAGTAAGAACAAGAATGAAGAACTTACCATTGCTGTGGCACAGCAATGGTATCAAAGCAACTACGCACCGATAGTAACTACCCGTTCAAATATGACGGATTCTACTAGAAATTTACTAATGATGCTTTCTTGGGATAAAGCAAAGGAGTCTAACAGAAGACGATATGAGGTAGTAGAAATACCCATCAGGACAAAACGAGCACATATCCTCTTAGATGCTGAAACAGCACGAGAATGGCAACCCAATGCCCCTGCCAAGTTTATTAGGAATACTGCAAAAATCGTCGTTGAACGTGATAAGAAGACAGAAAAGACACGTAGTTTCATGATGGTATTTATAGGAAGTTATAATTATCTAAAAACAACACGTACAATGGGGAAAAACACTTATCTTTACAGACAACCAGATTTTGATGGAATGGTATTATTCTATGAACTGAACGGGGTCTTGATTAACGGATGGAAATATACTAATGGTAAGATAATCGGCAGTATATCTCCAAAGACAGGCAACGATGACAAGGTTATTTCTAAAGTAGAGACGCGAGCTTGGGTGAAAGATTGCTATACAGATTATGTATATGAATCAAAAGAAGTTTGCGAGGATGAAGTATCTATAGAGTACGATAATGAATTTGGAGAAAGCTGGGTTGTTACTCGTAATTGTTGGGACGATGGTAATTGGGTACCCATAATTATTTGCGAAGAATATTGGGAAGATGATAAAAAAGAAGATGAGGATGATAATTGGGAAGAAGATTATCCTTCAGGAGGAAGTAATACGCCTGGTGACACTAATAATGATAATCCTGTTGATTCCAAACAACAGCAACTCGAACAGGCTCTTAAAGGAGTAGAGGCACTTCTTAAAACAATGGGAATTGATATTTCTAAATACAATATTCAAGTAAATGCGGATATATGTATGAGTACAGCAAGAGCACTCCAGGATGGAACTATTGAGGTCTGCGATATGTTTTTCAAGTATAATTCTAAAGAACAATCCTCTATAATCTGGCACGAAATTTATCATTCTACTCATGGACATAATAATACATCTTCTGAATATATCCCGCTTTCGGATACAGACTGGATTCATCTAACACCAGATAAAACAATCTCCGAATATATAGATTGTTTTCTTAGATGGAAAAACAAAGATTTAGGAGCACAATTAGACTATTTTTTACCGGGTTTAAAAGATATAGAACTAACTCAGACTTCCTTACGAAGTGAACAATGGTATAAAAATGAGATTGAAACATATACAGCGGAATTAAATAATGGAATAGAGAAATCTGACTATTATTATGCAGAATTACAATATATGCTATGGGCGCATAAACAAATGTACGAATATGTAAAATCAAAAAAACAACAACCATGAAAAATTTATTATTAGTTATAGTATTGGGATTATCACTGGGAATAAAAGCCCAAATAGTCTCTGAATTATCTTTTGAGGATAAGACCAAATCCATTTCTCTTTCTTTAAAGAATGAATACGACGAATTAGTTGCCCTATATCCACCTCAAGGTGGCGATGACAAGAAAGGTACCTATTTTATAGTGAACTACAGAGATAGTACCGATAAAGTCTTGTATTCATTTTCTACTTATGTTTTTGAAGAAAATAGAGGGTTTCGTGTATTATTACCTAAAAATAAGCAAACTTACATATTAGATTTGACAACAAAAAGGATTCCTAAAAGTACTTATTCTGTGGAAATCAAAGTACACATTGAAGTTCGAAATTCTAGAAAAACTCTATTTATAGATGATATCACTCAAACATACAAATGGAAATAATATTGATTGACTGTATTATATGATCAGTAAGAACGTATCACTCACATGATTGGTACGTTCTTTAGTATTATAGTATTTATCTCATATCAAAAGAGTCTGAAATATATTAAATGAACCAGTCTTTGTAAAATACTGAATAAAATATTTAGAAAAATAGACTAGGAACACATATTTAGATTTTGAATCCCCCCTCTGCCCAAATAACTATAAAAAGACAAATACACCTATTGCTGAATAAGCAACAAGAATATCATTAAGACAGGATGAGTTCAAATTTATAAGCATTCAATCCAAACAGTGTTATCTTAGAGCAATAAAGGCGCCCCGATAACCGGACCGCCTTTATCTTTCCTCAAAAACATCGACTAAAAAAACTGATACCTATCTCAACTCAAATGGTACAATTCCTCTTATATCTTTGGATGAACTACCGATAATCGCTTCAAACTTACCCGGTTCTGCCACCCATTCGTGCCTGATATCATCAAAAAAGCTTAACGCTTTCCTGTCAATCGTCAATGTAACAGCTTTCTCTTCTCCCGGAGCCAGTCTGATCTTCTTGAATCCTTTCAATTCTTTTATCGGACGAGGCAATGAAGATTTCTTATCACTGATATAAAGCTGAACCACTTCCTGACCTTCGCAAGTTCCTGTATTCTTAACATTGACAGTAAAGGAAATGGTATCATCTGCCGTCATCGTCTTTTTGTCAGCCGAAGGTTTACCATAGGCGAAAGTGGTATAGCTCAATCCGTGTCCGAATGGGAACAACGGCTTAATTTTCTCTTTATCCGCCCAACGGTAACCAACAAATATATCTTCGTGATAAGTAGCGTTGACAGTATCCCGTTTTGCATCCAGATCCTCTTTATTTCCGGGATATTCACCCAGTTTATGAGCACCTACATCCTCCAGTTTCACCGGGAAAGTGAAAGGAAGCTTACCCGAAGGATTGACATCTCCTACCAGTACCGAAGCGAGAGCCGATCCGGCTTCCGAACCTAAGAACCAGCCTTGGACAATGGCAGGAACCTCGTTTACCCAAGGCATAGCAACTGCATTACCGGAAATATTGACGACCACCAGATTCTTATTGACTTTCGCCAACTCGCTGATTACCCGGTCCTGTGCATACGGTAATCCCAGAGCCGCACGGTCCGAATCCTCGCAATCCTGATGATTACTCTTATTCAATCCACCAAAGAAAATCACGTAATCTGCCTCTTTAGCTGCTTCCAGAGCCTCAGCTAGAAGTTCATCTTCCGAACGGTCGTCTTTCAAATCCTGTCCGGTCTTTACACCATTGTATTCGCCTGTAGGATCGCCGACATAACCGCGGGCATACACCACCTCCGCCTGCGAACCAACCCGATTCTTCAAACCATCCAGAGGAGATATTTCATATTTCACCTTCAAAGAGGAACTCCCGCCGCCTACCGTCATCATCTTGATGGCATTTTCGCCAATGACTGCTATCTTCTTCACCTTATTCAAATCAATAGGCAACACGTTCTCCTTATTCTGCAGAAGGACAATCCCTTCTTCACCAATCCGGCGTCCTGCTTGCCCATGTTCGGGAGAGCATAGAGAGCCGAATGGCTTATCCGGGTCCATTGAAGTACGGAAAATCAGACGGAGAATGTTACTTACTTTCTCATCCAGTTCTTTCGTGCCTACTTTACCTTCTTTGATTAACTTCAAATAAGGGAAAGCGAGATAATAGTTGTCGTAAGCATTACTTGTCCCGGCAGAAAGTCCGTTCGTCCATGAACCGAACTCCATGTCCAGTCCGTTGCGAATAGCTTGTTCTGTGTTGTGCACACCGCCCCAGTCAGATACTACTACACCGTCAAAGCCCCATTCATCCCGAAGAATGTCTTTGAGCAAACGCTTGTTGTGGCAACCATGTTCTCCCTGGTAAAGATTATAAGAACCCATAATAGCCCAAGTTCCACCTTCCTGAACTGCCGCTTTGAATGCCGGAAGATAAATCTCATACAAGGCACGATCGCTCAGATGAACGTTTGTCGTATGGCGGTTGAATTCCTGATTGTTCAGCGCATAATGCTTCACGCAAGCAGCAACACCGTTTTCCTGCACTCCTTTTATATAGGGGACTACCATTGTAGCGGACAGGTAAGGATCTTCACCCATATACTCAAAGTTACGTCCGTTCAACGGCGTGCGATAGATGTTCACACCGGGTCCCAACAGGATGTCTTTTTTTCGGTAGCGGGCTTCTTCACCGATGCTCTTTCCGTATAGATGAGATATTTCGGGATTCCATGTTGCAGAGAGACATGTCAGTGCGGGATAGGCAATACAGGAGTCGTTCGTCCATCCTGCCTGATCCCATTCATCCCACAATACTTCGGGACGAATGCCGTGAGGACCGTCAGTTGCCCATACTTCGGGAATACCCAAACGGGGAACTCCCGACGAGCTAAATTTAGACTGTGCGTGAGTCATCTTCACTTTCTCTTCGAGTGTCATACGGCTTAACGCATCTTTTACCCGCTCTTCGATAGGCTTGTTCGTATCCAGATACACTGGAGTCTGCGCCATAGTCATCACCGGTAAAACGGCAGCTATGGACAAGCCAAATAACATTGCTTTGAATTTCATGTTCATTTATGATATAAGAAATAAGTTGCTAATTCATGTTCACTGTAAAATAGGAATCATCATACACTGATTTCAGAAGTTCAGAAAAGGAGAACGAATACCGGGAGGAGCATCCTCCCGGTTTCTATCCCAACATGGCCTCTTACTTCTTCACAACGGAAAGGACTCCTTTGTCTACTCCTTGAGTGAAGTCTAAAGTAAACACATAAGTCACTCCCTGCTCCAACGGAGAAGCCAATACAAGGTTTTCTTCGTCAACATTGAACAGACTCCGTGTAGCCTGATCCATCTGCAGGTTTTTCTGGTGGAACTGCTGATCCCATGACTTACCACCCAAATACTTAACACTGATATAATCGTAACGTATACGTTCACCGATATTCGTACTGCCTTCGCCTCCTGTCTTTCCCGTAAACTGATAAACTTTCGGACTGATTTCCGCTACACAATAGGCGGTCGAGAAGTCCCAGTTAAATTCATCTTTGATTGACGGAGAACCCATGCCATAACCTAACATCCAGACAGCACCATGTCCGTCGGCATCCAGACCGGCTTCATTATTGCCATTCATGCGCACCACTGCAAAATATTTGCGTGTAGCATTCGCCATCACCCGATAACTGCCGGCTACCGGCAGGAACTTCAGCTGATTCGTTCCGGTCTTGGACAGATAATCCGGGTCGACATACCAATCATTCAAATCATCGATACCTCCTACTTCGAGTACCTGGTTTTGCGTCAAAGACATCTGTAGCTGATACATATCAGAGCTGCCTTCTTCCAGCTTCGTTCCGTTGATCGTAATGTCCGGTCTCGGCAAGTCTATCTGCCCTACTTTCTCTACTGTCAGTACCGCTTTGGTATTGCCTTTCGTCACATCTACCGTAAACGTATAGATCCCACCTCTTTCAAACGTCTTACCTTCCTGCAACTTCAAGTTACCGGATTCCGTTATTTCAACAAGTTCACTGGTTGTAGAGAGTGCATCTCCCTTAAATTCACCATTATCCCACTGGTTGATATGGAAGAACTTGAAGTCAATACCACTTGTTTTCATTGTCACACCGGCAGTAAACGTAAGCTGATACTTCTTCGCTGTATGCTGTGGCATACACAGACCATTCTCCGGTGTCCATCCAACTTCGTACAAAGCTACTGACGGCTTACCGATTCCATTTCCGATTGCCCAGATAGCACCTGTTCCATCATCCTGTAATTTAGCTGCCGCTCCGTCCTTCAATGCTATAACAGAGAAATATTGTCTCTTGCTGTTTGCCGTAACCTGATAACTTCCGTCAATCGGCAGGAACTTCAATGTTCCATCCTCCTGCTTCTCAAAGAAGTCCGGATCAATCCACCATTCGTCATAGGCGGGCACTCCTTCGAAGGTCAGAATATCATTCTGCTTCAATGTCAGTTTAAGGGCATATACGTCATTTTCTACCAGTTCCATTTCTTTTCCGTTCAACAATAGTTTGGCAAACGGACTCGCTTCATAACTGAATGTATTAAACTGAATGGTATAATTGCCCGGTTCCGTATTGGAGAACGGGATAGATGTAGTAGAGCCTGTCTCGATAGCTTGATCTTCCCAGCCAAAAGTCAGTTCATTCCCATTTTCTCCTACTTTCGGAGTCTTGATATAGGCTTTCATCTTCTGCGAGAAGTCGCCTGATACGCTATATTGATACATCGATTGCCTGTCCATCCGGTACTCCTGTCCTTCTTCATCTACCAAGGTCAAATAAGGGAAGTCCGGGCGCGCCAGTGTAAGTTCCGTTTCCTGTTCCGTTGTAGTAAAGTGGATATTCTGGAGGATATACTTCAATGTAGCCTTTCCGTTAGGAATATTGGCGTAATAAGGAATATAAATCTTTCCGGTATAGTCGCTTCCACTTGTCTTTGTCCGGATCACCGTTTCGGATACCTGCTCTTCTCCATAGAAAAGCTGTGCTTTCAGAGTGGAAAGAGGTACATCTACGTCCGATGCCTTGATCGTGAACGGAAGACTGTCGCCGAAAAGGGCATCCGCATTTTCCGCTTTGATCTCCATACTCGGATTGCCGGGAAGGAACTCGTCATCATTGCAGGAATGCATGGATAATATGCCTGCTAATGCCAGTGTTATATAGATACTTTTTTTCATTGTCTTTATACTTTTAAGGTTCTTACTTCGACTTTGTCCAACGGTATGAAGTCACTGACTTACCCGGAACATCATAGGCAAAATGACGTTGTCCGTCGCTGACAGTGATCTTCTTCGATTTCTCATTATTATTCACCAGAACAAAAGCATACGTTCCATCCGTGTTTTCGAAAGCTGAACAGGTGATGCCGGTATCTGTATAACCAGTAGTACCGATACGCACGGCTCCCGGTTTTACTACACTTGAAAGATGGGCGATGATATAATAGTGAGAGTTACGGATAATGGTTTTATAATCACTGTTGCTGATATCTACCGCACCGTAGCAGGTCTGGCAACCGCCTTCGCGATTTGGTCCACGGTCGTTGTCAAGCATCAGATTCCAGACGATTACACCCTTACACCAGTTATTGATTGTTCCCAGTGCTACCTCTTCCATATCCTCCATCAAACGTTTCGACAAGTCGCGTCCGCTGTTCCATGTACCGATAGAGGTTTCCGTAAACAGAAGCTCTTTTTCGGGATATGCTTCGTGCATATTCAGCAATTCTTCGCGGTTTCCGCCATAGTTGTGGTAAGCAGCACCTACCAGATACTGAGAAGCTGCGGCATCTTCGTAAATCTTGCCCGGATAGTTCTTCTGCGATTCGATATTGTCATAAT
>OGDN01002958.1_pt1 | contig 19646 bp, 17 predicted proteins | sample 1570271 | NCBI WGS metagenome assembly OGDN01 (sample SAMEA4384481, study PRJEB24528) | human gut metagenome | reverse complement strand
TGAAAGACCCAAGCCAGAACAGCCATAGCCGCGACGGCATTGTACACCCGTGCGGCGGCTGCTGAGACGCCCTTGAAGGGGGAAACGCCCTCAGTCATGGCTACGCCGTGCCAGTTTCCTCAAGGAGGGAGCCTGATCTCTGTAAAGTAAAAGACCCATAAAAAAACGCCGTATCTTCGATGAAAGCGTGACGCTGACGGAGAAGATGCGGTGTTTTTTATGGTGAAATGCCATTCAAACCGAGCGGGAATATACGCAATCGTAAACGCTGCGGACGATAGGAAAGGTTGCTTTTCCGCGAAGAATCCGAACGGTTTGTTCACCGGGATTCATCGAGAAAAAGTTGTCGTCGAGCAGCAAATCGGGGTCTTCCGATTCGATATAAACGGATTGCGCATACGCATCGGCGTGAACAATGAGCGTATTGCCTGCACGGCGAACAGATAGATGAGGATTCGAAAACTCAAAGCGTTTGGGTGCGCAGAAAAGCGCTGTGCCATGAGAAATTACGCTGTTTGATTTGTCAATCAACGCGTAGCTCAGATAGCAGTTTCGATAGTTGATTTTGTTCAGATCGAGCGCCGGGAAGGATTGAACGCTCAAGGCGGGAACAACGGCGGGGAAAGCGCCGCTTTTTACGGCTTCGCCGTCTGCGGTGCGCAGCGCCCAAAGCACACGGCCGGACACGGGCGTGCGCGTTTCGTTGCACAAGGTCAGCGAGGCGGAACATCGAATTGACGCTTCGGAAAAATCGTTGATTTGCGGCCGCTGTGTATGTTCGCCTTCTTCGCGGCAACAGAGCATAACGGGTGCAAAGAAGCGGCGTGCGGCATAATGCAGCGCTTTCCATCGTCCATAATAATCAATGGATGACCACGAGGCGACGGGCCAGCAGTCGTTGAGCTGCCAGTAGATTGCCCCCATGCAACGCCCACGATGGCTGCGCCAGTGCTCCACGCCGCAGCGTACGGCGTCCGCCTGCAAAAGCTGAGAAAGGTACAACAAATCGCTGAAATTCTCCGGCAGACGGTAATTCTGCGCCAGATAGGCCAGAATTTTGCCGTTGGCCGATTTGTTGCGTTGATGGCGCTCCATCACGGGAGAGAAGATGTTGCGGTCGTTTGGCAGGGTAAAGGCTTCGATGGTTGCCTGGCAGGGGAATGCTTGAAAGCCGAATTCCGACACGTAGCGATACAGATGATTTCGATAGGCGAAAAACGGCTTTTCGCCGTGCCACACATCCCAATCGTGCACATCGCCCCGGTTTTCGTCATTGGGCGAATCCAGTGCGCCGCCGCTGGAAGGCGAGGAAGGCCAATACGGAATCTGCGGTGCAAGCGTTTGAACCATCTGCGGTAAAAGACGCTCAAAGAGAAGTATATAGTCCCGCAGATGACTCGGCCTGCGCGGCGTAAAGCGGGAGGACAATCCTCGTGCCTGCGCGTCGGCGGCCTGCTTGTGGAAAAGCTCCATTTCGTTGTTGCCGCACAGCAGCGCGAGGCAGGCATGATGGCGGATGCGTCGGAGATTATCGGCGATTTCGGCGGTTACAGATTGCTCAAAAGCGGGGGTTAAATCGTAAAAAGCGCAGGCGAACATGAAATCCTGCCAGACCAGCAGCCCCAGCTCGTCGCATAAATCGTAGAAGAAGTCGTCGGGATAAAAGCCGCCGCCCCATACGCGGATCGTGTTAAAATGCGCGAGCCGTGCATCTTCAAGAAGGCGGCGTGTGCGATCAGGCGATCGGCGGGAAAGGATGCTGTCCTCCGGAATATAGTCTGCGCCCATTGCGAAGATAGGGAGGCCGTTGACCGTGTGGCAGAAGGATTCGCCCCATGCATCCGGTTTTCGATCAAGCGTCATCGTGCGCAGACCGATGCGGCGCGTCCAGGTATCGAGAACCTGCGTGTCGTCAGTCAATTCGCAGAAAACGGTATACAGCGGCTGATCGCCATACCCGGCGGGCCACCAGAGCTTGGGGGATTGAATCCGAAGCGTTTGGCTTTCGTCTGCGGAAAGTGTATCGCCTTCTGGTGAACGGACGGAGATGCGAACCGTCGGCTGCGCGGCGGAAAGCGTTTCAATTTCGGGAAAGAAGCGGAGCAGTACGCCGTTTTCGTCGTGCTGTTGTTCAATACGGACACTTTGAATTCGGGCGCCCGTGATACCCAGCAATGAAATGGGACGCCATATGCCTGCATCCGGCAGACGAGCTCCCCAATCCCAGCCAAACATGGAATGGGCTTTGCGCAGGTGAGAAAAACCGGGAATTGCATCGGTCATGCCCCAACATGGCCTTTTTTCATATTCATTGAGGGCATAGACAATAGGCGAATCAAATCGAATCAGAATGTCGTTTTCGCCTTTGTGCAGAGCGCTACGCACATCAAAAAGCCATATGCGGTGCATGTTATTCGCTTTGCCGATGGGAATACCGTTGATAAAGAGCGAGCAGAGAGTGTCGAGTCCCTCGCAACAGAGTTGAACGGCTTCATAGTCGAGCAGCTCTGCATCGACGGAGAAAGTTCGTTGATATTCATAACTGTGACGCAGCGCATCAAATGCGGTAGATTCGTTTTCGCGGTAATACGGGTCTTCTATTTTTTTTTCGCGCAGCAGATCGGCGTATACGCTGCCGGGCACGTAGGCGGGAAGCCAATCGCTGTCCGTACGACGGAATTGCCAGTTTCCGTTTAAGGATTGTTTCAACATCATGTCCCCCCCTTTTAACGGAGTATACCGGGAGCAACCCAGTATGGGGCGGGCGCAGTTTCCCAATCCGGCATGGAGAGCGCGTAGGGGTCGTAGACCAGCTTGCCGGCACGGAATGTCGCCATGCAGCACAGGCGCTTATCGCCTTTCATGCGGGCACGGCCGCTGTCCGCAAAGTGAACGGGGCCGTCGATAATGCGCAACACGGCCACATCAGCGCAGCTTCCGGAGGCTAGTGTGCCCAATTCTGGTCGATGAAGAACCTGCGCGGGATGAGTGGTGGCCATTGCGACAAGGCGCTCGAGCGGAAGCCCCATACACAGAAATTTGGACATGACGTGCATCAGACCGATAACCGGTCCGGCTACATTGTCGATATAAAGGTCGGTGGAGAGGGTATCTGGCACATGGCCCTGCGCAATGGCAGGAATGGCGTTGCGCAGCCAGAAACTGCCCGCGCCATGGCCGAGGTCAAATCGAATCCCTCGTTCGTGCGCTTTGAAAAGAAAGCCGTTGACGTGCTGATGATCGTCGAGCACAGGAAATTGCTGGGCATACATGTGCGTATGGATATCGCCGGGACGGAGATGTTCAAGCAACAGCTTATCGTAACTGCGTTCGGGCAGCGTCGGCTGAAAATCGATCATGCAGGGGAGTCCGGCGCACGCGGCAGCTTCGATGGTCGCGTCGATGGAAGCCCAAGCTGGATGTGTCGCGTCAAAGGGCTTGCCGACCCAGTAATGCGCCGATTTGATGCCCACGATATCGTCGGCGTAAGCTTTAGCGACTTCGGAAACAACGCCGGGATGAAAATGCGTGGGTTGATCTTCCGTATCCATGTGTACCATGCCGCCGTCGGCGATATTGAGGAAGGCAAGCACACGAGTTTCGGCGCGGTCGATGAGTTCTTGCTTCATGCGGGGAAAATCCTGCCAGCCGCATGTGCCTGCATCTACAGCAGTGGTCACACCATTTTGAAACATGTGTGCGTCGGGATGGATGGTCGGCAGACTGTCATGCGCAAAGGGGAAAGTCGGATAGCAGTGGCAATGCATGTCGATGAGACCGGGAGTAACATAACAGCCGGAAACATCCAGCGTTTTGGCGGCTTCGTAAGCCAGATCGGCGCCGATGGCGAGAATTTTGCCGCCGCCAACGGCAACATCGGCCCTGAAGGAACGCTCGCAGACGGGGTCGATGACCGTACCGCCCAGAAGCAGATAATCTGCATGTTGTTTCATATGATTTACCTCGTCAGAGTCGGAAATTAAAAAGCGCATGCCGAAAAAAAGCATGCGCAAGGCATTATTCAATTTCGGCGATCAATTCAATTTCGACAGGAATGTTGCCGTTGGGCATGTTGTGCGTCCCCATCACGGTGCGGACATGCTTGCCGCGTTCGTCAAGCACGTCCGCCATCAGGTCGGAAAAGCCATCCATGACGTAATCCAAATCGCAGAAGTCACCGTCCACATTGATCAGCGCAGTGGCCTTAACCAGTGATTTCACGCGGTCGAGGCTGCCGAAATGGTCGCGCAGCGCACCAAGCAGAATAACGCCACATTCGCGCGCGGCGGCATGCCCCTCCTCGGGCGTCAAATCGCGGCCGATTCGCCCGGCATAAATCGGCTTGCCGGTGATTTGATACTCAGGACCGTGGCCAGAGGTATAGACCAGATTGCCGATCTGACGAAGGACGACGATCGGTTTGCGGGGCTTGAAGGCGGCGGCCTCCGTGCCCGGAATTTGATTATACATCATCCATGTCCTCCCCAATCAGCGCAGCTTGAAAATGCAGTCCACGGAAACAGGCATGTTCTGGGGCAGAGCATACGCGCCCATCGCGGAACGAGCGTGCATGCCGCGCTCGCCGAAGACCTCGAGCATGAGGTCGGAGAAACCGTTGATGACGGCGGGCTGACCGGAGAAATCCGCGCCGCTGTTGACCAGACCGAGCACCTTGACTACGCAGGCTACGCGATCCAGATCGCCAACATAATCGGCGACGACGGCAAGCGCATTGAGACCGCATTGTCGGGCGGCCTGATAACCTTGCTCCAGCGTCAAATCTGTGCCGACGCGGCCAACGAACAGCGGTTTGCCTGCTTCATCCACAGGAAGTTGGGCGGTTAGATAGAGCATACCGTCGATTTCGCGCGCGGCGACGACACCCTTGCCGCGGCGATCCTTTTTGGGCAGAGTGATGCCCAGCGTTTCAAGACGTTTTTCGATGCAACCCATAAAGGAAGCTCCTTTCAAGCGATTTTGTGACGAGAAAAAGAGCATGGGAAGAGAATCAGATTATTTCGTGCGGCGGGCAGACAGTGGAATATTCGACCATCTGCGTATCAAATATACGCGTTATTGGCTGGGAGACCTTGCCTTCCAGAATATCGGTAATAGTTTGAATGCTGCCAAGTCCCATTTCATAGAGCGGTTGACGAATGCCTGTAATGCGCGGACCGGTGTAACCATTTTCAGGAATCCGCTGATCGTCAAAACCGATGACGGAGAGATCTTCCGGTACGCGCAGTCCCATATCTGTTACGCCCATGATGACGTTAGCGGCAATCCTGTCGCTGGAGCAGAAGACGGCAGTCGGCCGCGTTTCGGGGCTCTGCCGCATCATCTCCTGCGCGCTGCGATAGGCGAGGGAATAATCCTTGAAGATGTTGAACAGATAATCGTCGCGAATGGTCAGCCCATGGCGCTGCATGGCCTGCGTATACCCCGTAAACCGATCCAGGTTGACTTTCTTATTCGGATCGCCCATGAAATGGCCGATTCGCGTATGACCTTTTTCAATCAAGTATTCCACGGCTGTCTGCGCACCCTCCTGATTGTTAACCAGGAACTGGTTGACAGGCAGCGTCTGGAAATTGTTTTCGATCAGCAGAAACGGGAAATGCACGGACGTCAGGTGCTCGATGATAGGTTGATCGCTGTACAGCGATCCGTAAAGGATGATGGCATCAGCAACGCCGCCTGTCAAAAACTGGATATATTGATCCCGTGTAGCCTGTTCTCTTCCGAGACTGCAGAAAAACACGTTGCGGTGTGTGAGCAGCATGCCATCCTCAAAGCCGCGAATCAGCTCCGTGAAAAACGGGGAATGCAGATTGCGCAACAATACGGCAATCGAGCCAGCTCTTCGACGAACGAGCGCGCGAGCGGCATTATTCGGGAAATAACCCAGCTCCTTGATAGAATGCTGAACCTTTTCCCGAATCGCGGGGGACACGTTTTCCGCACCGTTGATAACGCGGGAAACCGTAGCGAGCGATACGCCAGCGTGCTTGGCAACTTCCTTTACTGTAACCATGAATTTCTTTTCATACCTTTACTGATTCTTCATTCTTTGCTCTGGTGTAAAAACGAGAACGAACATCGTGAAAACGCTTTATCAAGGCTATTCTAGCATATCGACGACGAATTTGCAAGCTGAAACAGGAAAAACATGCCGAGCAATGGGAAAAGAAAAAATGAGGATATGTTTCAGATAATCCGGCGAGAAGTGAAAGAAAGAGAGGCAAAAAGGAGAAAAAAACAGGAGAAATTGAAAAAGAAGTGATGAAAAAAGGAGTGGGGCTATAAAAACAACGCAGAGAAAGAAAAACAAAATCGCCATGATACATAAAGAAAAAAACGAGATATATAATGAAAAAATAGATTTTAGAAAAAAATAGAATAAAAAAACGTTTACACGAAATAGGGAAGAAAATAGATGAAAAACAGAAAAATTCAAAAAAGTATTGCAAAAACAGGTGAGATGTGCTAATATAAAGCCACGACAGATGGAAACGTTTTATCAAGCGAGAATCCGGCCGGTTCTAAAAAGATTTTTCCGAATCTGTTCAAAGTGTTTTGCCGTTTTTGCAAAGCAACGTCAAGCAAAAGCGGACGTACTTCTAAACAACTCAGAGAAATGAAAGGAAGGAACAACATGAAAAAAACCATGCGCTTTGCACTGGCGGCTGCCGCTCTATGCGCGACGATGGCTGGTTCGACCGCACTGGCGGATACCACCATTACATTCTGGGATGGCAACTGGAATGAAGCTTCTTTTGAAAAAATTCAGGAACTCTGGAATAAGGAAAACCCGGATATCAAGATTGAAGCGGAATTCCTTGTTGATAACGGCATGAGTGATAAGTACATGCTGGCGCTCCAGAATGGCACGGCAGCAGACGTTGTAGCCTGCGCGCTGGACTGGACGACGACCTTCGGTAACGCCGGCTTGCTTGCGCCGCTGGATGACTACGCTGCGGCGGATGGCGTAGATCTGAATCAGTATGTGCAGGGCGCGATCAATGCCTCTACCGTGAACGGCAAGCTGTATGCGCTTCCGTTCCGCAGCGAGACGTATGCCCTCTATTACAATAAGGATATCCTCGCGGCAGCGGGATTTGACAAGGCGCCTGAGACGTGGGATGAAGTGCTCGACATTGCGAAGGCGTGCAATTCGAATGACGCGGCCGGCTATGGTATCTGTGGAACGAACTATGGCAACTATTCCTTCCAGTTCATCACCATGCTCCGCAGCTCCGGCGGAACCATCCTAAATGCGGATCATACGCAGTCCGCCATGGGCAGTGAGGTGGGTCTTGCAACCGCGAAACTTTATCGTGAGTTGGCTAACTATGCGCCGGCCAGCGTGATGGAAAACGACAATGTCGCTAACCGCACGTTGTTCGCCAGCGGCAAGATTGCAATGTATCTCTCCGGTATCTATGATGTGCCGGAAATTCTGAAAATCAATCCTGATTTGAATTTTGCCTGTGTGATGGTGCCGACCCGTTTCGGCGCAGAACGCTCCACGATCTTGGGCGGTTGGTCTGTTGGCGTGGCCGAGTGCTCTGAAAACAAGGAAGCGGCGTGGAAATTTGTTGAATTCCTGACCCGCCCGGACATCGCGGCGCTTTACACCAATACCTTCACCGGTACAGGCGCTCCGGCTGCTGCTTTCAGCGACTATGCGGATGAAATCGTTCAGCCGCACGCGGATGCGTTGGCTTACGCCAAAGCGCTGCCGAGCGTTGCCCCGATCGTGAGCATCCGTCAGGCGATTTATGACGACCTTTCTCAGACGCTGACCGACAGTCTTACCTGCGAAGATGCCGTAAAGCTGTTGGATGAAGACGTCAACAAGCTGCTGGCTAAATAAGCAGAACAGGTTCCTCATCAGATCCACTTGCATAGAAAAAAGCCACAGTGCGGGCTGGCTGCATAGAAGAGCAGCCAGCCCGATTCTTTTTGAAAAGGTTGTGAAAATATGGGGAAGAAGGTCAGACAATCAGGCATCCTGTACGTCGTTCCTGCGCTGGCGATGGTTGCGCTGGTGATGCTCTACCCGCTGGTGTATACGCTTATCATCAGCTTTTTCAAGAATACGCTTTTTATGAAAGCGCCAGAGTTTTTTGGAATTGGACAGTATAAGGCATTGCTTGAAGACCGATATTTCGTCGGTTCAATTTCTCAAACGCTTGTATGGACGTTTGGCAGCGTGTTTTTCCAGTTTACGCTTGGTTTTGCCATGGCGCTGTTGCTGCATCAGCAGTTCGTCAAGGGCAAGACAGTGCTGCGTATTTTCCTGATGGTGCCATGGGTGCTGCCCAGTGTTATTGGCTCCGCGGTGTGGAAATGGATGTACAACGCGGATTACGGCATCATCAACTATGTCCTGAAAACCATCGGCGTCATCAGTCAGAACAAGACGTGGCTGTCCTCGCCGGATACTGCGATGCTTTCGGTTATCGTGGTCAATGTCTGGAAAATGTTTCCATATGTCATGCTCATGATTGAGGCGGCGCTTCAAGGTGTTTCCAAGGAATTGAAGGAAGCGGCTGTCATTGACGGAGCAGGTAAATTTGAAATCTTCCGCAATGTGACATGGCCGGCCATTGCGCCGCAATGCTACTCGGTGTTGCTGCTTATGCTGGTCTGGACACTAAATGCGTTTACCTTTGTCTATAATCTGACCGGCGGCGGCCCGGCGCATTCTACCGAAGTAATGGCAATGTACATTTATAAGAAAGCCTTTACGGATTTCGACTTTGGTATGGCTTCTGCGGCGAGCACGATATTGTTTGTTATCTGCATGCTGATCAGTCTTATATACATTCGTCTGACGAAAGAGGGGGATGCGCAGTGAAGAAAAAAACAGGCTTGGCCGAAAAGGGAAAAGCGTGGCGCATCGCAACCTATGTGCTATTGCTGTTTATGATTTTGATCGCGGTGTTTCCGGCGATCTGGATGCTGTCTACGGCGATCAAATCCCCGGTGGAGCTTTACGACATGCCGCCGGAAATTATTCCGGATGAACCTACGCTGGGCAATTTCGTCTCCGTATTGCAAAACTCAAAGATGTATCGAGCGTTCTTCAATAGCGTGGTCATTACGATCAGTGTTGTAGCGCTTACCTTGTTTTTTTCCGTGCTTGCCGGCTATGGCTTTGCGCGCTTCAAGTTTAAAGGCAGCGGCGTGCTCAAAGTCGGTCTTCTCTTTGGACAGATGATTCCCAGTGTGGTCATCATCATTCCGCTGTATTTTCTTTTCTCTAAAATGAAAATGCTCAATTCTCGTGCATCTCTGGTCGTGGCGGATATGGCGCTGACGATTCCAATGGGTGTAATCATGCTCAGCTCGTTCTTTGAGAGCGTACCGCGCCAGTTGGAAGAAGCGGCTAAAATCGACGGTTGTACCGGCATACAGGCGTTGTTCCGGGTCGTTCTGCCGGTGGCCAAGCCGGGCATGATTTCCGTCGCCATTTATACGTTCATCAATGCGTGGGAAGAGTTCCTTTTTGCATTGAACCTGACTACTTCGAGTAAGACGAGGACGCTGCCAATTGCTATCAGCATGTTCTCCGGCGAGTTTGCGGTGGATTGGGGTGCAACGATGGCTGCGGCGGCAGTTGTAGCGCTTCCGGTGCTGTTGATTTTCCTGCTGTGTAATCGTTATTTTGTGCAAGGCCTCTCCGATGGAGCTGTCAAAGGTTAAGAAAGGATGGATTGTATGGTTGATTATGGTTCTGTGTTGGAGCATGTGCGCACGGCTTCCAATCCGTCGGCACTGCGTATCACGGATTTGAAACTCTGCAAGGTCGATCTGCCGCCGTGGGGTTGCTATCTTATTAAACTGGAAACGAATCAGGGAATATGCGGCTATGGCGAGATGCGCGACGGATGCAGCCCGACGTATGTCAAAATGCTCAAGAGCCGTCTGGTAGGGGAAAACCCCTGTGAAGTGGACAGGCTCTTCCGTAAGATCAAGCAGTTCGGCGGGCAGAGTCGTCAGGCGGGCGGCGTCTGCGCAGTAGAGCTGGCTTTGTGGGATTTGGCGGGCAAGGCTTACGGCGTGCCGGTGTACCAGATGCTCGGAGGCCGTTTCCGAGATAAGGTTCGTCTCTATGCCGATACGCATATCGAAGACGGACGTGCAACGGGTTGTCTGATGGAGCCGGAAGAGGTGGGCAAGGTGCTCAAAGGCTTTATGGATGACGGCTATACTGTTCTTAAAATTCTGAGTGTAGAGCTGCTGATGGCTCAAGAAGGCAATTACTGCGGCCCGCTGGATTGGGTCAATGAACTGCGTGCGGCGGAAGAAAAGGTACGCCGTGTGGCCAAGGGCGGCGCAACGGCGCAGGTTTCTGCGGCCAATGCCGAGCTGTATGACTTCAATCGCATCGCGCATCCTTTTACCAATATGCACGTGACGGAGAAAGGGCTTGATGCACTGGAAGAGTACATTGGCCGCATCCGCAGTATCATTGGCTACAAGGTGCCGATGGCAATAGACCATTTTGGTCATTTCCCGCTTCTGGATATGATTAAAATCGCCCGCAGGCTGGAGCGTTTCAACCTCGCATGGCTGGAGGATATGCTGCCTTGGCAACTGACGGATCAATACAGGCTGCTCAAGCAATCCACCACCGCACCGTTGGCGACGGGCGAGGACATGTATCTGGCTGAAACGTTTGAACCGCTGCTCGCTTCCGGCGCGCTGGATATGGTTCACCCGGATATACTGACTTCTGGCGGTATTTTGGAAACGAAGAAGCTGGGCGACCTCGCGGCAAAGTATGGGGCGAGTATGGCGGTGCACATGTGCGAAAGCCCGATTGCCAGCCTTGCGGCCGCACACATGGCCACAGCGAGCGAAAACTTCTTCGCATTGGAACATGATTCATTTGATTCGCCGTGGTGGGAAGACCTCATTATCGGGCCGGTAAAGCCGATGGTTGAAAATGGTTTTGCTAGAGTAACGGATGCGCCTGGTTTAGGCATTGAGGCGCTCAACGAAGATGTGATTCGCGAACATGGACCGGCTAAAGGGAAGAACGTGTTCATCTCGACGGATGAATGGAATGACGAAACGTCACTGGACAGGCTGTGGAGCTGAGGAGGAACAACACGATGATGCGCCTTGCTTACGGTCAGATTAAAACGGTTGATCGTGAAACCATGATGAACGCCAGACAGATGGGCATTGACCGCGTGCAGTTTAATCTGCCGTATGATCTCCCTGCTGATAAATATTGGAAATACGAGGATTTGGCCAATTTCAAAGGGCGCTGTGACCAATACGGCGTGATCGTCGAGGCGATGGAAAATCTGCCCATTTCATTTTATGATAAAGCGATGCTCGGCCTACCGGGGCGGGATGAGCAGATCGACAACGTCTGCGAATCCATCCGTAATTTGGGGCGCGTTGGCATTCCTGTACTGGGGTACCACTTCTCGCCTTCTTTTGTCTGGCGCACGGATAACGCCGCGCCGCTGGGGCGCTACGGCGCAAAGGTGCAGGCATTTGATCTGGCGCTTCAGCAGCAGGGCATTGACGACATGGCTGATTTTGGCCAGCGGCGCGATGTGAAGATACCGAATGTCGAAGCGCTGTGGGAAAATTTTGAATATTTCATGCGTCGTGTGATTCCTGTCGCCGAGGAATACGGCGTGACGATGGCGCTGCATCCTGACGATCCGCCGTTGTCGAGCCTTTCCGGCATTGCGCGTCTGTTCATCAGTGTGGACAGCTATAAACGAGCTGAACAGATGATCAAAAGTCCGAATTGGGGATTGCTTTTCTGCATCGGCACGTTCTCCCAGATGGAAGGCGGCGCAAAGAATATTTATGAGGCGATTGATTATTTCGGCCCGCGCAAGCGCCTCATCTATGCACACATGCGCGATGTGCAGGGCACGGTGCCCAAATTCCACGAGTGTTTCCTTGGCGAAGGCAATTTTGATCCGTTTGAGGTGATATATGCGCTGAAACATTCCGGTTTTGACGGGTTTATTGTCAGCGACCATGTGCCTGCCATTGAAGGGGATACGACATGGGGACATCGTGTGCGCTATGCTGATACGGGGTATATGCGCGGTTTGATGGAAGCTATCGATAAAATGGAAGCGCGGCAGGCCGGAAGGCGACCTGCACGCTGAAATACGAAAAAAAGGAGTTGTTGAATTTGAGTTGCCCTCTTTCTGATACGCATCTGGCTCAAATCGGCTTTATTGTTCGAGATATTGAGAAGACCAGAGGCGAATTTGCCCGTTTCTTTAACGTGCCGGAACCGCCAATTGTCAACAGTGGCGAGTTTTCCGTTACCAAGACGGAATATCGCGGCGAACCTGCTCCGCAGGCTCAGTGCCGGATGACGTTCTTCTATTTTGGTGATTTGCAGATGGAGCTGATTGAACCGAACGAAGCGCCCAGCGCCTGGCGCGAATATCTGGAAACCCACGGTGAAGGCATTCACCATCTCGCCTTTAATGTCAAGGGGATGAAGGTCAATATCGAAAACTGCGAGCAGTGGGGTATGCATCTGGTGCAGCGCGGCGAATACCGCCGCGGCGACGGGCGCTATGCCTTCCTGGATGCGACGGACAGCCTCAAGATGTTCGTGGAGCTGCTCGAACGCGACGAAAAGCCCAAGGAGGAGACGCATGAGTAAGCAATTCCCCAAGGACTTTGTCTGGGGCGTGGCGACGGCGTCGTATCAGATCGAAGGTGCGGCGCGGGAGGGCGGGCGCGGCGAATCCATTTGGGATCGCTACTGCGCCATCCCCGGCAATGTGCAGGATGGCGACACGGGCGACGTGGCCTGCGACCACTACCATCTTTTCCGCGAGGATGTGGAGCTGATGCGCCGGATGGGCGTAAAGGCCTACCGCTTTTCAATCGCGTGGCCGCGCGTGCTGCCGCAGGGACGCGGCGAGGTCAATGAAAAGGGCATGGCCTTTTATTCCGAACTGGTGGATGCGCTGCTGGAAGCGGGCATTGAGCCGTATGTGACGCTCTACCACTGGGATCTGCCGCAGGCGCTTCAGGATATCGGCGGCTGGGCCAACCACGAAATGCCGGAGATTTTTCTGGCATATGCAAAGCTGATTTTTGAGCGCCTAGGGGGCCGGGTGAAGCATTTTATCACGCTCAACGAGCCGTATTGCGCGGCGTTCCTGGGGCATTACGAGGGGCGCATGGCGCCGGGACTGCATGATTTCTCCACCGCAGTGCGCGCGGCCTATCATATGTACGTCGGCCACGGCATGGTCGTGAAGGCGTTCCGCGAATCGGGTCTGGCGGGCGAAATCGGCATTGCGCTGAACCTGATGGGGCGACTGCCGCTGACAGATAAGCCGGAGGATATCGAGGCGGCGTGCCGGGCGGACGGCTACCTGAACCGCTGGTTCATTGAACCGATCATGCTCGGCTGCTATCCACAGGATATGGTGGAGCTGTATCAAAAGGCAGGTGTGGTGCTGCCAGCGTTCAAGCCTGAAGACATGGCGCTGATGCATCAGAAGCTCGATTTTGTCGGCCTGAATTATTACAATGATTTCTGGGTCAAGGATGCTCCGGAACGATGGCCGGTTCGCTTTGTCATCGAAAATCCGAAGAATATGCCGGTGACGGATAGAAACTGGCCGATAACCGAAAGCGGCTTTGCCAACATGCTGCTGCGCATGAAGAACGAGTACGGCGTGGAAAAGATCATCGTGACGGAAAACGGCGCGTCTTACCCGGACGTCGTTTCGCTCTCCGGAGAGGTGGAGGATGGCGCGCGCTGTGACTATCTGCGCCGCCATCTGCTCGCTATGTACGAGGCCATGGAGAAGGGCGCGCCGGTCGAAGGCTATTTCTGCTGGTCCCTGCTGGATAATTTTGAGTGGGCATGCGGCTATTCCAGCCGCTTCGGGTTGGTCTATGTGGATTATGCTACCCAGCGCCGCGTTGTCAAACGGAGCGGCAAACTGTATAGCCGCGTGATGATGGAAAACGCGATAGAGTGAGGAAAACGCAATGGAAGCAATCAAACCCGTGCGCGTGGCGGTGATCGGCTGCGGCGCAATCAGCGGTATCTACTTTGAAAACATGACCCGCCGTTTTTCCATTCTGGAAGTGGCCGCCTGCTGCGACCTGAACGAAAAGCTGGCGCAGGCGGTTTCACAGCGGTATCATCTGCCGGTGATGACGATGGAAGAAATCATGGCGGATGAGAGCATCGAGCTGGTGGTCAACCTGACGCCGCCCGCTGCGCATTATGGCGTGATTCGCGCGCTGCTGGAGCACGGCAAGCATGTTTATACCGAGAAGGTGCTCTGCGTGCAGCCGGAGCAGGCGCGCGAACTGGCTGCGTTGGCGAAGGAAAAGGGACTGCTGCTCTGCGCCGCGCCGGACACGTTCCTCGGCGCGGGCATTCAGACGGCGCGCGCGATTGTGGACAGCGGCATCGTCGGCGACATCACTTCCTGCGTGGCGGTTTTGCAGCGCGACGCGGGTCTGCTGGCCGAAAAATTCCCCTACACGATTGCGCAGGGCGGCGGCATCGGTATTGACGTGGGCATTTATTATGCGACGGCGCTGCTGAGCATCCTCGGCCCGGCGAAAAAGGTCTGCGGCATGTCGCAGACGTATCAACCCGAACGCACGCACTTCTTTACCTCGCGCGGCCATTTTGGCGAGTTATATACCATCACGGCCGAAACACTTCTGGCCGCGACGGTTCAGTTCGCGAGCGGCGCGGTGGGCAGTTTCCACTTTAATTCCGCCAGCATTCGCTGCGAGAAGCCGCAGCTGATTCTGTACGGCACGCAGGGCATCGTTTATCTGCCCGACCCGAATTTCTTCGGCGGTGAGGTTCGCGTGCTGGCCAAGGGGCAGACGGAGCCGTATGTCTTCCCGCATACCCACGCTTACGACGGCGACGACCGCGGCATCGGCGTGGCAGAGATGGCCTGGTCCCTGCGCAAGGGGCGCAAGCCGCGCACCCATTCGGATTTGGCCTGCCATGCGCTGGAAATGCTCAGCGGCGCGGTGGAAAGCGGCAAAACGGGCACGGTTTACACCATGCAGACGACGCTCGAACGCCCGGCAGCGCTCCCAAGAGGTTACATGGGCGTGGAATACGGGCTCTCCGAGCCGGAGGCCGAACTGGCGTTTTGATGCGAAAGGGAGGGATCGCCCATGAAGGAAATCGGCTTTGGCATTGTGGGTACGGGCAGCATCGCCTCGCGCTTTGCCCGCGCCTGCGCCATGGTGCCGGGGGTGTGTGCAGCAGGAATTTCCTCGCGAAGCGCGGAGAATGGCCGGAAATTTGCGGCGGAAAACGGCGTTGGCCGGGTGTATGAAAATCCGACGCAGATGGCGCTCGATCCGCGGATTGACATCGTATATGTCGCGACGCCGCACCCGTTTCATTACGAAAACTGCATGGCGGCGCTTCGAGCAGGCAAACCGATTTTGAGCGAAAAGCCGATGGCTATGACCGCCGCTCAGGCGCGGGATATCTTTGAAACGGCGAAGAAGAGCGGCCTGTTCGCCATGGAAGGCATGTGGAGCCGTTTTCTGCCCAATATCCGGCAGGCCAAGGCGTGGATCGAGGGAGGGCGCATCGGCAGAGTGAAGCTGATCGACGGCATTTTCTCCTTCGCAGTCGATGAAAAAAGCCCCAAGCCGCGCCTCGTGGAGGCTGGGCTTGGCGGCGGCGCGATGTATGATCTGGGCGTGTATACGATCGAAATGGCGTCGTATTTCGCGATGGCGGAGCCACAGGAATGGGCGGGCTTTGCCGCGCCTTACGCGCCGGGCGTGGATGCGCAGTCAGTACTGACCCTGCGTTATCCCAACGATGTGTTGGCAACACTGCGCATGGGCATTACCTGCGACACGCCTTGCATGATGACCATTATGGGTGACAAAGGGCGCATTGAACTGCCGCGCTTTTATCTGGGCAATGACGCGATAATTTATGAAAATGGGGTTCAGACGGAGCATTTGCACGACAGTTTTGAACTGCCCAAGGGTTTTGTCTGGCAGATTGAGGCGGTTCGAGACGCACTGCTGGCAGGCCAAACGACTAGCAATGTCGTACCACCGGAAACGACGATTGCATGCGCCGCGATCATGGAGGACATGATGCGTCGTTTTTTCCCGGAGGAAAATGTATGAAGAGCATTTTGAATGAACTGAGCGTTGTGCCGTATATCAATGCGCACGATACCATTACACTTTATGGCGCCAGCCGCATGGAAGAAAGCACAATTGAAGCCATGAACCAGATGGCGGAGTGCTTTACGGATATTCCGGCGCTGCAAGCCAATCTGGGCGACCGAATCGCGAAAATGACGCATAATGAAGCCGCTTATATTGCTAATTGCGCGGCGGGCGCGCTTCAACTTTGTGCTGCGGTCTGCCTGGCACGCGGAAGCGACTATATCTATCGCTATCTGCCGGACACAAAGGGAAATCCGAATGAGATCATCGTGCTGCACAGTCAGCATAATTGCTATGACAAGGCACTGGAAGCAGCGGGCGCAAAGCTTAAAATCATCGGCGATGCGGACGAAGTGCTGTTGTTTGATTTGGAAGGCAGCTTTGACGAACGCACGGCTGCAGTGTTCTTTTGCCCGGTGGATCATTATGCGTCGGCTGCGCTGCCGCTGAAAACAGTGGTGGAAATTGCGCACGCGCATGGCGTTCCTGTGATTGTTGACGCGGCCGCGCAGCTTCCGCCGATGGAAAACCTGTGGCGTTACACCGACGAGGGGGCGGATATGGTCGTTTTCAGCGGCGGCAAAACGCTCCGCGGCCCGCAGGCCAGCGGTCTGATTCTGGGCAAGCGGCGTTATATCGAAGAATGCCGCCGCTTTGGCGCGCCGATGCACGGCGTATGTCGCAGCGCCAAAGCGACGAAGGAGAGCATGATCGGTTTGTATGTCGCTGTCAAAAACTTTATGGCGACAGACTGGATGGTGTGGAACGCAAAGATGGACGAGCGCGTGGAGCGCATGCTTTCCGCGATGCGGGAGAATCCGCTTTTTGCGCCGTATCGGGTGGATCATGGTTCGGTGGGACAGAGTTACCCTCGCGCATTTGCGCATGTCGCGCAGCCTTGCACCCCGGAAGACGTCGTTCATCGTATGCGCGAACAGCATATTTTTATCGGCATGGATAAGCCACAGAACGCGATCTATCTCAGCCCGCAGAATTTGACGGATGAGGAATGCGGGATGGTGTGTGAGGCGCTGAAAGCGATAAAAGGATTTGCGGCCGATTGAGAGGATGGCTCCGATCAACGCTCTTGATTTTTGATTTTGGATTGTGCGAAATATTCCTTGACAAAACTCTTTCTGAATTATTACAAATCATATATGAAAGGAGATAAATAAACGAATGAATTATAAAACGCTCTTTCAAGGGCGTTTTTTTAGTGAAAAGGGAATACAGTGCTTTTTGCACAGGCAGGTGGTTCCATCGTGAACCGCCTGTAAAATCAAAGAAAAGAGTTGTTTTTTTGCAGGAAGAAGACAGGGCGCGATAAGGCGGCGTGGGCATAATGATACTTCCTCACGGCCCCTTATGGAATAGAGGGGAGAACCTACGGTGCGCGTTGCAGAAAACAACGGCACAGGTGGGGCTATGATGCGGATGAGCCGTCCGCAGCCTGTAAGCCTCGATAAAGGCTTATGCCGAACGGGCATCAGAAGCCATACGGCAGAGAATGATACTCTGCCGTATCCTTGTGATGCCGAAATCCGTCACAGAATGAGCGAGGATTTGGAAAGAAGTGGGTATATTTTCCACATGTTAGGAAAAGAAATAAGTTCAAGAGGTGAGAGTATGGAAATGTACGTCGATCATCAGCTGCATTTGGTTTCAATCTGGCTTCCGAATGACGAAAAGGATGTGACGATTTTAGAGCCGGTGTATCGAAAATATAAAGGAACACCGTATCGCGTGGCTGTTTTCCGCTCCGGCAAAGGGAATCTGCTGACCAACACGGCGGCATTGCTGAAAGCAAACCGATAGGAAAAGCGAATATCGATCCGATACGGCGGACTACTTTCCTGAATAGTCGGCTGCATTCTTTTGTGATAAAGACTGGAGAATTTGCTTGAATGAGAATATTTGGATAAAAAAAGCGAATAATTTGATATTTTGGATTGAATTTATGAAGAAATGGGATTATGCTAGTAAAGGAGGTGGTTGAATGCTGATTGAATTTCGTTTTAAGAATTACAGATCCTTTCGAGATGAAACGACCCTTTCTATGGAAGCAACGGGGCTTGGGACTTTTAAGAATAGTTTGATTCCGTATGGCAGCATGAACCTCTTGCCGGGTGCAGCAATTTTTGGAAAGAATGGCGGCGGAAAAAGCAATGTAATTCGTGCATTTTGGTTAGCTGTGCAGTTCATCCGAAATGCGCAGCGGACACAACACGAAAAAGCGACAATTCCGGTTATTCCTTTTGCACTCAATGACTACTCTGCATCAGAGCCGACTGAATTTGAATTTTTCTATACGCTGGATGGAATCAAATACTGGTATGCTTTCTCGGCAACCAAGGAAAAAATCGTTTCGGAATCTCTGTATCATGCGCCTAAGGGACAGCGAGCACTTGTTTTTTTAAGAAAAGGACAGGTTTTTGATTTTAATACGGATAAATCCCGTCGAAATTTGATTAAAGAAGCGGTAGCAGAGAACCAACTGTTTTTTTCAGTTGCCTGCACAATGAATGATGCGGATTGTTCCCGTGCGATGAAGTGGTTCAGAGAAAAGGTGTTTTTTTCCAGAGATTATTCAGATATCCCGCGGCAGCTTCTTGAGTATTCGATTGATGCACACATGTTAAAGGCGATCTCTGATTATGCTAAGGCGGCTGATTTGGGCATTGAAGATATGCAGTTTGAGATCAACAGTAAGGAAGTTCAGAAGGACGGAAGTATCCCAGATGACATTCCCGAAAGCATTAAGGCGGCTTTGATTCAGTTTATGCAAACGCTGTCCGAAACGTCGAATAATTCAGAAGTGCGCTTAAAAATGGGCGAAGTTAAGGCGACTTCCAAACATAAAGGCTGCAATAAAAATGGAGAAAGCCAGCTTTATTCTCTTGATTTGGAAGATGAGTCGGATGGAACGAGAAAGCTCATGTCTATCGCGCCGGCGATTGAATCGGTGCTGACGAACGGGGGCGTTTTGTTGGTAGATGGGCTTGAACGTGAGCTTCACCCGCTGTTGGTGAACGTTGTAATCTCAAAGTTCCAAAGCAAGAAAACGAATCCACTTGGAGCGCAGATCGTGTTTACTACGCATGACACTGAACTGTTAAATATGGAATTGATTCGAAAAGATCAGCTGTACTTTGTTGACAAAAATCAAAAAGATGGTGCATCTGAATTGTATAGCATTAGCGAATTTGGAACTCGGACAACTGAGAATATTCGAAAAGGATATCTGCTTGGTAAATATGGAGCCACCCCCCGATGTTGAAATTGAGGAGGTGGAGTAATGCCTAAAGCGCAGTGTTCATTGGAATGATGAACGATGTGCTTTTTCTTTTTGAAAATTAGAACGTTAACGGCGGACCTCCTTCCGGGCAGGTCTGCCGTATCCTTGTCTAAGGGAGACGATGCGCTTACAATAACATCAG
>OGDN01002957.1_pt1 | contig 19648 bp, 20 predicted proteins | sample 1570271 | NCBI WGS metagenome assembly OGDN01 (sample SAMEA4384481, study PRJEB24528) | human gut metagenome | reverse complement strand
CCAGTTCGGCGGACAGCGCTTCGGCGAGATGGAGGTCTGGGCCCTGGAGGCCTATGGCGCGGCCTACACGCTTCAGGAGATCCTTACCGTCAAGTCCGACGATGTGACCGGCCGTGTCCGGACCTATGAGTCCATCGTCAAGGGCCACAACGTGCCCAAGCCCGGTGTGCCCGAGTCCTTCAAAGTGCTGGTCAAGGAGCTTCAGGCACTGTGCCTGGACATCAAGGTGCTGGATGCCAAGGGCGAGGAGATCGAGCTCAAGGACGACGATGAGGACACCTACCAGCCTGACCGTATCCGGGACGACGACTTCTACGGCTATAACGCCGGCGGTGAGTCCGATTTCGCCGCGGCCGGCTTTACGCTCAAGGAGGGCAGTGACGATGACGACCTGGCGGTGGCCGACGACACTGACGACGCCGATGAGGACGTCGGATTCGAGGAAGAGATCGTCTTGGACGACAGTACCGACGACGGTGATTTGGACTGAGAAAGGGAGGATGATCATATATGAGCTACGCTGAGTTTGACGCCATCCAGATTGGCATCGCCTCCCCGGAAAAGATTCTGGAATGGTCTTACGGCGAGGTCAAAAAGCCGGAGACCATCAATTACCGGACCCTGAAGCCCGAGCGGGACGGTCTGTTCTGCGAGCGGATATTTGGGCCCACTAAGGACTGGGAGTGCCACTGCGGTAAGTATAAGAAGATCCGCTACAAGGGCAAGATCTGCGACCGCTGCGGCGTGGAGGTCACCCGGGCCAAGGTGCGCCGGGAGCGCATGGGCCATATCGAGCTGGCCGCTCCGGTGTCCCACATCTGGTATTTTAAGGGCATCCCCTCCCGGATGGGACTGCTGCTGGACATCAGCCCCCGCATTCTGGAGAAGGTCCTCTATTTTGCCGCCTATATCGTTACAGACCCCGGCTTCTCCCCTCTGGCCAAGAACCAGATCCTCACGGAAAAGGAATACCGTGATATGCGGGAGAAGTATGAGGACGACTTCGAGGCCGGTATGGGCGCGGAGGCCGTAAAGAAGCTGCTCCAGGACATCGATCTGGAGGCGCTCTCCGAATCCCTCAGGGCGGAACTCAAGGACGCCTCCGGACAGAAAAAGGCCCGGATCGTCAAGCGCCTGGAGGTCGTCGACGCCTTCCGTATCTCCGGCAACAAGCCTGAGTGGATGATCATCGACGTGCTGCCCGTCATCCCCCCCGAGCTGCGCCCCATGGTGCAGCTTGACGGTGGCCGCTTCGCCACCTCCGACCTCAACGACCTCTACCGCCGGGTCATCAACCGCAACAACCGCCTCAAGCGCCTCATCCAGCTCAATGCCCCGGACATTATTGTCCGCAACGAGAAGCGGATGCTCCAGGAGGCGGTGGACGCCCTCATCGACAACGGCCGCCGCGGCCGCGCCGTGACCGGCGCTAACAACCGGGCCCTCAAGTCCCTCAGCGATATGCTCAAGGGCAAGCAGGGGCGGTTCCGTCAGAATCTGCTGGGCAAGCGCGTGGACTACTCCGGTCGTTCCGTCATTGTGGTCGGGCCCGAGCTGAAGATCTATCAGTGCGGCCTTCCCAAGGAGATGGCCATTGAGCTTTTCCGTCCCTTCGTCATGAAGAAGCTGGTGGAGGACGGCCTGGCCAATAACATCAAGTCAGCCAAAAAGATGGTGGACAAAGGCCGCCCGGAGGTCTGGGACGCCCTGGACTTTGTCATCAAGGAGCATCCGGTGATGCTCAACCGCGCCCCTACGCTCCACCGGCTGGGTATCCAGGCTTTTGAGCCGGTGCTGGTAGAGGGCCGGGCCATCAAGCTACACCCCCTGGTGTGTACCGCCTTTAACGCCGACTTCGACGGAGATCAGATGGCCGTTCACGTGCCCCTGTCCGCCGAGGCGCAGGCCGAGGCCCGCATCCTGATGCTTTCCGCCAACAACCTGCTGCGGCCCCAGGACGGCGGCCCCGTCACCGTGCCCACACAGGACATGGTGCTGGGCTCCTACTACCTCACCTACGAGCGGTATGAATACCACGACTTTGCCTATGACGACGTGGCGGCGGTGAAGGCCGCCCTGGCCGCCGGCGAGGTCGGGAGCGACGACAAGGTCTGGGTGAAAAATCCCGGGAAGCCGGACGATATCCCCACCTATGCCGGGATCTGTGCCGAGACCCCCGACGGCGAGCTGCCCCGGGAGATCTACCGCGTCTACTCCGACGATGGGGAGGCCCGCCTGGCCTACGATGAGGGGGAGCTGGACCTCCATGTGCCTATCCTGGTCCGCCGTTCCGTTGAGGTGGACGGTGAGCTCCGCCACAAACTGGTGCGCACCACCGTGGGCCGTCTGATCTTCAATGAGGGCATCCCCCAGGATCTGGGCTTTGTGGACCGCACCGACCCCGAGGCCATGTTCGACCCCGAAATCAATTTCATCACCGGCAAGAAGCAGCTGGGCAAGATTATCGACAAGTGTATCACCAAGCACGGCTTTACCGTGTCCGCCGGCGTTTTGGATACCATCAAGGCCAGAGGCTATAAATTCTCCACCCGGGGCGCCCTTACCGTCTCCATCTCCGATATGACCGTGCCGGAGAAGAAGAAGGAGCTCATCGCCGCCACTGAAAAGGAGATCGTCAAGATCGAACGCCAGTATAAGCGGGGCTTCCTCACCAACGACGAACGCTATCGTCTGGTGGTCGAGGCGTGGGAGAAGACCACCAAGGATGTCACTGACGCCCTAATGGCCGGACTGGACCGCTACAACCCCATCTGGATGATGGCAGACTCCGGCGCCCGTGGCTCCACCGCGCAGATCCGCCAGCTGGCTGGCATGCGTGGCCTGATGGCCGATACCTCCGGCCGCACCATCGAGATCCCCATTAAGGCCAACTTCCGTGAAGGACTCTCCGTACTGGAATACTTCATCTCCAGCCGAGGCGCCCGAAAGGGTCTGGCCGATACGGCACTGCGGACCGCTGACTCCGGTTATCTGACCCGCCGTCTGGTGGACGTATCCCAGGAGGTCATTATCCGCGAGCATGACTGCGGCACTCACGACGGCATCCTGGTTTCTGAGATTGTGGAGAACGGTCAGGTCATCGAGACCTTCGGTGAACGCCTGAAGGGTCGCTATCCCGTGGAGGACATTGTGGACCCGCAGACCGGCGAGGTCCTCATTGACCACGACACTATGATGACCGCTGACGATGCCGAGCTCCTGGAGGCCCACGGCATCCATGAGGTCATGATCCGCTCCGTTCTCACCTGTGAGGCGAGAAGCGGCGTGTGCTCCAAATGCTACGGCATCAACTTGGCCATCGGCGAGCCTGTGGGCGAGGGGGAGGCCGTGGGGATCATCGCGGCCCAGTCTATCGGAGAGCCCGGCACCCAGCTCACCATGCGAACCTTCCACACCGGCGGCGTTGCGGGCGGCGATATCACCCAGGGTCTTCCCCGTGTCGAGGAGCTCTTCGAGGGCCGCAGACCCAAGAAGATGGCCCAACTGGCGGAGATCAGCGGCAAGGTCACCATGGAGGACGCCAAACGGGGCGGTATGGTCAACGTTACCATTACCGCCGACGACGGGGAAGTGGTCTCCTATGCGCTGGCCCACAATTCCGGCCTGCGGGTGAAGGACGGCGACACCGTCCAGAAGGGCGATATGCTCACCGACGGCGCTCTATATCCCGCCGATGTGCTGCGGATCCGCGGCATCCATGCGGTGTACAACTACCTTATCCAAGAGGTGCAGAAACCCTATCGTCAGCAGGGCGTTGATATCAACGACAAGCACATCGAGGTCATTGCCCGGCAGATGATGCGTAAGGTCCGCGTGGAGGATGCAGGGGATTCCAGCCTGCTCAGCGGGTCCACCGTCGATCTCATTGAGTTCAAGGACGCCCAGCGGGCCGTTCAGGCCCGGATCGATGCGGGCGAGACCAACGACGGCCTGGAGCTGCGCCTCCCTGTGGCCACCCGGCTCATCATGGGCATCACCAAGGCCTCGCTGGCGACAGAGTCCTTCCTGTCCGCTGCGTCCTTCCAGGAGACCACCAAGGTTCTCACGGAAGCGGCTATCAAGGGCAAAGTGGATCATCTGCTGGGCCTGAAGGAGAATGTCATCATCGGCAAGCTGATCCCCGCAGGCTCCGGCCTCTCCCGGTATCGCCAGTTCGACTGGGACACCATGAGTCCGGACGACATGGAACCTGAGCAGCCGCCTACCGAGCCGGAGGATATCGAGGCCGAGGAGTGCAATGCAGAGACCGCTGTCCTGGCCGAATCGTTAAAATAACTTGAACGGAGCGCTTTCTTTTGAAGTGCGTTCCCGCTGTTAAGAGGAGAACCGCCCCGGTCCGATCGGACCGGGGCGGTTCGGCATTCCAAAGAAGTGGTATTATGCAGGAGAAAATATGAAAGGGGACAGCCAGCCCATCGATGCCCGTACATGGATGACAACAGAGGAAATGCAGCCTTATGAAAAAGCCGAGGAGAGGGCGGAAAACCCTCCCCCTAGCATTCGGCATCAGGCGCAGTGCCTGTGAATGCAGTCAGCAGTGATTTGGGGGGGAATGCTCATTGTCATGGCACCGCTATAGTGAATACATACGCAGTCGCCGCGGGAGAAGCAACAGGCATCGTCAGAGCGAACCAGGACTCTCTGATGTGAGGAACAGTCACAGACCAAAAGCCGACAGCGCTCAGCACATATGACTCTTGCGATCATTGTGGTGCGGTTATTTTGTTCCAAGGTGATCACCTCCACATTGCAGGATATGTCGGATGGAACCGGAGTGTGACGGCTGCAAATGGTGTGGCAGGAAACTGTCATGAATATCGAAGCGCCTGAACCAAAGACAATCCGTGATGGGTGTCGTGGCTTGGGCGCTTTTTGCTTGCAGGATGCCCTCCAACACCCCGGGAAGGTTCTGCCCGGCTTGGCGCATAACCGCGGGCATCCTTCCGGAAAGGATTTTGCCTGAAAATGGGCGCAAGCAGAAAAATGGCTGGTACGTCCCTGTATTTGAAAAGAGCGGGAAAACAGAAAGCGCAGAGGGCAGGCGCATAGGGGATAAGGGAGTATGGAGACAAAAACGCAGTTGGGCAGGGCGCGGGGTATTTTTCACAGGGATCCGACATGCGCCCGAACGAGCGGGTCGTGTTGGGGAGAAACTGAGCCCGCAGGACGGCTCTTGGCCTAAGATGAAGCGCGTGGGTAGAGCGGATATCCGGCGGACAACCATGAGGCGGAAGGGACGTTGTTCCAGCGACGAAACAGGGGAAGTACATAGGGGTCCGACGTAAGAATCCCAAGAGCGTGACAAGCGAATGGCCACCCCAGAGCCAAAACAAAGAGGTAAGATAGCTACACAAGGGCGGCCGAGGCAGATCTTGAAGAGACAATAAAGGAGGGTTGAGATGCTTTCATTTCTGGCGATTACGGAGGCGGTAAAGGGGCTGGTGGAGGAGCGGTATCCGGGGAATACGGTCTATATGGAGCGGGTACCGGTGGACTTTGCGCGGCCGTCCTTCTTGGTGGAGCTGGGGCCGGTGGAGATGCTGGACGCCTCGTGCGGCTGCCTGGAGGTCAAGGCCACGGTGGTGGTCACCGCCTTTGTGGAGGCGGACGACTACTATAACAGCCACGTGCCGGACCTGATGACCCGGATGGGGGCGGTACAGGAGCTCTTCGCGGTGGACGGACTCCAGGTGGAGGACCGGTTCCTCCACGTGACGGCCAACAAGGGCAACTGCCAATTCGACTACGCGGAGACCAGCATCACGTTTCAGTACCAGGACGACCGCCCGGGCGGGGACGAGTGGCCCCTGATGGGCGAAATACAGACAAAATGGGGCCCCCGCAGGGCGAATAAAGGGACCCCACCGAGCCGTGAAGCCCGGTGGGGGGAGGAGGGAGAACGAAGCGAAGCAGATATCCGGCGGACAGCCGGATGGAGCAAAGCGGAGTTTCTTCCGACGACGTGGGGGAGAGGACGAACAACGGAATGGAGCGGATATCCGCCTTTTGGCGGATGGAGCGAAATAGAGTTTGTGAGGACGAAAGGGAGATTAAAGAAATGGGACTGCCCAATATCAACATTGCATTCAAATCCACAGCGGCGAGCGCCATCGAGCGCTCGGAGAAGGGGGTGGTGGCCCTCATCATCAAGGACGCCAAGGAGAACGGCGGCCACGCCTACACCAACGCCAGCCAGATCCCGGCCACCCTGGGGACAGACAACCAGGCGTACATCCAGCGGGCCTTTACGGGGTATGTGAATCCGCCCCGGCAGGTGCTGGTCTACGTGCTGCCCGCAGCGGCGGAGGCGCTGACCGACGCCCTGACGTGGCTGGCCACCCAGACCTTTGACTATCTGGCGGGGCCCCCCGACTGCACGGAGGCCGAGGCCACGGCCATCGCCGCCTGGATCGCCGGCCGGAGGAGCAACGACGCGGCCATCTGCAAGGCGGTGCTGCCGTCCAAGGCGGCGGACAGCGAGGCGGTGGTCAACTTCGCCACCGGGGATATCCTGGTGGGCACGACCGAGTTCACCACGGCGGAATACTGTTCCCGGATCGCGGGGCTCATCGCCGGGACGCCCATGACCATCTCCTGCACCTACGCCCCCCTCCCCGAGGTGAGCGACGTGGGGCGGCTGACCCGTGAGGCCATGGACGCCGCGGTGGACGCGGGCAAGTTCATCCTCTTCCACGACGGGGAGAAGGTGAAGGTGGCCCGCGGGGTGAACTCCCTCCAGACCACCACCCAGGACAAGGGGGACGCCTGGAAGAAGATCAAGATGGTGGAGGTCATGGATATGATCCAGACCGACATCCGGACCACGGCCCAGGACTCCTACATCGGCAAGTACGCCAACAGCTACGACAACAAGTGCCTGCTGGTGACGGCCATCAAGGGCTATCTGGTGGGGCTGGAGCAGTCCGGCATCCTCCAGGCGGGGAGCTCCTCGGTGGGGATCGACCTGGCGCGCCAGGAGGCATACCTCCAGTCTGTGGGCACGGACACCTCCAAGATGAGCCAGCAGGAGATCAAGGAGGCCAACACCGCCGACAAGGTGTTTTTGGAGGCGTCCATCAAGATCCTCGACGCCATTGAGGATATCAGCCTCAATATCACAATCTGAGGAGACCACAAAGCCACAAAAAAGCCGCCTCCGGGCAGGAGGCGGCGGAAAGCGCTAGTTTGTCTGCTGATACAGGGTGGTCAGGGCATCGGTCAGCACCTGAGAAAAATTAACCTGATGTTTTTCCGCAAAGGTGTTCAGCCATGCGGGAATCGTCAGATTTTTCCGGACCGCCTTGCCGCCGTACTTCTCCGCATATGCGTCCATATCCAGGACAAGCAGGTTTACAAATTCTCCAGGCTTTACACACACGGCCTCCATGGGGCTGGCCGCAGGGGCAATGTTTCCGTCCTCCAATTCGTCCAGCACCCAACCAGAGGCGGCGTCTTCCGCCATTAAAATGGCGCCGGCCAGCGTGTCCCCTTCGGTGACACAGCCGGGGAGATCGGGGACCGTGACGGTGTAGCCTTCCTTTTCCTCACATGGACGGAATACAGCAGGATAAACGAGTTTCATACAGAGCCTCCTATCTATGGCGCCCGGAGCACGGGGCTTATTTCAGCCCCGCCTGCTCCAGGATTGATTTTGCAGTTCCAATATCAAGGTCTCCCCTGTGCTGCGGGACTGTGACCTTTCCGGGCTTTACCGGATGTTTGAACTGCTTGTGGGAACCCCTGGTATTTTTGTGATACCAGCCATCAGCAAGAAGTAGCTTTTCTATTTCTTTTGCTGTCATTGTGTTCCCTCCTTACAATTATATTATACGCATGATGCGCATAAAAGTCAAGAGATTTTTCAATTATTTTTGGAAGGGGAATCAAACATGGATTCGGCAAAGCGAGTGATTTCAGGGACCTGGGGCGAGGTGTGGCTGGACGGAGACAAGGTGTCCGAGTGCTACGGGCTCCAGGCCAAGGTGAGCTTCAACAAGGAGGACATCGCCCTGTGCGGGCAGATGGCCAGCGACAAAAAGGTGACAAGCATTGAGTGTACGGGGTCCCTGCGGATGCACAAGGTGACCTCCCGGATGGCGCTGGCCATCGGGGAGAACATCCGAAACGGAAAGGACGTGCGCTTTACCATTGTGAGCAAGCTGAAGGACCCGGACGCCTACGGGGCGGAGCGGGTGGTCCTGAGCAACGTCAGCTTCGACGACCTCACCCTGGCCGACTGGGAGGCCAAGAGCGTGGGCAAGGTGGAGTGCCCCTTCACCTTTACCGACTATGAGTTCCTGGACGAGATCGGGGTGTAAGGAGAAGCGCGGAGGGCAGGCGCATAGGGAGAATAAGACAAGCGCAGACGAAAAAACAGGTTGGCCGAAGGCCAACGGCATTTTTCGCGGAGCGATGGCTTATTCGACCGGCCATGCGCCCAGCCCGGAGCGTGACAGGAGAGAAGCGCGGAGCGCCCGGGAGCAGCGTGGATGGACCGGAGCGTGACAGACCCGGAAACGAAAAGGCCGCCCCGTGAAGGCGGCGGTGGACAAAGCGCGGCGCTTATGGTAGAATGACTGCGGCGCTGTTGCATAAATGGCGGTTAGCCACTTCCCTGGGAAGGGAGGTGATGCGATTGTGGGGCACCGAGGAAAGCAATTTCTGAGGGTTTGCGTATGTCTTGGCCTCTTGGCCTACATACTCTCCATAAAAGCGTGCTAGCCGCTCGGCTGGACCCGAACGGCTAGCTTAGTTTAAGCTGGTAACTTTTAGGGGCTAACCGTCTTGCGACAGCGCCCTCTTTATCGTCATTATACCGTGCGGCCCCCGCTTTGTCAAGAACGACGGAGCGGGGGCCTTTCGCATCCCCCGGGAAGGAGAAGCAAATGAGCGAGAAAACAAGCATTCTGGACCTCCTCTTGAAGCCGGAGACGCCCAATGTGCGGAAAAGCCTGCCCACGGCGCGGTACCGTGTGAAGCGGCTGAGCGAGCTGCTGGGGGAGGACGTGGTATTCGAGCTGCGGGCGCTGCCCTACGGGAAGGTGAGCGAGCTGAAGGAGAGTATGTCGGAGGATCTGAGCGTACATATCGTGCTCTCGGGGGTGGTCTCGCCGGACCTGAAGGACCCGGCGCTCCAGGCCAAATTCGGCGGAGCCACGCCGGCAGAGACGGTAAAGGCGCTGCTGCTGCCGGGGGAGATCGAGGACCTGAGCCGTGCGGTGGAGCGGCTGTGCGGATACCGGACGGCGACCATTGAAGAAGTAAAAAACGCCTAGAGGACGGCAGCGACGCGGAGCTGGGTCTCGTCTACTACCTCTTCCATGTGAAGGGGTGGGCCCCGGGGGACTACTACCGGAAATCCCCCGGGGAGCGGGACCTCATCTGGGCACTGGCGTCCTATGAGGTGGAAGCGCGAGGATAGGCGCATAGGGAGAATAAGTCAGGACGCAGACGAAAAAACAGGCGAAGGGCCTTGGCCCTGAGCGGCATTTTTCGCGGAGTCCGTGCTTATTCGACCGGCTATGCGCCCAATCCGCAGCGTGACAGGTGGAAGCGCGAGGATAGGCGGAGCAGAGATCAAAATGAGCGTAAAAAAGCCGCCCCATAAGGGCGGCGGAGAGGCTATTCATCTTTGGGCGGAAAGCTGGCCCAAACGGCCCAGAGGAAGAAGAACAGGAAACAGCCCCACATCATGCCGGCCTCGGAGTCGCCGACCCCAGAGACAACGACTGCACAGGGAAAGGCAAAAATGGTTAGACCCCAGATCAAGATACGAAATCCAGGTGTACGGCAGAGCGCTTGAAGCTGCTTCCAAAAACTGTTCACACATATCCCCCCCTTGTTATTTCAGTATAGCAATTTGTAAGGAAAAGTCAAGTGAGGTGGAGAAAATGCCGGATACGGGCTTTGGACAAAAAAAGCCGCCCCGAAGGGCGGCGGAGAGGTCATTCATCTTTGAGCGGAAAACTGGCCCAAACGGCCCAAATAAGAAAGACTACTCCCAGTACAGAAAGGTAACCTGCGTCGCCGGAGACAGTTTCCATGAACCCCATCATCAGAAAGCTAACGGTAGAGAGCCAAATATATAAAGCAAAATAGTGACTGATGCGTTTAAACCATTTCCAATTGGAGAGCAGGATCGTTCCCAATACACCCATGGCAACGACAAAGAGGACAAAGGTGAACTGGATCAGAAGCATATCACCACGACCTTTCTGATTATAAAGTATACCAATATTTAGTTTGGAAGTCAACTAGAGGTGACTGTATGCCGGAAGAAAGCATCAACATTTATATGTCGCTGGTCGACAAGGTGTCCGGCCCCCTGAGCGGCATTTTTCGCGGAGTCCGTGCTTATTCGACCGGCTATGCGCCCAATCCGCAGCGTGACAGGTGGAAGCGCGAGGATAGGCGGAGCCGAGATCAAAATGAGCGCAAAAAAGCCGCCCCGAAGGGCGGCGGGAATGGTGCATCACATGTTTATGCAAAAGATGCAAGCCGTTCCTTATCGTCAGTAGACCATAAGCAGGGGGAAACCCAACCCCAGCATGAGGAGGCCAAGCCCGATGAGGATATAGACCCGGGCAGTAGAGTGCTTATCCGTATGAAGGCGACCTACTCCAAAATATAGAAAGATGAGCCCGGCAACAAATGAGACACCCATTACGACAAGTAGAAACGCAACCAAATCCATTCGAATCCCCCTCTTCATAACCGCAGGCCTCCTCGTCAGTAGATCATAAACAGCATGGGGTAACCAAGACCCAGTATGAAGAGAACACACCCGATGAGGATATAGATCCGGGCAGCAGAGTGCTTATCCGTATGAAGGTAATATATCCCCGAGCCTAGAAAGAGCATCCCAGATAACAACGAGACCGCCATCACACCACATACAAACACAGTCAAAGCCATTTAAGCACCCCCTCCTTTCTTCACAAACAGTATATCATATTTCAAACGAGAGTCAAGCGGAGGTGATATCATGCCGGACGTATCGATCGCCATTTCGGCGCAGGACAGCTACTCCTCGGCCATCAAGAGCATGGCGCAGATCACGAAGTCCTTCTCCAAGGATATGGATGAGATGGAGGGAAAGCTGAGCCAACTGAACAAAAACAGGTACAGCCTGAAGATGGACCTGCGGGAGGCCCAGAAGAAGCTGTCCGATGCGGAAAAACAGTTCCAGAAAACAAAAAAGGCAAAGGATGCGCTGGCGCGGGACGACGCTCAGGCCAACTTTGACCGGATTCAGCGCAACCTGGCCCTGGTGACCAAGGGGGCCAGAGAGGCCGAGAATCAGATGAAAAAGACGGGAGAGGCGTTCCGGAAGGTGGATAACCAGGGCGGCTCCGGCAGCTTCGGGAAAAACATCGTCAACGCGCTGGCGGTAAGCGGCATCGGAGACGCGGCAAAGCAGCTTGCGCAGCAGGGCGCCAACGCCATTTTTGCCAGCGCGTTCGGAGACGCGGGCGGCACTCTTGCCTCGAACATACTTTCAATGGGTACGACAGGGTTTTCCACGGGATTGATGCTTGGCGGGGCGCCTGGGGCGGCCATCGGCGCGGGGATCGGCGCGGGGGTCGGCCTTATCAGCGGCGGCATCCAGAACTTTGAAAAGAAGGACGACGCATTCAAGAGCTACTACGGAGAATTGTACAGCTCGGCGGGGGAACGGCATGCGGCGGAGCTGGAGAGCGGGTCGAGAATTGCGTCGGGTCGGGAGACGGACCTCATTTCGTTCTCCACCCTGTTCGGGAGCCGGGAGACGGCAAAGACGTATCTGTCGGAGCTTGTGAACATGGCCAACACCACGCCCTTCCTCTACGACGACCTGACGGCGATGAGCAAGACGCTGGCCACCTTCGGATACGATGCGGAGAGCATTCTGCCGGTGCTGTCCACCATAGGCGACGCGGGGGCGGCGCTGGGCATGAGCACCAGCGATATGACCACGGTGGCGCAGGCCCTGGGACGGATGAAGTCCAGCGACAAGGCGACGCTGGAATACCTGAACATCCTCAACGACCGTGGTATCGGCGCGGTGGGGATGCTGGCCGAGGCGAAGGGAAAGAGCCAGGGGGAGATCTACAATATGATCTCCAAGGGACAGATCGCCGGAACGGAGGCTGTGGAGATCATCCTGTCGGCCCTGACGGACGGGTTCTCCGGCGCGATGGAGGAGCAGAGCAAAACCTTCGCGGGGCGGCGCTCCACGCTGGAGGGCTGGGAGCAGGAGATGGCCAACGCCCAGGGCGAGGCGTACAACACGCTGCGCAGCGAGGGGAAACAGCGGCAGATCGACTACTATGCGGGCATCGCCGACGAGATGTCCGGCCTTAACGCTATGATCGGCGCGGGAGAGGCCGCCCAGGAGAACCTGAAGGAGCAATATCTGCGGGAGGCGATGACCACACTGCTGACCGGAACGGTGGGAAGCCTGTACGAGGGGGAGCAGGCGGAGACGCTGGCCCGGCTGCACGAGGAGTACACCGCGCTGGAGGCGGCGTTCCAGGACGCGAGCGAGGAGGAAAAGATCACACTGGGCGAAAAGGCGGACTCCCTCAAAAGTCAGGCGGAGGCCCTGGCGGAGGGGGCGTTCGGGGCCAGCGACAAGATGCAGGAGGTCAGGGACGTGGAGCTGGAGCTGATCTCAGCCATCCGGGAGAACACGCTGGCGCTGGGTGAGGCGGCCTACCTGGGGGATTACGAGAAGCAGCAGGAGCTGTCTGTGGGGAGGGGAGGCGCGTATATCGACTCCCTTGACCTTCAGGAGCAGGCGGCGGGCATCCGGGAGTCCGTGGACCGCTTCACCGGACCGGGATACAACGGGCCCTTCGACGTGGACCCTGCGAACTGGAGCGCCCACGCCTGGGGGCTGGGCTATGTGCCCTACGACAACTTTCCTGCACTGCTGCACCAGGGGGAACGGGTGCTGACGGCGTCCCAGGCCCGCGCGGCGGATCAGGGGGCTGGTCCCCGGGTGCAGGTGACGGTGACGGGAAACAGCTTTTACGGCTCGGACAAGGACCTGGAGGACCGTGTGGCCCGGCGGGTGGCGTCCGAGGTGGTACGGGCAGTGGAACTGGGGGTATAGGGATGGCGCGGCAATTTATCTTCAAGGACACGGAGACGGGGCGGGAGCTGGTGCTGCCGGTGACGCCCGGGAGCTATGACATCGAGCACGGGCGGAAGGCGGCGGGCATTACGATGCAGGAGTCGGGGGACGTGAACCTGCCGGGCCCTGCGGTGCTGCTGGACACGGAGCTTACCTGCCTGCTGCCGGCCCAGGGTTACCCCTTCAACCAGCCGGGTGCGCGGACGAACCCGTGGGTATACCTGGAGCAGCTGGAGAAGTGGAGCGACGCGGGGACGGTGCTGCGGTTCGTGGTGTCCGGGACGCCGGTGAACGCGGCGGTGCTGCTGGACCCGATCCGATACCGGGAGCAGGACGGGACGGGGGACCTCTACTGCACGATCCCGCTGCGGGGCTACCGCGCGCTGGCGGTGGAGACGACGGAGAGCCGTCAAACGGGGAACGGGGCGCGGACGGTGGAGGCGGAGCCGGAGCGCGCGGAGACGTACACGGTGGCGGCGGGGGACACGCTGTCGGCCATCTGCCGGAGGTTCTACGGCGACGCGTCGCTGTACGGGCGCCTGGCGGCGGCCAACGGGATCGCCAACCCCAACCTCATCCACCCCGGTCAGGTGCTCCGGCTGCCCGCCCGGGAGGAGCTGCCGGCGGCGGCGACGCCCTCCCGGTCCCAGCAAGTGGCGGCGGCCACGGGAACAAGCTATGACAGCGCCCAAAAGAAATGGAAGATACAGCTCTCCAAGGAGGAGGCGATGGGCTTTTGACGGAAGGACTGAAGCTGCTGATCACCCCGCCGGAGGGAGGCACCCGGGAGGCGGCGGCGCTGTGCCAGAGCATCACGTGGGGCGGGAGCTACGACCAGGCGGCGCGGACGCTGGACTTTCCGCTGCTGGTGTGCCCGGCGGACAAGCACCTGCCCGCAGTGGACTGCCCGCCCGGGAGCCGGGTGCAGTTCTACCGTGGGGAGAGGCTGCTCTTCGATGGTTTTGTGTTCTCCCGGCAGCGGGACACGCTGTCCAACACGGTGGAGGTGTCCTGCGCGGACCGGGGGCTGTACTTAAAGCGGAACCAGGGGGCGTACCGCTTCCGCGGCCAGACCCCTGAGGCCATCGCGGGGCGGGTGGCGGCGGACTTCGGGCTGACGGTGGGGAGCCTGGCCCGGACGGGGACGGCGATCAGCCGGAATTTTCCCGGGGTGAGCCTGTACCAGATCATCCAGACGGCGTACACCCAGGCGTCGGCCGCCACCGGGGAGCGGTATATGGTGCGGTTCCGTGGCGAGGCGCTGGAGGTGATCGAAAAAAAGCAGGGGGAGCGGACCCTGGCGCTGCGGCCGGGGTCCAACCTCATCAGCCTCACGGCCACGGACAGCGTGGAGAGCCTGGTGAACCGGGTGCAGATCCTGAGCAGGGACGGCACGGCCAAGGGGAGCCCCGTGGAGGACGGGGCGTCCATCGCGCGGTACGGCCTGTTTCAGCAGATGGTGACGGAGAGCAGCGGCAGGGACGCGGCGGCGGAGGCGAGGAAGCTGCTGGAGGACAACGCCCCGGCGCAGAAGATCACGGCGCAGGTGCGGGGGAACCCGGCCCTCATCACCGGGGAGTGCGTGGTGCTCCAGGAGCCGGTGACGGGGCTGTACGGCCTGTGCTGGATCGACAGCGACACCCACACCTGGAAGGGCGGGACCTACACTACCAAGCTGGTGCTGAATTTCCGCAGCATCATGGACGAGCAGGAGGCGGGACGGCTGCCGGACGCCTGAGAGGGCGCACAGCGTGACAGGCAGGGAAAGGCGCCCAACACGGGCCCTGAGATGCAACAGAAGGGGTCCCCGCAAAGCCTTGCGGCTTTGCGGGGAGAGGACGAGCAACGGAGTGGAGCGGATGCTCGCCGGAAGGCGGGCGAAGCGGAGAGGAGTTTGCGAGGACGTGGAGGATAATCCTTATCAGCGGCTGGCGCGGATCTTTACGCCCGGGGCGGCGGAGGGCGGGCTGTGCCTGGGGACGGTGGCGTCCTGGCCGGACCAGGACCACCCGACACGGCCCCACCGGGTGATCGCCGGGGGGACGTCCCAGGAGCGGGAAGACCTGCTCTCGTCGCCGGGACTGCTGCCCCATGGGCTGGCGGCGGGGGACCAGGTAGTGCTCCTGCCCATTGAGGAGAAGCAGCGGTATATCATTCTGTGCAAGGCGGTGAAGGTATGACAAATCTGTTTCCCGTGGTGCAGCCGGAGGCGGTGCAGACCGGGACGGCGCTTCCGCTGTGCCGGGAGGTGAAATGGGACTACGACCGGAACGGGCCCGTGTTCCGGAACGGAGAACCGGAGACGGTGGAGGGCGCGGAGGCGGTACGGGTGTGGGCCTGGCTGGCCCTGCACACCACCCGGTTCCGGCACGAGATCTACTCCCGTGCCTACGGGACGGAGCTGGAGAACCTGATAGGGCAGCCGTACACCGAGGCGCTGAAGCAGTCCGAGGCCCAGCGGTACGTGCGGGAGGCCCTGGAGATCAACCCCTACATCAGCGCCGTGGAGGACGTGGGCGTGGACTTCGACGACGGGCGGCTGTCCATCTCCTGCACGGTGCGGACTATTTATGGAGAGGTAAGGCTATGAACGAAAGGCACCGGCAAAGCCGGGACGCGCTTAGAGCGCGAACAAGCATTTTGCCGCAGGCAAAATCTTGGCGCAGGGCGGATTCACTCCGCCCGAGCAGGTCAAAGGAAGATGGGGCCCCCGCACGGCGGGAGCCGTGTGGGGAGGTGAATACGCGTGTTTGAAGATATTACACCTGAGAGCATCAAGGCGGCCATCCTGGCGGAGGCCGGGGAGAGCCTGGAGACCCGCGAGGGGAGCTTTCTGGACGCCATGGCGGGGCCCGCCGCGCTGGAGATCTGGAAGGTCTACCAGGCGATGAACGCGGTGGTGTCCATCGCCTTCGTGGACGAGAGCTCGGGGGGCTACCTGGACCTGGAGGGGGCCAAGTACGGCATCACCCGGAAGCCGGGCGCCCGCGCCCGGTGCGCCATGACCCTCACCGGCACGGCGGGGGCCACGGTACCGGCGGGGACGGTGTTCGTCTCGCCGGGCGGGCTGGAGTTCGCCTTGACGGAGGCGGTGGTCCTCACCGGGGGCGGCGACGCCGGCACGGCGGAGGCGGCGGAGGTGGGCAGCGCGTACAACGTGGAGGCGGGGGAGCTGTCTCAGATGGCGGCGACGCTGCCGGGGCTGTCCTCCTGGACCAACGGCCCCGCCGCCGGCGGCACGGACCCGGAGAGCGACGGGGCCCTCTATGAGCGCATCCACGCCTACCTGAGCCGCCCGGCCACCTCCGGAAACGCCTATCACTACGAGCAGTGGGCGCTGGAGGTGGCGGGCGTGGGCGCCGCGAGGGTATTCCCCCTGTGGAACGGCGCGGGGACGGTCAAGGTGGTGCTGGTGGACGGCGGCATGGAGCCCGCCTCGGCGGAGATCGTGGCGGCGGTACAGGCCCACATCGAGGCGGAACGGCCCATCGGGGCCACGGTGACGGTGGCGGCGGCCGCGCCGCTGAGCATCAACGTGACGGCGGCGGTGACGCTGGATGGGAGCGCCCCCCTCAGCCAGGTCAAGACGGAGTTCGAGGCGGCGCTGGACGCCTATCTCATGGAGCTGGCCTTCTCGGCCTCCACCCTGCGGTATAACCAGGTGGCCTATCTGCTGCTGAGCATCCAGGGAGTGTCCGATTTTACGGCGCTGACGATCAACGGCGGCACGGGCAACGTGAGCATCGGGGATGAGCAGGTGCCTGTGAAGGGGACGGTGACGCTGACGTGAAACTGATCGGCTATCTGCCGGACTTCTACGCCGCCTCGCCCCAGATCGCGGCCCTCCAGGGGGCGCTGGAGCAGCAGACCGAGGCCCTGTGGACGGCGGAGAACGGGCTCATCGACCAACTGGACGTCAACAAGGCCACCTGGGGACTGTCCTACTGGGAGGCGTCCCTGGGGCTGGATGTGGACGTGTCCCGCCCCGATGCCTACCGGCGGACCCGCATCCTCTCCAAGCTGCGGGGGCAGGGCGCCACCACCGTGGCCATGATCCAGAACGTGGCCGAGAGCTTTTACAACGGCCAGGTGGCGGTGGAGGAGCAGCCGGAGGCATACCGTTTCGACATCCGGTTCCTGAGCAGCATCGGGGTGCCGCCCAACCTGGACGACCTGTCGGCGGCCCTGGAGGAGATCAAGCCCGCGCACCTGGCATACGACTACATCATCCTCTACCGGACTTGGGGAGAGCTGGAGGAGAAGACCTGGGGAGAGCTGGAGAGCCGGACCTGGGATGAGATTTTAGGAGGTGAGCTCTGAGATGGAGCAGACAACGAATTATGGCCTCAATAAGCCGGGCGGCAGCGACTATGCCAGGATCAACGTGCTCAACGCCAATATGGACGCCGTCGACGCGGCGCTGAAGGAGTTGGAGGAGAGCAAGGCGGCGGGGGCGGCGCTGGCGGCGCACGAAGCGGACGGGGTGAAGCACGTCAGCGCGGCGGAGCGGACGGCCTGGAACGCCAAGGCCGCCGGGGATCACACCCACACGGCGGCCCAGGTGGGGGCGGTCCCCACGACCCGGAAGGTGAACGGCAAGGCCCTCAGCGCGGACATCACCCTGACGGCGGGTGATGTGGGGGCATTTGGCATGTTGGGGTCCTCAACCACCGCAGACCTGGATACCTGCAAAACGCCTGGGTGCCTCCTCGTCCATAACTCCTGTGCCAACTGGCCGGCAGGGGAAACAGCGGACTGGGGCTTGCTCAGGATCGAGGCAAACGGGTCCGGCGGAGTGGTACAAACGCTGACTGTCCGGCTAACCTCGACGACTAAGCCCACCAAAGCCTATTATCGGATGTACAGCGGTGATGTGTGGTCCGTATGGGGGCAGATTGCCACCGACAGCGATCTGGCGGACATCGGGGCGCTCCAACTGCTTACGGGGTCCTACGTAGGGACGGGTGTCAGCGGCAGCGGCAATCCCAACAGCATTACCTTTAGCCGCGTGCCTCGGCTGATTATGCTACTGGGGACAAAGACCTCGGACGGCGAATATCACCCATTGTTTGGCGCGGACAGTGGCAGCTATTATGTGCATCTGGTTTATGCGGATATGCTAACGACCGCCTATCAAAAAGGTCTTGGTCTATCTAATTATAGTTCGTTAGACATCTACGGAAAGAAGAGCTCAGACGGCAAGACATTTTCTTGGTACTACGATGCTACAGATAAGGCAAACTATCAGTGCAATGTATCCGGGACTACGTACTATTACGCGGCGCTGTGCTAAGGAGGAAAAAGTAATGCTGATGATCGAACTGGCCGCGCTGGAAAACGGCGCGCACCGAAATCAATGGATAGACGGCGTGATCACGCCCCCGGAAGGGTGGGCGGCGGTACCGGAAGAGCTGGAGGCTGAGGCCGCTGGGTATCTGCCCTATATCCTATTAACGGTGGAAGAGGGAGAGATCACCGGAATGGCACAGGGGACAATCCCAACGCCCACCCCTGCGCCCGAGCCGGAGCCGGACGCGCTCACTCAGACGCAGCTCGCCGTGGCGGAGCTGGCCCAGGTGGCAGAAGACAACAACACTGCGGCGCAGCTCGCCATCGCGGAGCTGGCTGAGACGTTGCTGGGAGGTGAGACAAGTGTCTAAGCTGTACGTTGACCTGATCCGCAAGGGGCTGAAAACCATCGACGACGTGCCCCTGCGCTGGCGGGACGAGGTCCAGGCGCTGCTGGAGGGGGCGCAGGTATGATTAGGCTTGATAACTGGCGTGTGCGGATGGAAGTAAGGGACCGGGAGCTCGGGTATGAGTCGGACCACCTGCACCGGCGGCTGGAGATCGCCGCGGACCTGGACGCGGGGTGGGCGGTCAAGCTGGATATGGCCCTGGGGAAAGTAAAGAACGTGGTGGACCTGGAGCGGACCGGGGACGTGCTGTGGGTGGACCTCACGCGGGATATCCTGGCCTCCGACGGGCTGTACCGCTGTCAGCTCCGGGGCCTCAAAGGGGATACGGTGGCCCACAGCAACCAGTTTGAGCTGCTGGTGAGCGGGAGCATCAACGCTGTGGAGGCATTTCCGGGCGTCGAGCCCTCGGAGCTTGCCCAGATGGAGGCCAGGGTCACGCAGGCCAAGGCCGACGCAGTGGCCGCCGCAGACCGGGCGGAAGCGGCGGCGGTCCACCCGCCCAAGCTGTCCGGGGATCAGACGTGGATGGTGTGGGACCTGGAGAGCGGGGCGTATCAGGATACCGGCGTCTACTCCGGCGGGGCGGCCCCCAACATTGGGCCCGACGGGAATTGGGTCGTCGGCGGCGTGGATACCGGCGTATCGGCGACCGGTCCCAGAGGAGAACAGGGACCTATCGGTCCAGCCGGTCCCCAGGGAGAGAAGGGAGATCCAGGAGAGCAGGGTCTACAGGGCATCCAGGGCGAGACGGGGCCACAAGGCCCGCAGGGGCCAAAAGGTGACACCGGAGACACCGGCCCGCAGGGTCCCG